>VTLG01008123.1_pt1 | contig 16887 bp, 25 predicted proteins | sample 4694571 | NCBI WGS metagenome assembly VTLG01 (sample SAMN12604809, study PRJNA352737) | marine metagenome | biome: ENVO:00000447; feature: ENVO:00000209|ENVO:00000569|ENVO:01000036; material: ENVO:00002151; isolation source: viral sequences binned using virsorter ...
TTGTCTATCGTACATGCCTGCCATGAATCCAGCGTTGTTCAAGCCAATGCCACTCATGTTGTTGAGCATACTTCCTTGATTGTTCAACAACTGCCCTTGGTTCATGGCTGCGCCAATTTGATTGTTATACAAGTTGGCCTGCTGTCCGAAGTTTTGACCCATTTGCCCCAACGCATTCATCTGCTGTCCGTACCCTGACATTTGATTATTCAAGAGGTTTCCTTGCATCCCTTGGCCTGCTAGACGGTTATTGAGGAATCCAGCCTGTTGACCAAGCAAATTGCTTTGTGCCCCCATGTTTTGACCTTGCTGCCCCAAGAATCCAGCTTGTGCCCGTAAATCGTTCAGTCCTGTGTTCGCAAGTGCGCCCTGTTGGTTCAGTAAGTTGCCGATCTGTCCTTGTGCCCCTAGTTGCTGTGCGACCTGACCAGACTCGCCTTGGAGAGCATTCAGTCGGTTCCTGATCATATTAGCTTGGTTGTTGACTAGATTCGCACGGTTGTTGACCATTCCAGATTGCAGTCCTGCCTGTTGTGCTGTCAAACCAGCAGCTTGAGCAGCAGACTGTCCAACTCGGTCCATCAAATTAGCTTGTTGTCCAAGCAGCCCTGCTTCTTGTCCTGCCAGTGCGGCTTGTTGCCCCAAAGCATTCCCCCGTTGGTTTAGCAGATTGGCTTCTTGTCCCACGCCTGCTTGGGCTGCTTGTGTTAATCCCGAACGTTGTCCCAAGAATCCACCTTGCTGCCCCATCATTCCTTGTCGATTGCGAATGCTTTGATTCGCAGCAGTCAATTGATCCTGCCGTGCTGCTTCTGCAGCAGCCGTTTTCCGATCTCCAGCAGCACCCGCTAACATTCGTTGAGCGTCCCGCGCATCGCCACCAGACTGAGCAATCGCTCTACGTTGGGCTTCTTCTGCTCCTCGCTCTTGCCCCTTGCGTGCTTGCTCTGCCAGCCCTGCGTACATCCCCTGGTCTTGAGTCAGAGCATTGATGTCGCCTGCTTGGGCTTGGAGAGTGGCAGCATCACCAATCATCCCTTCTTGCCCTTCGCGCAAACGTTGGGACACTCCACGCAACGCATCTGTGTCCGTATACTGATCACTAGCTTGACCTCGTAATTTTGCTAGATCCCCACGGAGGGATGCTGCATCAGAAGCCAACCCTGCGACATCCTGCCCAGACTGCCGAACGGCTCCAATGTCCCCGCTGAGATCAGTATCGATTCCTCTGAGATCTTGGTCCATTAAGGCTAGTTGACCACCCAGTCCACGATAGTCATTGCCTGCCATTCCCATCCTGCGACCAATCTCTCCAGACATTCCGGTCAACCCGCCAATTCTTTCTTCCAAGCCTTCCATTCGTCCCAGAATTCCAGCACGGTTGCTACCGACAGCATTTACGCCTTGCCCCAATCCAGAAAGTGCTTGATTCAGTCCACCGTATCCTTCGGATAGTGCTGCCGATTGACTTCCTAGCCCACCAAAGCCTGCCATCGTGTTGCCGATCTCACCGCTCAAATCGCCGTATCCCTGCATGACACCACCCATGCCTTGCATTTGCTGGCCAATTCGATTGTTGAGCATGTCGTAATTTGCTCGTAGACCTCCTAGTCCTCCGGCATAGCCACCAATCTGTTGCTGCAAAGGGCTGTATTCCCTAGCTACCCCTTGTAGCTGGCTTAGAAATCCCTGCTGTTGTTGGTTCGTAACATTCCCCAAATTGTTGTAGTTGGGCAGCAAGGCATCTCTTTGATTGGTTAACTGATCATACTGTCCTTGGTTAAAACCTAACTGACCTGCCGACATCGATGGGGCTGTTCGGTTGTTGCCCATGAAGCTTGAAAAAGCGTCTTGAACTCCGCTGACAATTCCACCCATTTATAACTCCTTCGTAAGTACGACTTGTTTCCGTTGTTGGTAATCTGGCAATGCCTTGGACCATCCTCGTCTTGCGGTCATTGTTGCCCGTATGCACCCTTGGTCTTTGGCCCAGTTTTCAATCTCTGGTTTCATCTTATCTCGTATTTCTTCCAAATTTCCTCCTGCAAAAATCCAGATCAAATGACCTCCGACCCCAACGTTCATCATCTTGGTCACAATGGCGGATTCTTTGCCACGCCATAATTGGAACTCCCCTCGTTTAATGCCACTTAGTACAAATTCAACCGTGGTGTCTCCTTCGCGTTCAATCGCAGGCCGAAGAAGCTTTACGGAATCAGCTAATCCAATGGTCATACGGGTACGGGTTGTTCTGGTTGTTGTAAGTCGGTCAGGGTGATGTCACTTTCCAACAAGGCAATTTCTCCATCGCCGCCGTACTGAATCCACTGAAGCGTGTGCCCTCGCCCTCCCGCTGGCAAGTAGTGTTTTGTTGTTTGGTATGCGCTTTCTTCCAATGCTGCATCTAAATTAAATTGACCAATCATGTCTCCGTCGAGGTAAATTTGCAGATCTACGAATCCTTGATATGTCAACTGGATTTCAGAATGATCTCTTAGTCCTCGGTAGTACCTGAGTGGTAATGCGACAGGCGTTGCCCGATGGACCTGACCATCTGTAGTCCCAATGTTGACCTGCTCCAAGTTTGGAACATACCCCCAACGCAACGGTGGATAGTAGATCCTGCGAGTGTCTTGTCTGCGGCTGTCCCTAGCTGTCAAAGTAATCGTGTCACTTAGATTGTTCGATTTCTGGGCAACCTCGTCCATGTTGAGCCGCAATTCAACAGACTGATCGAACGTTACTTCCCAGTAGTGATACAATTGTTGAATTGCAAATTGTTCAACCGGAATGGTTTCCAATTGAAATCGACTTACTGCCGGATCATTGATTGTTACTTGTAAAACGTACCCAACCAAGCCAGGTGGCAGTAGCACTCTTCTGGTCTTCCTTTGAGTCTGGCTCGGTAGTGCCTGCTCATTGACCAACGTTTGTCCGTCAACGTGGACACTGAAGCTGGGTTGTCCCTTGTACTCGACTCGCAATGCTTGTGCGATGACCCTTGGCTTAATCATTAGACAAAGACTCCAGTAGTTCGATTCGCGCCTTCATCTCATCCACTTGGGTCTGCAGGTTGCGATTGTTTTGTGTCAATTGCCGTAAGGTTTCCCGCAATCGTTCGTCTTCAATTTCTTGATACAGTTCTGTTTCTGCGACTCGCAACTGACTCATATCGCCTCTGTTGCGTATTGGATACGACTAACTTCGTTCGCTTCGGTTTCTGTGCAAACCAAATGAGCCACCGATCCTTCGGTCAACGCAGGAAAGTAAAGCTGTGCCACAGACCCTTCTTCTGTCGGAGAAGCTGTCAGTGTTGTCGCTGCAATTTTTTCTACACCATCAATCAACACACTGGCGGTTATTGATCCAGTATATTGTATTTCAACAAAATCCCACCGGCGAAACCCTTGTTCTGCAAGTGTGTCCATTTCCACACTGATGCTGATTAAACGTCCTTGCCCCTGCTGAATGCGAACTGTGGCTCTACGTCCCACTCGCGCATCTGCACACCGAAACATCCGCTCCACGAACTCCGTACCAGGAAGCGTGAAGGTATCGGTGACTACGTCATCGATGAGCAGTTCCAATGTTCCAGAAAGGTTTTCGCCATGAACCCGAACGCCCCGGTAAACTTTCTGTTCTTGCACATCTCCACCGTCAAAATCTTTAGTCAGGATTTCAAAGATGGCTGCAGCACCCCCACCCAGATAGCCACTTTCGGAATACAGTTTGTTGGTTTGTCCACGGTAGTGGAGGGAATTTGCGGACAGTTTTGTTTTGGCGATACGAACACCTTGCCGCATATCTACAACAAACCCATCGTTAGTGCTGTCGGCAGACAGTAGGTAGTAACGGTTGTCTGCCACGCCTGCTACATTATTGACTAATGTTTCGGCTGGAGGAGAGAATTCGTTGAGCAACCCTTTGCTGATATTGGTTACGTTCGCACCATCAAAAAAGCATAATCCATTTGGGCTGACATACATCACGCCTTGCTGGATCTCTCGCACACAGCGGTGAAGCCCTGCAGGCACCCCTTCCACCGTGGGGACCTTGACCTTCCGCATCGAATCGGCGGTGGAACCAAAGACTCGATAGAGGGAGAAATCGGTGAAGACCAGCAGATCGGACCCTCGTTTCCCCAAAGCGGTGATGTTGTTATCGAATGATAGGTATCCGGCTAGAGGCCAGTTGTTGGGGTCACTGAAACGAGATATGAACAGCGTCCTCCCATTGACACCAAAAAAGAAATTATTGACCTCTGTCACAAAGGTCATGTTGTAAGGAGGAGGGTTCGTGTTCAAAATTGGTTGGATGTCAATCAACGCCCGCGATGGAACAAAGTCTAAAAAGTTTCCACTGTTGATTGTGCTTTGCGTATCCACTGCGAACGCAATCGGAACAAACACCCGTTCAAACGAATCGTCGCTCAGTATGATTTCGACTAGGATGTCAACGTTGTGAGTAGAGCCAGTCGTGCGAGACAGTGTGAACGTAGCCGTGCCCGAAGAAATGGAACTGTAGCTTGTGATGTCTGCGGTCTTGCTGCCGTATTCACAACCATTGAAAGAGTGCCAATTTAGCCGCGCTGTTCCAGCAGGCAGATTGTTGACCGTAATGTTCAAATCTGTTGTGTTTGAAACAGAAACTGTTCCTGAGATAACACTACTATAGTAAATGTTCGCCACCTTCTTGATGACGCTACTGGTTCCTCCTGTGCGATAAAGAGCATATTTCCCAGTAGTGATTCCGCTGATCTCAACAAGCGCCGGTTGGTTAATGTTACTGGCGTTTTTTAACAAGGAACTGGCACTGTTCGCAGGATCAGTCAACGCAGACATTCCTGACTCTGCGCCAGTCGCATCATCAAATTTGGCTAGCCCATATTGGTATGGAATTGGGTAATATCCCGCCGATGTTGAATACCACAGGGAAGTGTGGCTGTTGGAACGATCTGCGTTTGTGCCGACTTGTCGAAAACTGATGATTGGTTCGGGAACCTCTAAACCCATCCGAAAAGTGGAGTTTAGATTGCCGTCGAGGATACGGATTGGTGTGCTGTCCACAACCAATAGTGTGGTTGAAGACACTGTCGAAGGAGTGACATCAATTACAATCTGATTGGATGCTGCAATGATGCTGGTGATGATTGCACCGTTGGGAATGACTGATTCGTTCGCAACCAGCCTGTCTCCAACATGTACTTTGTCTACGTCGCCAGATTCTAACTGAAGTGTTTTGTTGCCAGCGTTTACGCCGTTGGCTGCAACTTTGATTGAATAAGAATCTCGACCAATGTACAGATCCTCAGAGTATTCAACAAACGAGTTGGCTTGGAACAGGCCCTTGACCTGATCTTGTATTGTAATCACATCACCGCTGGTGACCGTGTAAACAATCCCTGGATTGACAATTAGTGGGCTTGTGTACTCAGCATTCCCAGAACTAGATGTGTTGGAACTGACAATTAATTGAACAGCTTGAGCCGTGTTTCCAAATCCAGCCGAACCTACCCACGTTTCTCCTGCTTCATAGAAAAAACGCTGGCCTCCACCATCGCCTCCGAACGTTTCTGCTTGGCGAATGGTATCGTCATAAACTTCTGCGTCAATTAGTGACTGGCTAGCTCCGTCCGGCAGTCGATTGCCAGGAAGCAGCGTATTCAGCCCCCCGCCGAAACTCGACTGCTCTTGGATCATTCCATTGCTCGTTGAAGTTCTTGAACTTGCTTGCTTAACTGGTTAACGGATTCGATTAGCAAAGGGATAATTAGTTCATAGCGCACCGCCAACGTGCTGTCAGGGCGTTCAATGACCGCCTCTGGAATGACTCTTTGTACCTCTTGAGCAATCACACCCACGCTGGAAGTTCCACCCGATGGATGATCTTCTAACCATTCAAAACGAACCCCTCGTAAAACAGAAATATCTGCCAAGGGATTAGACGAAATTATTCGTACATTGCGTTTTTTTCGGATATCAGAAGTAAAAAACGCGGTGATGTCGCCAGTACATGTGATCCCTGCGCCTGTTCCACTGACGGCTAATGTCCCATCAGTAATTGAAAAATTTCCGTTATGTGTTTTATTACTCAAGGTTTGCGTGTCGGTGGTTCCAACAAACGCTCCAGTAGGAGTTGCCTTGCCTAGCAAATCCACACTGATCGTACTGGCTGTTCCGTCTGCTCCTAAAACCGGAAGATCTCCAGCCGTAGAACCATGCGTTTTTCCATTCAGTTGAGCCGCGTTAAAATTAGTAACCAGCGTGGTGGATGCTACCGTTAGTGGGGCGGTCCCTGTTGTTATATTACTAATCAACTGAGTACCCGTGACAGAACCATTGGAAACAACGGTATTCCCCGTAACTGTGCCAGAAGCAGTCATCCCTTGAAGAGCCGTGTTTCCGTTTGAATCTAAAACAATATTGGCAGTGACTCCGTTATTACTAAGATGACGAAACTCATTAGCCTTAATCGTACTCACTTAATAGCTCCAAATAGCTGATTTTTCAGGACTTCTTGTGTCTAAATGGATAAATCTTTGGGAAAAATCGTTTTTTTGGTTGATTCCGATTCCATTGAAACCATGCTTAATTGCCAGCTTGAGCAATCGAATCGCATCTGGCCCATAAATTAATACATCTACGGCCATCCCTTTCCCATGATACCCTGGGCCGTTCGGTTTCATACGTTCGCGTGGATGAAGCTTCGGGTCACGGTAGGCGCTAGATAGTCTCATCGGTTGCCCGAATTCCTCCCGCAACGCTTCTAGTTTTTCAACCATTTCTGAGTCCATCGCGCAATTATTTGTGAAAGAACAAGCGAATTCCTTGCGGGAAAAATGGGGACTAGATTCAATAGTACTCATGCTGTTTTCCTTTGCTTCTGACGCCATTTCTTGAAAACCTTTAGCCCCACAACGATCATCACGGGGGCACCGAACAATGCGGCAATCCCTTCGGCTGCGCCTGTGTCGAGCAGTACATCCGCCACACCCCACGCCATGTCTTCAGCACTCGCATCGGGTGGTACGGAAAGAATAAAATCGATTGCTTCTTCGTTGCTGGGATCGGGGATCGCTTCAATTCCAGCGTCTAAGACGGCATCGGACACTGTGTCCGTAATTAAATTTTTTAGGATTTCTTCCAATTCACCCTCTTGCTGCTAGTTTTGCGTTTCGTTGGCCCAGCTTTGCATTGAGCTTTGGTTGGGCGACATGCAGGATAAGGTCTTTTAGAACCTCCCTTTGCAGATTTTCTACCGCAGGATTTTCCAGTCTTGCAGTCTATCCAACCTCGACCATTGTTTTTTGAAAACCACGTTCGTAACGAATTACTTTTTTTTGCTGCGGCCACCCGTCCCCCAGTTTTTTGCACCAACTTTTCTACACTTGCTGATTGCGCCGCTAGCGTAAGCACTTGGAAAAACTGTGTAGCGACTCTTAACTTTGTGGTAGCAAGCGTCTTTTGGCTTCGTCTTTTTCTTTGCTGTTGCCATTAGGTTGACCTTTATGTGTTAACGCCAATCACGCATTTTCTCGTCATCTTTTCTGCAGCAGAAAGTTTTTGCCCTTCGTCCATATCCAAAACCTGTTCGTATCGGTAATGTTCGCGGAATTTATCGATCACGCAGGAACATTGCTGAATGCTGAACTGCAAAGCCAGATGCTGCGGCATTCCTCGGTACAAAAACTGTGGCTGCATCTGTTGAGAACATTGATACGTCCACTGGAGAAGGAATAACGTTGGATAATTAACCTCGTTCAGTTTTTCTTGCGAGTGTGCTGGCGGCGGCAAGGTGCATGTTGACAACAGGGCCATCCACAGCAGTAATTTTTTCATTAGTACTTTCCTTTTCTGCCTTTTGGATTAGACGTTGTATGTCCTCCTTTTCCACCCCATAGGTCTTTGCAAGCCCAGTATCTTGCAGTGCCTTTACTTGCGCTAGCGCATTTGTGTCGTGCCTTAAAAGATTTTCTAGCTGCACTGCTGTAATTGTTACCATATCCCTTTGCACCATACTGAATAATCTTCTCCTTTCCACCGCTACAATCTTTGACGACTCGTTTCTTTTTACTACCTGCAGGGGCACGCCTCGGTTTGTTGCAAGGCATCGCTTTCTTATTAACTCTACTTGCCATTGTGGATCGTTTGTTTTAGTTCAGCAATCGCAACTGTCATTTCTTGCAGTGTAGAATTTACGGACGATAAAATTTGAATTAATTGGGTGTGAGAAGATTGCATCAACTGGCGAAGTGCCTCGTCATTTTCTCCGTCTTTGCGAATCCATAGCTCCTCTCGTTTGCTGAAATTATCTGCTTGGTACTTGATGAACCAGAAGCAAGCGATCAGACTTCCAAGCCCTGCGCCAAGATCAGAAACAAGTTGAAGTAAAGACGGCTCAGGCATTACTATACTCGGTTACAGTTTAAGTATTTCATTTACTAGATTGTGCTAGTGATTTTACTAGCTGATGCTAGTGATTTTACTAGGGTTTTGCCGCCGATCTTGAGTGTACCTGACATTAGTTACTTAGCTTTAAAAATTGAATCTTAAACATTTTCAAATCTGCGGTGTTGCCATCGTCGCTATCGACGAAAAACGTATAGTCAGATGATGTGCTAGTTACGTTTAAAACTAAATTGAAATTCAGAGATGTTCGTGAGGTGTCGCTATCAGTACCTATGATATGAGAAAAATTCTGCCAGATTGCTGTTGTGTTTTCTCTAAACTCCCCCTCAATTCTTCGTTCTGATTGATTATCCTCGATGCTTGAAGTTCCAAAAACTAAGTACATACCAGTTTCGTTAAAACGAATTTTTCCAGAATTTGTAGAACTTCCGTCATAATTCGTTGTTAATAAATTTCCGGCATCAATGACCGTTTGATTGAAAACTACAGTATGGTCAGAAATATTTGTTTGCTCTCCAGAGAACTCAATTTGTGCATAACGAAAAAAATTTCCCAATGTCACAACGTTCGTATTGCTGTTGTGCGTGGCTAGGGTTTTGCCGCCGATCTTGAGTGTTCCGCTCATGTTCCATCCGGTTTAGGATATTGATCTTTAATCGCTTGAATCTCTGTTTTCCAAGCATCAATTCCTTCGTGATAAATCTTATCTAGCTGATCTTGCCAAGTAGGGTAGGCTGCTGCTCGTTGACGTTGGTATTGGTTAGCATTGTACTCTGCTTGTAGTTCTTGGATTTTTGTTTGGATTTGTTTTTCCGTTGGAAGTACCCAGCCATTTAATGCCGTGTAATTCTCTCCTTCAAACTTAAATTCAATTCCAGGTTTGAGTGCTAGAATTGCCTGTGCTTTGTTAGTCATTTTATGTTGTTGGAATAAATTCAGTAATACAAACAAAAATATCACCACCACCGTTTAACGCCCAGTAAGCAGATAAGGTACTACTTTTACCGAAAAATCGGTAAGTATAGGTTCCGTTGATGTTTGCGGTATCTAGGGCTTTTAAAGCCAATGGAGATCTTACAACACCTGAGTTTGAGTAATATTCTCCGTTTCCTTCACTATCTGTATGTAAATTAACTTCGTTATTTCCACTATATGACGCACCATCGCTACGTCTTCCTGCTATATTCACTTGTCGTGAAGATCCTTCAGTGCTGACGGCTGAACCGAAAACCTCATAAATTGCATGAGTATTACTTGTCCGATTTAAATTAATGTCAAAATTACTAAACCCATGCCACGATTGGTATGTCCCTCCAAGATCGACACCAGCAACCATTATTGCTTTTTTCTGAATAACGTGACCACTAGGAAACGTCACATTTCCTAACGTTACCACATCTGTATTCGTATCGTGCGACAGTACAGTTTTATCACCGATGGATAGTGTGCCACTCATTCCGGTTTCTCAGGCCATTGTACGTTGATTAAATTGCCGTTCTCATCAAGTTCTGGTGAACTATTTTGGGGTAGATCCCGAAGGGCTTGTCTGTAATCTAATTGTGCTTGAGTTGCAGTTCTGTCCGGTAGTACCCACCAATCAGTAACGGATAAGAGTTGATTTCTTTGCTGTCTTAGTAAGCGCATTGGCTCTGCTAATTTAAGTTCTTGAACTTTTGCCAACAATTCTGACCACGTTGGAGCAGTACCCGTGTTTGACTCAGGCCAAACGATTGTTTGACGAGGGAAATCAATACCTGCTGGCTCTGTTGTTAATGATGCCAATGCTTCTGTGTATTCCACCATTTAGCTGATCTCAGTTAGCAATAAAAAACCCGTACTCGTAGTATCAACCGAAGTCCCGAAATATCCGCCTGTTGTCGTGCTGTTCGCATCGATCTGGAAAACATAAGTGTGTGTACCTGTCGCAGCATTAGTGTCTAGCATGAAACCACTAACGGGACGATAAAAATTAAATGCTGCATTTGCGGCCAGTTCGTCAGCATAATAGACGCGTTGCTTGTACAATCCATCATCTGTTGTTGGTGTAGTCCGCTTCCACCATACATCACCATCAAGGACATACTGTGATGTTCCCCAATAAACTCGAAATGGGATTGAATATTGTAAAATTAATTTTGATGAAGTTTTTGTTTTATTTAAACTTACAGTTATGTTTTCACAGTTGACCTGCGATCCTGTCGATGCGTAGTCAAAGGATGAAGAATTAATAATTGTATATGCTAATCCAATCGGCTGCCCATCAGGGAAAGTATTTGAAGTTGCTAACGTAGCATTCGCTAACGTCACTACTCCACTCGCTTCGCTAAAGACTTCAGTATTTCCTAATTTCAGACTAGCGTTTGACATCTTATGCTATGTGTAATGTTCCGGTTGAATTGAAAGAGCCTGTGAAATTGGCGACACCGTGAGCTACGGTAAAATAGCCGTTATTTAAAATAGTTCCGCTAAAGGTGGTATCACCAAAAAAAGCTATATTTTGTGATGAAGGAACTGTCATGTTCTCAGTGATCGTATTGTAGTGAAGCACTCGATCAACTGGGTCAGCCGCGCTAGGCTCTCTTGCCGCAATCACCACTAGATCACCAGTAGCCAATGCGCTAGCGAACGTGATCGTTCGGGTTGCTACATTGACGCTCCAATCAGAATTTGTCCCGTCTGCTGATCCATTGCCATAGTGAAGGCGCACACCATTTACTAGAACTGTCGTGTAATCTGCAATCAAATCAAAATTGACCGTCACTGCTGTCTTGGAGTCGGATGCACTGAGTATCTGTTCGTGAGTTTGCTCAGTAACTTGGATTCCTTGGGCTAGTGCCCGATTGCCACGAATGACTACTACGTCACCAGAAATAGCTGCGCTATTTAGCGTGATGGTCACATTGTCACTACCCTTCGCGTAGTCAGACTCAGACAATAGTACACCGTTGCGTGTGACAGAGAGATCTCCCGCGAATCCTCCGGTTACGAACGCACTCTGGTTTGCAGTGGGAAAGAACTCATCTCTAAACTGTGTGCTTTGTAGGACGGGCTGATTGCCTATGTAGCTCATTCAGTCTCCGATTCATCTGCTGGTTCTGGTGTATTCCCTTCTTCTATCCATTTTAAATATTCTTGATAATCACTGTTTGCTGGGTCAAATGGGATTGTTGCTCCATCTTCAATTCTAATAATAGCGCTTTCTATTATATTTTTGTTGTAGTCCTTATACTTTTTATACATATTTATAGCTCCGCATGAACTACTACATAGTTTATAATTTCTGCACCATATCCATCTCCTGGAACTGATGTATTTAATGTCATACCTCGACTTGTTAACTGACCAACAGTTATTGAAAGTGAATCTGTAGTAGTCATTGCAGGTACAGTTGGTGTTGCTCTCATTTCAAAAGGGAATGTGTAGTGTCCCGTCCTAGCCCGATCCAACTCCCTCATTTTTGACAAACTCGCTACACCCATTTTATGTGCATACCTCTGACACAAACTTAACTCAATTCCTATTGGTCTATGCTCGAACGGGGTCGCAACTGTGCCTTCTTCTAGTTGGACTCCAGTTAGATACCAATTAGCATTAGGTGTCCCTATAACAGAAACAGCACCAGTAAACGAATATTGATACGGGGTAGATGTCCATGCTCCAGCAGTTCCACTATAATCTTCTCCAACTCCCATACTCCAAAAAATTTCTAAGCCAATACCATTCGATGTTAGCCAAGTTTGAGAAGTATCTGTGTCTCCAGGTATTGTTATTTCTTTATGTTCCCAAGTGTCTGCGGTGCTAATTGTATACGAAAAGGGATAACAACGGATCTGCCCGTCATTCATCAACGAACCGCCAAAAGTCCCAGTTAATGAAGATTTAACCCAAAATGATAATGTAATTGTTTTTGCTGATGTTGTACCGAAACCTAAATCGTAAGTATTATTCCCTTCAATTCGTTGACGGACGATAGCGTGCTGTGTAGCAGCTAGGGAACTGTCAGCAGTCGTAGTTGTCCACTTAATTGAATTTGTAAAACCACTGGGGGCTGAAGAATCTTGTTGAGCAGAAAATGCTCCATCCGTAATATGAAGACATGAAAATCTGTCAACTGGGTAACTATTAGCAGTTGTAACTGCACCAGCATTTCTCTGGTCGATCCGCATGTCCCCATTAATTACCAGATTTCTCAGACTGGGTAGCGAACTAGCGTATCCTGCTAGCTGATTTGCTGCTGTCATGCTGGCACTTCTTGTGAAGCTAAGTGATCTTGAAAGGCTTGTACAACATCAGCAGTAAACACTGCATCACAGACTGCTTGCACCTTTGCATCTCTGCTAGAGTAATCATCAGTCGGTGATACAACATAGCGATGGTAAGATTGCGATAGTAACTCCCCGTCTTCTAGCACTTGAATCGCTTCTCGCACTTGGACGTGATTAAACTGTCCAACGATTTCGATCTTATCTGTGATGGTTTGTTTGGTTAGTGCCACTTTAAATCTTTAGATGATGGTTGTTATTGTAGCTAAAAGCTGATTAGTACCAGAAGAACTTCCACAGGGTGAAAAGAATAACCTATTATTTGAGCCTAATGCACAAAAACCGTGTCTTGAGTCAACATCTATGTCTTCTGTAGTCACTGTGCTTGTGCCAGGGTTAGTAATTGCAAACGGAACCCCCGAAAATCCTACATAACTACTTACTAACAAATCTCCAGATGGACTATGCACCTTCATGTAAAGTGTTAATTTATTTCCAACTAACGTGTATTTACCTGTGTACGTTATTGATGTGCCAGAAATAGATCCAGCGCCAGAAACATAGGCTGGAGTCCACGAACCTTGTTCGTAACCGTCCTGTCCCAACACATACGACTCATTAGCAGTCGCAGAATCATTGCTGGAGTCTAAGTCTTTAAATGCAATACCACCATTCGGCACTACAATTTGACTACTAGAATTTATTGTACTTGCTAGCGTTCGTGCATTACTCATTTCTGATCCGGTGCTGTAGGCCAATCAACAATTAGCTTCCCTGACTCATCAAGCGTTGGTTCTGCTGACTCTGGAAGATTGCGTAGTGCTGTACGATAACTAGCCCACTGATCTTGATCTGCGTATGGGTAGTCTGTTGTCATTCGCCAATCTGTTTGTGCTAAAAGTTGGTTGCGTTGAAAACGAACTTGTTTCATTAAGGTTTCTGGAGTTAATCCAATCATTTCAAAATAATCAGCATTTTCATAAGTCACAGTTTCAACTGTTCCATCTGATTTATAAGTTTTGCCAGTGATCATCTGTACCCATAAACGTGGATTGTCCCACTAAAGTTTGTGGAAATGCTAGAAAAAATAGTAAATCCTGTGTACTGAGTATTGCTATTGGTAGAACCACCTGACTGGTCTATGTTGTCTCTTGAATTGCTATGAAATATTGTTTTAGTTGCCAAATACGGGTTCTGAAGAAAAACATGAAGACTAATTGCATCAGTCGTAGTATTTCCAGTATATGTTAGTCCCCATATGTTATTAGTTGTACTTGAAAATTCAAAAAGACCAGCAGCGCCACCACTTACAGTAAATGTTCTATTATTATAAACAGAACTAGAATCATCCCCACTTGCAGTCCTTAATCTCATCTGTAAATGAGCCGTATTTTCTGTCCAAATTCCACTTGATAAAACAATCTCATAAGAATGATAAGTTGCACTAAAAACATCATCAAAAGAGTATGAGACAGCACCACTTATCGCTTGAGTTTTTATCTTTTGAATTGGAGATGCTACAATAGGAAAAGCATTACTACTATCAAGTGTTGCATTCTTGATGTTTACTTTATCATTAACAATGTCGTGCTGTGCGATGGTATGTCCAGCAACTTTGATTGAGCCAGCCATAACTATTCGGGTTTAGGATGTTTAGTTTTCACTGCTTCAATCGCTTGCTGCCAATTGTTTGTGCCGTTCACTCTATCCCAGTATTGCATATCCAGTTGGTCTTGAATGCTAGGATACTCAGTTTGTCGATCACGTTGGTACTGGTTAGCGTTATACTCTTCTTGGAGTTGTGCTAATTTTGTTTGGATTTCTTCTTCACTAGGAGGAGTTTGACCATCAAAAAATTTAATTTTTTCAATTGGCCCATCATCATAGCCTCCAATATTCCCACCAACTAATGACTTGATAGCAGTGATATAGCTTGGTTTATCTAAATTCATGATTGAATCTCCATTACCATCATTGAAAACAGACCTGCACCTTGATTACTGTTAGCAGATATTTTCATATCACCTGCTACTGCCTGGAGAATGGGTCTTATTATAGATGCTGAGCCTGCTGGTGGTGCTTGAGTCCCAACTGTAACGACAATCGAATAATATATATTACCCAAAACTTGGTTATTCAGATTAATATAAGTAGTATAAGGTGAAATTATAGCTCTTGGGCCAATTGTTGTCCCATTCCCTGAGTTAAAATTTGCATCATAAGCAAATCCGGCGTGCATCCCCCTTCCTGTAGTAGCATTATTGTAAACTCCTTCTATAAATGCTTGAATAAATAATTTATTACCAGTTGCTGAAGGAGTAATTGTACATTGCAGATCTGAACCAAGGACATCATCAGCTGTTGTAGTAACAGTCATTCCACCGCTGCCTTCATGTTGATCTGTCACTGTTTGAATCACATGTCCAGTAGGAAACACAACTCCACTATCCAGTACTGCTTTACTATTCGCAGTACTCGCTAACGTCAATCCGTCTAGTTTAATTGAACTCATAGGTCAGTAAGCGTAAAGGGTTCCGGTTATATTGATATCACCACCTGAGAAGTTAGGAGATCCGCCAGCAATAATCATTTGTCCTGCAACAGTGATGTCTCCGGTAAAAGTAGTGTCTCCAAAGTAGATTCTGTTTTCGTTAGCACGAATATCAATGATGTCTGTCAGTGAATTTTGCTGTGTGATCCCATCGACTTGAGCTAGATCAACATCAGCAATCGTATGAGATCCTTGTGAATTAGCGCCAATATAACTCATGAGTTTTCTAACAATGAGGCTGTTGCTTGAATTGTGTTTGCTTGATCTGTGCTTATGTAAATCTTGTCCGTCTGGTTCAAAACAATTTTTGCAGAGACAACCTCCAACGTTGAACCCACGGGAACTGGTGCATTGCGAATAATGTAGATGTTGTCGGATGCCGAACTGCTTGCACTTACTCTTTTGTAGATATCAACGTTCGCGGTGACACTGCCAATGTTGCTTGCGTATAACCCAATCAAAACTGCTCCAGTCGCATTAGGAACTCCCCCAGAAGCAGTTCCATCGTAAACAACTGTTTCCGTGTTCGCGGCGACAGTAACTCCTGTGGATTCACTAATAAATGACATTATTTTACTCTCTTATAATGCAATGGCAAATGCAATCCCTTGGGCTTCTGTTAACCCTCCTCCTTGGGGACCCGAAGGTCCTGCTGGACCTTGAGGACCCGCTGGGCCTTCGGGAATTGTAAAATCAAAAACTGCTGCGGTTGTTGTACCCGAATTTGTCACTGATGCACTTCCTCCACTAGGCCCTGTTGTAACGGTTCCTGCTGTAATTGTAGCAGCGGTTCCCGCAGGTCCTTGTGCCCCCGTTGGTATGATGAAGTCCAGTGTTGCAGCAGTCGTTGAACCACTGTTCGTAACTGCAGCACTACCTCCAGCGGCTGCTGTCGTCGTTGTTCCAACGTTCACAGTTGCTGCTGTTCCTGCTGGACCAGGAGGGATAGTTATGTAATTTGAATAGGTTGTTGGGGTTGTATCAAACTGAAGTCTTGCTTCTGATGGGTTGCTCGGATTTATCTCCCAACCTGCTACCCCTGTTCCTGTTAATCCTGTGGCACCCGTTGGACCCTGCGCGCCGGTTGGACCAATTGGGCCTGCGTTTCCTGTTGATCCCGCCGGACCCGCTGGGCCTTGGGGACCCGCCGGACCCGTTGATCCACCTGGACCAGGAGGACCTTGAGGACCTGTTGGACCAATCGAACCTGCTGGACCTGTTGCTCCTGGTGCGCCGTCAGCCCCTGACGGACCCGATGGACCTGCCGGACCAATAGGACCTTGTGCCCCCGCTGCTCCTGTTGCCCCTGCAGGGCCAGTTGCTCCTGCTGGACCCGCTACCCCTGCCGGACCCTGTGCCCCTGTGTCTCCTGCCGGCCCTGTGATTCCTTGAATTGACATGTCCAAAACGAACTGCCAGTGGTCACTAGTGCCAACGGTTCCTTGACCTGCTCCCTTGTACAAGTACAACCTGCCATACTCTGTGGCAGTTTCATCTCCACCAATTACTGCGAATTGTCCCAACGCGATTCCAACGTTCGTGGTAGGATCTGTATCGAACAAAAGATCTGATAAACTGTTGTAAATATGGGCAATGTAAAAAGCCCCTGCTGTCGATCCTGCAATTCCCTGCGGACCCGCTGGCCCTGTGTCTCCCTGTGGCCCGG
>VTLG01010637.1_pt1 | contig 16885 bp, 21 predicted proteins | sample 4694571 | NCBI WGS metagenome assembly VTLG01 (sample SAMN12604809, study PRJNA352737) | marine metagenome | biome: ENVO:00000447; feature: ENVO:00000209|ENVO:00000569|ENVO:01000036; material: ENVO:00002151; isolation source: viral sequences binned using virsorter ...
GTAAAGCCATTATTTTCCTTTAATTTAAACTTGTGTTCCGTCCGTAGCTTGTCCTGTAATAGTACCAGCTATAATTTGATAGTAATCATAAGACCATGTAACTGCAAAACTTTCCATATCACCAGTAGTATCATAACTTAATTCTATTGCAGCAACTTCACTTGGCCAACAATCTATAAATTCAAATGTCATTCCTTTACTACCATCTTTACCATAATGTATCAATTCAATTTTTCCGCTATAAGTTGCAGGACTACCAGAAACTCCTTCATTAGTAGTGGGGTCATTTATCACATCTGTCCAATCTTCAAGTGCTTTTCTAATATCAAAACTTTCATTATTATAAAAAGTTGTTGATAATACATCAAACGTCATTTCGCCAGGAATTTTGACTGTTCTACCAAAAAATTGTTTTTCTATTGGTGTAACAGTTAAGCCTGGTATCTCAGTAGTAAAACATTTAGTCCTATGATCAGTTGGTATAGTAACTCCTGCCGGCGATGCTGTTATTTGTACTTCAAATAAACTAGGCCGTGCTCCGCCTAGTTTAAGTTTTGATTTAAAATCCGATATTGCTGCATATGCCATTTAATTTTCTCCTAATCTTGTTGTAATTATTTATATCAAAAATATTAAACGGCACCAACGACTTCAGAAAACTCCACGCCACTTCTGACAGCAACAAAGTTAAGTTGAATAAAGTTGATAGCACGTGAAGGTTTGATAAAAATATCTCCCCTAAAAGAGTTAGTATCAACAACTTGTGCTGTATTGTTAGAAGCATCACAAACAACTCTAAAGTCTTGTATTCCACCTCTACCTTGAATATCTCTCAAGAAAGGTTCGACCATTGCTACAAATTGTGAACGTGTAAACTCATCGTTGAATTCAAACAACTGGAATCTTGCAGCATTTGCAATTGCTTTTTCAAGTAAGATGAACAATCGTCTTACGTTGATTCTATCAAATGCAGATGGTTTAGTTAACTGTGTTTTATCTCCGAAAAGGATTGTTCCCTCGCCTGGAAATGAAACAACTGGATTAACTTGTGATTGATACAACTTATCACGTTCTGCTTTCTTAGGATTGAAAGGAAGTCTTACAACTCCTTTGACCTGACCTCTGGTAAATCCAGCAGGAGAAAAGAAAGGGTCACGAACTTGGTCTGTTTGAGCACAACATCCAGCTGTATCTCCGTTCAAAGGAACGAATCGAAACTTATCGTTGTGTTTATCAAACATTTGTTTGTATCCAGAATCCATTACAGCATAAGAAGAATTCTTATTAACCGTATCTCTAAAATCAATTACGTTGTCTGTAGCAGTTGAAGAATCTGCCACACCAATAACATCTGCTTTTTCTGGTGAGAAGAAAGCGACACAATCTTTTCGTGTTTCTGCGATATTATCGATAATGTGTCTTATAACTGTTGAACCGTGATTACCACACATAAACAGAGCAACATCAACGTCTTCAGCAGATTTCATTATGTCATATGCACGAATAGTGTCAGCATCTGAAGGCCCTGTTCCATCTATTCCACCCTGAAAACTAAGTGTCAAAGGAAATCCTTGATTTTCAAAAACATCTGAGGTTTGAGTACCACTAGAGTTAGCAGTTGCTCCCCAAGCACGAAATGTTGCAGTTCCATCAGTAACTAATGTTCCGTTACCAGCAGTATCGTTACCACCCATTGTTGGATGATCTAACCACCACATATACTCTGAAAATTTGTTGATATAATTTTTATAGAATATGTCTTCACCTTGAGTATCCCTTGCTCCACTTGCAACTGATAAATTAGGATGTGCTTCAAGAACCTCTCCTACTGTTCCTGTCCACTCTCCATCTTCATCAACAACAGCAATATGAATTTCATCATCTCTCATTCCTTTGTCTTCGGCATGAGCAGAAGTTGTTGGAGCACCTTCGTTGAAAGCACCTTTGTATTCCCATTCTCTTGCGATAGCAGCACCACTATTAGTAGAGTTAAATTTTGTTGAAGTTGTCATTGCTACGTTAGATGAAATTGTAGCAACTCTATGTGTTTCTCCTTCAATAACAACTGAATCACCAACAGTAAATTGTGTAGTGAACAATGTTCCTGTTCCTGTTACTGTATTAGCATCAGCAGTAGTAGCAGCAGTTCCCTTTATAAATGTAGAACTTGTTGAAAAAGCAGAACGTTTCTTTATTGTAAATGCTTTAGCTGTAGCATCAGCTGTATCGGAAGCACTTGTTGCAAATGCTGTAGCAGAATTAGCGTCAGCAATTGCTGTTATTATATGAAATCCAACTTCATCTGTAATCTTGATAGCATCTCCAACTCTTAATTCATCTAAAAATTTTGAACTTGCTGTTCCTTCTAAAGCACCACTTGAAGCAGTCCACGTTAATGTACTTGTTCCTGTTACTTCTGGTCTATCGGAAGGACAAATAGAAACTTTCAAACTGTTTCCTAAAGCACCTGCCCACTTTGCCATAAAAGGCCCGTCTGCTGTAATTCCCGAAACACCACCACCGATTGCTCCACCTTGTTCTGGATCAAATGTTTGAAAGAAACTTTCAGTTGTTGTTGTTTGAACATTGACATATGTGGATGTGTTAGCAGCAGCATTTAATGGTGCAGCAGCACTAGTTGTAGTTGTGTTAGCAGCACGAACAACATTTAAAGCATTTGTATAAGCTAAAAAGTTAGCTGCGGTAAAAAATGTTTCAAAGTTATTGTCATCTGGTTTTTGATACATTTCTACTAAAGTATCTTGATCTGTAACCAACTTAATTTCTTCTATTGGCCCCCAATTGAACCTACCAGCAATACCACCAGCAGAAGTACCAGCGGCTACCACTACATTAGTGAGGTCAATTTCAGATGTGTTTACGCCTGGACTTACTTGAAAGGCCATATCTTTTCTCCGTTAAATTATTTTTTGAGTTTTTCTGATTAAAGTGTATATTACTCTAACAATATTTATAAATATGAATAATTGATGAATAATATTTAGTGTAAGGTAAATATGAAGTTTCCTCAAAAAGCAATAGACCGTTTCAATGCTAAAATTAATAAAACTAGCAGTTGTCATGAATGGAATGCTTCCAAACAAAGACAAGGTTATGGAATGTTTTCATATGATGGAAAATCTAAACCAGCTCATAGGTTTGCTTATCTTCTTTATAAAGGTGAAATCGCAGAAAACATGGTAGTTCACCAAACTTGTGAAAATAATGGTTGTGTAAATCCAGAACATCTTGAACTTCAAACTAAAAGTCAAAATAAAAAAAATTACAACTCTACTCATGTTAGTAAAGAAATGGTAGAAAAAAATAGTATAAAGTTTCTTTATCGTCTTCGTAATGTTAGACCAGAATTAGAAAAAGAAATAGATGCTCTACTTTTGATGTTAGTTACAGAAAAAATGAAAGAAGAAGATGACTTTGGATTTGAAGAAATAAAAAAAGAAAGTTACATTTAGTAATATTCTTTTTGCCATTCTTGTCCAGCTGGCGCCCATACATTATCATCGCCTGGAATTTTATTTTCATCTGGATCATGACCATCTTCAATAAAACCAAATGGCACCATTTCCTCTTCAATCATTCTCATTTGTTCCGAAAACATTTTTTCTCTTATATCTTGGTCTGTAAGTTCTCTGAAGTACCTCTGTTGAACCAACCAAGAAAAAAGGACACAACACATTACCAAATCATCATGAGCACCATCATCTGCTTCATATGATGTACTTTTACCAATAAATGTTGTCAGTTCACTTATTGTATCAAAATCTTCTACAATTAGATTATCTCTTTCAATCAAGTCTTTAAGAGTTGCACATCCAATTCGTTTGACTTGTTTAGTAGTTCGTATTCCCATTGAAACATTTTTGGAAAAACCACCACCAATCTGTTGTCCATTTCTACCATGCATCGTGACCATCATCATGTTTTCATATTCCATATCATGATACAGAATATCAGCAACTTGTTGTCCAATGTCGTTTACTTCCACCAGAACAAATGCTTCATTGTATTTTTGAGCAGTTGTGAAGATTACATTGGGATATAACATTGGTGAAATATCATTTTTACGATACTTTGCTACTTGTCGATATGGTTGTTTTGTTACATCAAATACGGAAAATGCCGAATAGTCTAAACCCACACCTCTAGCAACATCACATACCATTACATAAGTATTTCCTATTAATGGTTGTTGATAAACATCTAATCCATTTTGTGTATAAACTGGTGTTCTGTAAGGTAAAGCAAGAAGTTTTTCTGTTGAAATAAGAGTATTAGAACTACCTAAGAATGAACACTCAAACTCTTGTTGAAATTGTCGTTCTGAAGTATTTCGTATTGTTTTCTCTTTCCAAGCTTGGTCTCTATCTGGAACTTGTGACCAATGAACTGAAATCGGAGAATAATCATTGTTTCCTTCTTCAGCATCTGCCCACAATTTATAAAACATATTCATTCCATTTGGAGTAGATACAATGAATACTTTTGTGGTTTTACCAGAAGAAATTGTAGGATAAACAGAACTAAAAAATTCTTCTGAAATGTTGGAAGGAACAAATGCAAATTCATCTAGAAAAATAATATTAAAAGAACCACCCCTAATAGCAGAACCAGAAGTTGAACTTGCTAAAATTTTAGAACCATTTTCTAATTCAATATTTCCTTTGTTCCATATCAATATTCCTTGTTGTAACCACTTGGGCATATGTTCGTAAGCAAGTTGAAGTCTTCCAAGAAGTTCCATTGCTGTTGACTTCTTGTTTGCTAAAATTGCAACTGATACGTTTTCGTTGAAAAGTATGTAGTGGAGTAGGTATGCTAAAATTGTAGTTGATTTACCAGATTGTCTCGCCATTTTACAAATTACAAATCTCTCATTATGAAATTTGTTTATCATCTCTTCTTGATAATCACGAATATCAAAAGGAATCAATCCTTCATCTAGTGAAACAATTTTTATAAATTCAGTCACAAAATACAAAGGGTCTTGTTGACACCTTATATATTGACCAACTTCTTCTTCTGTCCAATCTTGAGGAACATGAGCAGATTTTAGTAATGGATTTCCTAAGTAAGTTCCATGTTCTGGCATAATGTAACCTAAATTATGTTTTGTATAATAAAAATCAAAATAGCACTTGACATTCCTACAAGAAAACAATTATATGACCATTTTAGAAACTTGTACTTCTTTAGTGCAAGTATCTTCCCTTGTCCGTAAATATCTCCGGCCATCGAATCATATACTCCATCATCAGTCATTAATATCTTTGCATAATCTTCTTTGTATTCGTGTATGTCCAAATGTGCAAAGTGTCCAAAGAACAACGGATTGAATATAGGTGAATTCCTATCAATCTCATTTGTTCCTTTTACTTTGGGATAATCTGTATTTGGAATGATTGCAAATATTGAAAAAAGTAAAGAAAAGAAACATCCAAAAGCAAAACCAAGTAAAGGCCATCTCATTATTTCATTGTCTAAATTTGCAACTGTAACTGAAAATACAATAGAAGTTACTGTAATCATAATATTAGCTTTTGCATCTGCCATCAATCCTAGTCTCATTTGATTACCATGATTGACTCTTAGAATATTATCTACAGCAGTTCTACCCTCTGGTATTTCATCAAAATGATTTACTTGTTTTTCCTCATAGTCCTCTGGTCTTGAGAAACGTGTAACGTGACCCATATATTCTCCTTTATTTTAATGGTGGGGCGTACAGCAATCCTCCATGATTGTAGAGTTTATTTAATCCTCTGTTTAATCCTAATTTTTCTTTAATATTACGTTCAAATATTTCTTTGTAATTTCCTACTTGTTTGATTACATCATAAGACCAATTTTCAGTCAACCCTAATTTAGCTCCAAGATGTGGATGGTCAGCACCATTTTTTTCTCCCATGAATCTTTGAATATTTGGGTCTTTATTTTCCATAAAAGAATCAATATTTTTTGAATTAATACCCATTTCCTCTGCAATGAAAAGAACATATATTGTCCATCTCACTATGTCTGACCATTTTTGGTCACCATATTTTACAACTGGCCCGAGTGGTTCTTTTGATATTATTTCTGGTAAAATTATATGTCTTTCTGGTGAATCAAATCCTAATCTATTAGATGCTAATCCAGATCTATCAGTTCCATACATATCACAGTCACCTCTAAGATAAACATCTTTTGTTTTTTCATTGACCGAAACAGCAACTGGAATGTACTTTATTTCGTGAAGTTCCATAAAATCTGCGATATTTTTAGCAGCAGTACCAGAACCCTTAAAACATATTTTAGCTCCATGCATCTGTTTAGCAGAAGAAACACCTAAAGATTTTTTTGTAATAAATCCTTGACCATCATAATAAGTTGTTGGTAAAAATTCAAATTTCTTTAGTACATTTCTTGTAAATGTATATGTGGTTGCCGCAGATAACATATCAATAGTACCATCTTTTAAATATGTAAATCTAGTAACACCATTTACTATTTCATATTCTACAGCATCCGAATCTCCAAATACTGCTGCAGCAACTGCTCTACACATATCAACATCAAATCCTGTCCATCCATCACCTTCATCATTATATACCTCTTCGGAAAAGCCAGGAAATTCATCATTAGTTCCGCAAATAATGTAACCTCTTTTCAGCACTCTATCAAAAGTAGAACCATATGTTGGATTGTATTCTTCTGATTCTCCTGTATCTCTCAGTTTTATAGCTTTAAGTTTTTCTAACTGCTGTACCAACTTATTAATGTTATCATCAATACGCTCATTAGGTGGACTTCCATAAACTGAATTGTCAATAATCATAATCCAAAATAACCACACTAAACAAACAACAACCTTACCACCTATTATCATTTCAAAGTCCTATAAACTTCCATAAGTTCTTCATCTGGTATAGGAGTGGTCATAGTGTAATATCTTTGATGACCTACTCTCATAAATGCTTTTATGTCAGAAAAACTTGGATACGTTGATTGTAGGTTATGAAGTAAGTGGTCAGGGTCTAAATGACAAGTTGCACATTGATTATCTCTTGCAAAAACTCTTGTTGATATTTTAAATCTTTCACTTTGAACTAATACTGCTGAAAGGTCTTTTTCCATCCATGTCATTTTTTCTTCAATGTTTGGAATCACTATAAATGTCATATAGGCTAATATACCTATAATAAGATAAATCCAAATTCTACTGGAAACTACCAGATCTTTAGTCTCAATTTCGATTTGTTTTACTGGTTCTATTTCTACTAAAGTTTCTTCGTGTTCTTTTTTTGGTTGTTGAGCCATAATCTATTTTCCTTTCCCCGCTTCGTTCAACTTCTTAGTGATTTGTTGTTGAAACCATTTAAGAACAATTGGTATACTCACATTAGATGTCAACCCAAATAGATATCCAATAGGATAACGATAACTCTCATAAGCTGCAAGTTGTGGAACATTTGTAAATACGACAGTAATAAGTAAATATCCAGTTACAGACATTCCCATATTAATAAGTAAATCAAGTAAAATTAACCACTTATTATCAGCATATTTGTCTTTGTTGTCTGTTCTATAATTAAATAAGAATATCCAAAATGAAGAGAATAGCACTAGGCCCATCATTATCATTTCAGACGCATTAAATAAATCAAGCATTTTCTTTTGTTTCTTTCTTTACCAATTTTAACAAGTCAGCAGTACTGCCAACAAACAATGCGTTAGTAACGTTTTGAGCTTTGGTAACTTCCTGTCTATCCCCAGCATTTTCTAATTTTTGTTTCTTTTGATGCAATTCCATTAGTGTTCCTTGTGTATCAGTCATATTTTTGAGTAATTGACCAAAAACCTCAAAGGCCCTAGGAGATTCTTCAGCTTTAGCAATTTCTAAGAGTTCTCCCATTGCATCTCTGCCCTTTTCAATTATGTCATAAAGGTTTTCACGAGCATATTGAAAGTCATTATCTTTAGTGTCATCTTCGTTTACTACAACGGGCACACTACTATCTATATTATTTACGACTTGAACCTCCTTTTCGGAAACATCTTCGACTAAATCTAAATGTTTCTCGATTCGATGTTCAACTAATTTTTCAACTTTCATTAAGTATCAGTTCCAGCTACTGGATCGTGTGTTTCGCCATGTGGGAAAAATTCAAACGTTTCACTAAATCCAAAATCATCATCTGTTAGCGCTGTTGTATCTTTTGGTGTTACTGTTGTTCTTGTAACTGTTGCACCAGCAGTAGAAGCTTCCTCAGACTCTTCTGACAACAAACGTATTCTAGTAGATTTATCTATCTCATGAGAATCTAAAATCATAAAATTTGTACTATAAACAGTACTATCTTCTGACACAATATATACTGGTTCTGCTGCAGTAGCTTCAGTCATAAGATGTGTGTCTACTGTAGTAGATGTAATAACCTTTGCATTGTCTACTATGTTTGGATATAGATAACCTTTCATGGAAAAGTTAAGTGTCCAAATAATAGAACGTCTTGTTGCAAAGTCTCCATCGTATGTATCTTCACTAGAAACATCATTTAGAACTAAAGGTATATCCATTTTTATGTCCATACCAGAAATAAGAGTCATTGTTATTGTAAATTCTGGTGTAAAAAATGGAAGTATTTGTTCTAATATTTGTGTTCCATCCTCTGCATTTTTAACGAAAATAAAAAGAGAAAAATCATAATTATAAGGAACAGGATTGTATTGTTTTTTCAATCCAGTAGTTCCTTTTGCTACATTTCTTCCAATAGTGTTGAGTTTCCTCGCACTATCGTAAGTCATCGATGTTAATTCAAATCCCATTCTTGGAACAGTTAAAGCTACAGAAGAACTAAGATTTGGGTCTGAAGTAATTCGTGCTAACATCTTATCCTTTGGCCCATAAGACAAAGGAATTTTAACTACTTCTGTTACCTCATCTGAACTATTTGTTCTACGAACTTCAATAGTATTAAATAATGTTCCAAATGCAACCACCATTTTTCTTGAAGTTTGGTGGTAAAAATATGTTCCAAACATTACGGATTATCTCCAAATGGATTTCCTTCACTAAAATCAAATATCGAATCTGCATCAATCTCAAACTGTTTGTTACTTGAAGTCTTGTCAGTTGTTCCATCATCTATCGATTGTAGTGTAGTAGAAGCTTCAGCAGTTGATTGTTGTACGTTATATGTTCCAGTTGCTGTACTAGTTGCCCCTGTCAATATTTCTGATAATGTAAATGATCCTGTCATATTGATGAGGTATAGATAACTTGTTGTTGAATCCCAACGAGCAACTTCTCCTGTTACAGCAGATGTTCCACCAGTAACAGTTTCCCCAACTGTAAAAGTTCCAGATACGCTAGATAGTTCAAAAGTACGAACAAAAGATTGTTGTCTTTCTATTACATCTATATCATCAACTCCTGTATCCAATGCTTCATCAGAATATGTGAAAAGTTCACAAGTAAGGTCAAATGTTGGTAACGCACCATTTTGATAAAATGGTGTTTCATGTTCCACAAAAGTTATCTGAAAAAGTTTACTAGTAAGAGGAAAGAAAATTAAATCTCCCTCTTTGGGGCGAGTTCCTATATCTAACCCCTCCCAAGCTCTTCTTGCTAAAGAGAAGACTATTTGATCCCGAACTTCCAAACCAAATTTAGAAATCAAATCTCCTTCTCCCTCAAATCCATCAACAGATTTTATATACATTTCTATTGAATGTGCATCTTTATACTCTGATATGGAATCTTCGCCAAGTATAGTATCCTCATTTACCAATGTTCTAGGAATGTAAGAAACATCATGTCCATATACTTGTATAGATTCTGTTACAAGCGAATGTAAAAGTTCCTGTTCATTCTTCGCATCAAAATTGCGAAAATATGAGTTAGTAGCCATTCGGTTATCCTAAGTAAAAATTATCGGGCAACTGATATTTGAGTTGTAATTCTTCTTCGTGTTTTTCTAGTTCAGCATTACCATCATCATAAATTTGTCTTCCGTTTAATGTCACTCCGCCTGGTAATTGAACACCATCGTATTTCATTAAATTTTGACCCCATTGTTTTTTAAACAAAGAAGTTGTATATTTTTTGAGAAAGATATCATTATATATTTCAGTATAAGTGCTTCCATCAATTTTTTTCAAGACCAGCGCAACAATTGCATCTCCAATTTCTACAGCTGTATCCCAATCCATATCAATATGAAGTTTGTCTGTTAGTCTGTTGAAACGAACTTGTCTTGATTCTGCACCCGAAAATACTTGAGTCAAAAGAGCAAGATTTTGTCTCCCTTGAACGTATGTGCTTAAACCACCCCCTTCTTTAAGTAAATTAGGTAGTTCGTTTAAACGAAATTGATATTCAAAAGAAAACATATCATTTGATGACAATCCTTTACTTACTGGAAGAACATCTTGTACTCCTATGATGGTATCATCTACTGTTAGTGCTTTCGTATCTATGTTTCCAAAAACAACAGCAGTTGATTGTGTTCCGTGTACTGTTCCAGTTGCACCAGAAGATGACCCTGTAACTGTCTCTCCAGCTACAAATGTATTAGCAACTGTATTAGCTGCACGAATACCATTTCCGTCTTTGTGTGTTTTAAATTTTAAAACTGTTCCGCTTGTTCTTTCGTGAATAATTGCTGTAGCATTTGATGAACCACCAGTAATAGTTTCATCTTCTATAAATGTTCCTGTAGCAGAAGATGCAAAAGTAAGTGTACTTGCTGCTACTTGTTCAACTAAAAATGCTCTTTCTGTTCCATCAAAATGATACTCTTGGAACAATTGAACAGATTCTGCAATCATATCATCCATTTGTTCATCCGCAAGATTTACATCGACAACTGGTTTGCCAAGTTTACGGAGACAATATTCTTGTAATTCTGCTGTTGATGCTGGTGATGTAGCTGACATATTTTTTTATCCGTTATTAATTTCAGCAGAAGCTTCTACTGTGATTAGTCCTTCTGCGAGTCTTTCTTTAATAGTTCCTCCACTCTGTGTATAAGTTAAACTGTAAAAGTATTTTCCTTCAGCAAGTGCTGCTGTTTGTGTAGCAGTCAACGAAAAGGTACAGTTTGCACCAGTAAGAGAAGTTGTAAATGATTGAAGAGTGTTTGCGTATGCGAAATTCTTTATCATTCCGCCTGCGACTGTACCAGAAGAAATGGTTACAGCTGTAGAAGATGAGTTTTCTGCTCCTATCGTCTTTTCAAAGGTAGCGCCTTGATCTATAACATAGTTCTGAGACTTCTTTTTTATTGTCAACGCCATATTTTATCCGTTCTGAAAAACTATTTGTATATATGTGAGTTAGAGCAAAGAAAACACTTTACTCTGTTAGTATTTATCATCACTCACATTTATAACAAAACGGAAACGACTATTATAAAATTTTTGTTTTTTCGTGTCCTATTCTAAGATTTGGGTCAACCCATACATCAAATCCTGCTTCTCTTGCTCTTAAACAAAATTCAACATCATCCCATACAAATTCTTCCCAATTATACTGAGGCCACTCTTGTTTTCGTGGGTAGAAGTAAGGATATTTCATTTTCTCAAATACACCATACTTGACTAACATCCAACCCATTCCAGTATAATCTGCCTTAAAAAGTTTTCCTTCTTTTCTATCTATGGTTTTTTGATTTAAAAAAGGATAATGCATCCATTGTTCAAAGAATTCCTCATCCATCGTTTCAACAGTTGCATAGTTAACATTATCAGACATTTTGTAAATACCAGAAACTACATCTTTGTCATGGTCAATAAGTTTAAAAAAATTCTCTGGTTCAAATACCATATCGGAATCAATCCACATAATATAATCGTATTCTATTTTACCACCAAATGGTTTTTGATCTACTCCTAAATGTAAAGATACATCAAGACATTTAGTTCTTGCATGATAGATGTTACAAAGATAATGCTGAGAAAGTCCGTAAGTAATATTGTACTTAGGAAGTTCTGAAAGAAGACTTGTCCAATTTTGAAGAAATCTACCAGAGTAAGATGCCCCTGGCAGACAGAATATAATTTTCATGATTTTTTCCTATAAATATGATTTCCTCTCCCATATATTAAACGACAAAGATTTTCTAATTTCTTGTCCATTTTCAGTCCGAAAAGGATATACTTGGTGTCTTAACGTAGAAGGAAAAATAAAAATATCTCCCACTTTTGGAGAAACAGAAAATTGCGGATTTGTAAATAAACCATCATTTGAGGATGTATTTCCAACAAAAGTTATCGCTCCATCAGTATCTTTATTTTTTCTTGGTGGAAGATATTCTGGAATTTTGAGATAAAGAACACCAGAAAGTATTCCGTTGTGTGCGTGAGTTGGATTATATTCATTATCTCTTTGAACATTAAACCATGCTGCATCTATTGTCCATTGTTTTTCTTCAAAAAAAGAATTACATTTAAGAAAGTATTCATCAGAACATTCCAAATGTGTATTGTATGGTCTACTTTGAATTTTAACGAGTCGAATATATTCTTTTATCAATTTAACTAAAAATGGTTGAAATCCAACACTTTTAAGTAAAGGAACGTCTATTTGCCATTCATCTTTGATTTCTCCAGCCAAATGATTATTTTTAGATACTTTTTCAACATCTTGAGAAATAATATCAGTTAATTCAATTAATTTTGATGTGAGTTCTTCGGGGAGAACCCCTCTCAGCACAAATTCGCTCCATGGCTGGAATACCGATAATTTCATAATCTAATTTTTCACTTGTTAATAATATTTTTTTACTATGCATCCTCTAATGCTTTAACTTTTGCTGACAATTCTTGAATTGCTTTTACCATGAAAGGAATTAACCTCTCTTTTGAAACCATCCAAGGGTTTTTCAACTCGCCTTTTTTCCAACAATCTTCACTATCCTCTTCATGAAGCTCATCATTGCCCTCCGTTACAACTTCGGGAATAATTTTAAATATATCTTGAGCAATAAAACCTTCAGAGTCCACATCATTTTCTTTCCATTTAAAAGAGACAGGTTCAATTGTATTAATTTTAATCAAACTATCACCTAAAGCAGAAATATTTGTTTTCAACCTTCGATCTGAAGGGGTAGTCCAACCAGTTGCTCCAGAAGTTAATTGCTGTCCACCAGTTCCTGCTCTAATTAACATAGTACGAATTGTTCCTGTGCCAGTCTGAGCTGTTTGTAAAAAACCACCTCCCCCATTATGACTCATCGTTACAAATTCGGTATTTGTATCACCTGGCGCGCCATCTCCATAAGTTTTAACAGCATTAGTACCAAGAACATTCATATTAAGCGCATTTGTCGTTTGTCCATCTGCTTGAAGTGTGATGCCTGCATTGAAAGGAGAACCATCATTAGCATATCCTCTTATTCTTAGAGCTCCTGCTGTAGTGCCGTCGGCACCATATGCTCTAAATTCAGAAGTAGTAGAATCTACTTGATGAATTACAAGAGCACTAGTTTGATGAGATTGTACAGCATCATAAACCGCAATAGAACCATTCACTTCAAGTTTTTCCGAATTCTCATTTTTTCTGTTGCAGCTTCAGATGCACCAGTTGAAAATACTAAGTCCGTGGCATTGACAGTTGAAGAAAAAGTTGCATTAGCTTCTGCATGAATAGATGCAGCAAGTAATTGTGAATCCCCTGTACCAGCTTCAAGGGGAGCTTTAAAATCAATACGACCCAATACATCATTATCATTTATATCATTAAGTGCAGTTGATAATAGTAATTTCCCTGTACTTGTAGTTGCATCAGCTGATGCACCACGAATCTCAAGAGTATCTTCTGATTCATCATACAACATAAATGCACCAGCAGAAGCCCCAAAAAACTTAACATCATGTCCAGTATCATCTACTCCAACTTGAACTGTTCCAGCAACGTGTAAAAGTGAAGCGGGAGTAGCAACGCCAATGCCGAGTTGACCATCGTGATCAAGTCTCATTTTTTCAGCAGCTGCTTCTGAAGCTCCAACAGCAAATACTAATTCAGTTGAGTTATTATCTGCAGCGAAAGTATCGTCTGCTTCTGCGTATATGGATGCAGAGACTACTATTGCATCAGTTCCAGTTTCTAAAGGAGCTTGGAAATCTATACGTCCTAGTATATCACCATCAACAACAGTAAGTTCAGAAGTAGATAGCGTAAGTATACCACCACCCGATGCACCAACTCCACCTCTAACTTCAAGTTCAGAACGTTCACCGCCTCCTGCTGATGCTACCTTATCTGCGATTTCTGCTACTATTGATCCCATTTGTTAATTCCTATTTTTGTTCATCAGTTGATGATTCTGGTTCATTTTTCAGAGAGTTTTCTAATTCACTCAAATCAAAGAAAATTTCCAAGATATTTAAGTCAATTGATGAAAAACCATCTTCTATTTTATTCGGAAATGAAAGTTTTTCCGTTTCCAAGTCGTGTTCGATGTTTATAAGTTCGTTGTATTCTTTGTTATATTCTTCACGATTTTCTGTAGATATTACAAAAGTTCCTTCTTTTTCTCCTGGCGTTCCATGTTGAGTTATAATTTTTTTCTTTAATTCAACAAATTCTTCACCTAATTCATTCAACATTCTTACCAAACGGTTAATACGATATGCATCTATTACAGAGAGTTGGTCAGAACTATGTATTTTTCCTATTGTCTTATAATACTGTTTATTTTCAAATATTCCATTTTTTATTTTCATTTTTCGCATTCCTTTTATAATTATTCACTATTATTTTATTATTATTTTTATCCTGTTGAACTACTTGCTAAATCTCTTGCTCTGGTCATTCAGCTATTCCGGTTTAGGGTTATCAGTTTTTACCTTGTTCACTGCCTTGTACCAGTTGCCATTCTTATTACCTTTGCCAGAAGTCATGTCGTGGAACAGCAAGTCTAATTGTTCTTTCAACTCTGGAAATTGGGAAGCCCTGTCTCTTTGATAAGAATTTGCCTCGTATTCTGCTTCAAGACGTTTTGTTTCAATAACTAATTCATCCCAAGTAAATCCAAAATCAGACGGATCATTGCTATATTGTGCTTGCCTGTTTTTGTCTATAGAAACAATTTCAAAGTGATCAAGAAAATACTTTTCAGAGTCAGGTATGGTTAGACATCTCCACTCTTTACCACTCGTCAAGTTTTTTACTGCATTGTGAAAAATATTTGTGTCCATATTTACAATCCTATTTGAGTGGCACCTGATGTTGTAGTGCTAGAACGTGCAAACTTGATTGCACCAAAATTATTAATACCATTAGAATCATTCTGTAAAAATTTTCCATTTTCTGTAGTGTTGAAAGCTCTTAAAATTACATCCATCGGATATTGCGGATAGTTATGAAAGTTTACAATCCAGCTTGTATGAAGGTTAATATTTGCGGTAGATGCAGCAGCTCCAAGTTGTTCAAATTGCATTTTCTGATTAGTAATACTAGTACCACTCACCAAACCGATACGGACATAACCTGCATTTGTATCGGTAAATGCCCATCTTAAATTACAGAAAACAGAGTAAATACCTTCTTCTGGAATTGATACAGTCCCTAAATCATAATTTGTTGACGCTGTCATTGTTGATGTCGCAGCACACGCAACAGGAGTTGTCACATCCGTTAGAAAGTATTCCCCATGGTTGCCATGGCCATCAATGATACCGCTTTTGCTGCTCCCACGTCCAATTATTCCACTCATGGTTTCTCCTTACGCATTATTCTGGTCAATAAAAGTTATATGTGCTTCGCAAACATCATCTGCATGAGTTGTATACATATCTATATATTGAGCAACACTTGAACCTTGATCTGCTATTGCATTTTGCATAGTAGTGGTTAATGCGCCTCCAGTATAATTCGTTGGTTCAAAACCATTAAAAGAAAACGTATCATTCCAGACAAAGGTTTTCCCAGCTATAATCGTTTCCTTTAACAGTAAAAATTCTTGAGCAGTATCACCTCCAAAAGCATCGTATCCATTAAAACGCACATTAACTACATTAGTTCCTGCTGTGTTGGTTGCTTGCATATGAATTACAATACTTAAAATTGTGTATATATGATGTTGTTCACCAATAATAATTTTTTTAACTGTGGAATCAATATCCTCAAAATGTTGAGACCGAATTATCTCTGTTCCTGCGCCTCGTGAAATAGCCATTTTATATTTCTCCTAAAATCTTTTTTATTTTTTTATTATTAATAATATTTATAATCGGTACTATCCACCCATTACTAACGAATGATGAAGAGAAGTTTGAAATGCACTTCCACCGTTTGTAACACGAATATTACCTCCTTCAAATATAGCTGCATCGCCAGAAGAATCCTGTCGTACATTTAAAGGTATTGCACCAGTTGCTGAAGCATTATTCTGAATTATATCAACTATGTTTCTTGCGGTAGTGGAAGATGAATCGGAATCAATGTAAATAGCAGAACCAGATGTCAATGCATCAGCGGTTATATCTATAACTTTTGCTGTTGTCACTGCGTCTGCTGCGATATCCGCGACATCTGCAGTAGTATTCGATGCTTCGACTACGATGGCCTGTTTATCTACGTCATCGTTATCAACAATTAAAGCACCAGCTACACCACCAGTTGCAGATTGCTCCACTTCCAATGAAGCCATTTTTCCGCCTTCAGCTGTTCCTCCTACTTCTAATGTTCCTTTTGCCATTTTTTATTTCCTATATTACTGGTACTGAATAAACAACACCAGTTATATTATTGTATTCCTAACTATTAAGCAACGTCATCTAAAAGTGCAGCAACAATCAAATTAGCTGTTGCATCACCAGTATCAGCAATATCAGATGATATAGCATGAAGATTTGCTACTGTAGTATTCGGTAATCTACC
>VTLG01000225.1_pt1 | contig 16883 bp, 25 predicted proteins | sample 4694571 | NCBI WGS metagenome assembly VTLG01 (sample SAMN12604809, study PRJNA352737) | marine metagenome | biome: ENVO:00000447; feature: ENVO:00000209|ENVO:00000569|ENVO:01000036; material: ENVO:00002151; isolation source: viral sequences binned using virsorter ...
TAGCTCTATCTTGTCCGAACCATCTATTTTTTGCAGCCCATTCTTCAGCAACAGGATCAGCTTCTGGTAATGCTCTTGGCGTTTGTTCTGGTAATCTACCACCGTCTGATAGTTGTACAGGTGTTTCTTGTACAACAGGTTGTTGTTTTTTTCTCATTTGCAGATTTGCATTCTCCAATGCAAGTGCTGCAATTTTTTTATTAGCTACAACTTGTAGATCTGCATTTTGTGATTCTATTGCCATTCGCAATTCATTTTGCGCTGACTCCATTGCACTTGTTACATTTTCTTCAAGTTTAGTTGTGTATTCTGAATTAACTTCAGCAAGTTTAGATGCATCTATTTTTCTTTTTTTCTCTAAAGAATCTGCATATTGAAGAGCTGCTGCTTCTCGTCTTTCAGCTTCTCTCATCTTACGCGTAAGTTTAGCAATTCTAGATTGCACACCTTTGCTGTATTCTTCTAATTTAGAATCATCTTCTTTTTTTGTTTCTTCGGTTACTGTTTCTTCTTTTACTACTTCTTGTGTCGTGGTTTCTGGAACAGTATCAACTACTGTTTCCTCTTTACTTTCTTCTAGAACTACATCGACCTCTGGTCCTGATGTATCTAGATCAACCTGCTTTTCGCTAGATTTTAGTTTTTCTTCTTCTGGCATAGTTTCCTTCCTATGTTAATATTTGTGCAGGATATCTGTTGGATCCTGTACGGTTGCTAATACTTCGTCATCATTAAGAAGACGAACTTCTCCACCCTCAATTTCTATACGTGATCCGGCATAACGTGCGAAGACTACCCAGTCTCCAACTTTGCACCATGGACCATCGCTAAATCTTTTAGAGTCATTGTAACAATCAGGTCCCATAGCAAGTACGTTTCCACACTGCGATGCAACTTGTTGTCTATCGATTGTTTCAGTTCCTAAAATAACTCCGCCATCAGTTTTTTCTTTCATTCTAAATGGCAAAACTAACATACGCCAACCTGTTGGTTTAGGTAATTTTGTAGTTTCTTTAGTAACTTCTTTTACTGGTTCTTTCTCGTATTTGTCGAGTAGTCCTTCTTTAATTTTTGGGACTTCTTCCTTTAAGGTCGACGACTGTTCCTGTGTTTTCATTTTTTGCTCCTTCATCTTGTTGCAGGTTAGAGATTTCCTGACGCACTGATTCTAATGCGTTTATCTGTCCTATTATATACTTGTAAGTTTCCATATTGTCAACACCACCTGATGTAACTGACAATGCTAGTTGATTAATTCTTCTAGCTAATGCTTTTTTAAGACTTTCTAGTAGTTGTTCTGGTTCCACGTATAACTCCTTTTAAAGTTTTAGCTTGTTTAGCATGCGACTTTGATGCTTTTTCTAAACCTTTTATAACTTTTTTTATTTTTTTCTTTTTTAACATTTCCATCTTCTTCTAGCTTGACGGATACGTGAGTTAGGATCGTTACGTGTTTTTGCAGATGATCGTTTTAGTTGGCCTGCGCTTCTTGCACAGTACGACTTACGTCGATTTGCAGCTTTAGATCCCGGTTTCACTTTACCAGTCACGGCTGTTTTTAATTTACTTCCAGGGTTTGCTCTTCTGTAAGCAGCGACACCCTTCTTAGTCATACCTGCTCCAGCTTTGGTTTTTCTATAATTACCACCTTTACCGGTAGTTTTTCTTATAGGTTTTTCGGCCATTACTTTTTCTTTTTAGGTTTTTTCTTAGCCGTCTTAGCCGCTCTTTTAAAATTAGCAGCAGTTGGTGCTCCTTTAGTTCCAGGTTTTCTCATCTTCTCACCTGAACCAGCAGCAATTCTCTTTTTTTTCGCGTGAATATTCGCGTACAAACCACGTTTAGCCATTATTTTTTTCCCTTCTTCATTTTTTTCTTTTTAGGAATTATTCCTTTTGCCATTAAGATATCTTTTTTAGTAATTTTACCATCACCTGAGTGATCTGGAAATTTACTTTTCTTTTTAGCTTTTCCACCTTTTTTCATCATCATCATTTTTTTCATTCCCGGCATATTTTCTCCTTTATATGTTTATACCATTTGCATGAGCTACGCACATATGACATTTTGCTTTAAAATATCTGTGTATAGGACACGGTTCTACATGAACCGGTACATCCGGTTCAGGTACTTTTGTAAAAAATTCTATGTGCTCATCAACTTCATCACACTGACATGCTTTGATGTTAAATAATTTGCAAATAAGATTTTTAATTTTTTTAATCATTTTTTTCTAAGTATTTTACTTACACCTTTTTTAGCAACTCCGCCTACTTTAAATCCGGCTCTGCCACCATTAGCTTTTAAATCAAAAGGATTTGGAGCTTTGCCTTTGTTCATTTCTCTTTCAAATGCAAGTTCCAATTTTCTTATTCTATTTTTTTCTTTTAAAGCTTTTTTTTCTGCTTCAGTTAAATTTGGCATTATACTACTTGTTTATTTTACCAGACTTTTTAGCTTTAGAACCAAACTTACCATATGAATCATCAGCAGAAGCTCTAAGTTGTTTCTTAGTTCTTTTCTTTTTAATTCTCATAGCAATAGATTCGTCTTTTCTATCTTTGTAACCCTGCTTTTTCTTTTTAGCAGAACCACCTTTTTTCATACCAGATGCTCCAGTTGGAAATCTGACATTTGATCTTACTCCGTTTTGTCTCATTTTTTTCCTCCGTTTCTAAAAATTTGAGTTCCCTTTATACCATATATGCTCGCCACGACAAGGATCCACAAATTTGTGAACCAGCTCGGGAGCTGCGAAAACATGTCAAAAAATAATTTTACTTTGTCCATCGCGGTTGGATCGTCCGATACGACTGCCCAAGCGAGCACCAACACGGGCAAACTTAAAATTATCAAAACGGCCTCGTCCTTCCAGTCCGATTGTCGAGCTTCTAAAAGTTTTCCCTGGTATTGTTCTTCACCCTGGGCCATCTTAGTAGCATGCATCAGTTGTGCATCTGACATAGCCATTTTAGTTCTCTGCTTATTAGCGTAAATTTTACTTCCAGCAGAGACGGCTAATTTAATTGCCGATAACCACATGTTAGTACCAAGTAGCCTTTACAGGTTTCTTTTCTTTTCTAATAGCTTTCGTTCCTCTAACATCTACACTATCACCTTGAGCAATGTAGTTTCTTCCTCTAATACTTGATTTAGATCTTGGATCTAGATGCAAGTTTTGAGAAGACTCTTCTACAGGTACTCCGCCTTTAGCATATCCGTCTTTGTTAACGAATTGTTTAAAAGTATCTTTTGTCATATTTTTCTCCTAATTGTTAGTATACTATCTTCTTGGACCTTTCAAGGTCTTTACATCTGCAGCTTTCATAAGGTCTGATGTTAGTTTAACTTCTGCTGACATTTCTGATTTAGCTATAGCTGTATCAGCTCTTAAATTAGCTAAATCCTCGTTTTGTTGTAGTTTTTGTTTGTCTAATTGTTGACCCTGCATAAACTTACTTTTATCAAGATTTAGTCTAGCTTCATCTTCCTTAGTCTTACGCTCTGTTTCCATAGCTTTAAGATCAACTTCTCTTTCTTTAAGTTTAAGTAATGGATCATGATCAAACTGAGTCGTAATAGCTTTTTCTTCTTTCATAAAGTCTTCAGTCATTTCAGCAATCAAGATAGCTTTTCTTGCTTCTATTTTTTGAGTTACTTGATTAAACTGTTGTTGAGCTTGAGGATTCATAGTTGCAGCTTGTTGCATTTGTGGCAACATAGCAAACTCTTGTTGAAACTCTAGTTGTACTTGTTCTTGTGCCATCAACGATATGTGCTCCATAATATTTTTTTCTAATGCAGCGGTAATGCTAGGATTGTTTCTAACAAAATTACTTGCCATAAAATTTAAATGCGATGTAACGTGTGCTCTATGATCTTGACCTGGAAACGCTTGAAAAGGTTTCATACCCATTGCATCTATGTGTTCTATTGCAGGGTCTTTAGGTTGATTTGGTGGAGGCGGTGGTAAAATTCTATCAATATCTTTAACACCTACTGCTTCATACATATTTCTGTATGCGTTATACATGTTATGCATTTGTGGACTTGATTGTGCTAATTGCAATTGAGTTTGAGCCATCGATATTCTTTGACTCATAGAAAATATATTTGGATCAGCAACAGGTAGTATATCTACTCTATCATCAAAATCTGTTTGTTTAATATTTCTTGCAGCACCAGGAACATCATAAGGATATTCAGGTGGTAAGTATGTAGCAAAAACTTTTGCTAATAATTTAAATTCTTGTTTTAGACCTACGTAAAGTCTTTTATGGATTGCTGACATTACTCTTGAACCACGTTCTAAAAGAGCTACGGTTGTACCAACAGCGGCCTGTTGATTCCCGTCCCCAACCTGCATGTCAGCAATGGACGCGAATCTTTGTCCTGCTTGAACTACAATTCCCATCAACTGTAATAACGTTGCTGATGGTTCTTTGTAAGGTAAGAATACGAAAGCATCTTTTAGATTACCACCTGGAGTGTCAACATCTTTAAATTCTCCTGGTTGTATATTTGCGGCATCATCTTTTACTCTGACACCTCTTTGCTTAAATCCTGCGGGTAGGTTGGATAATGTTCCAGCGTCTAATAATTGACGGAGAGCCGCAGTTGCAGTACGGCTTAATCCGCCAATCATATGAATTAATCCTAAGCCATAAAATCCTAGTCCTGGCAGAAATTTGAAGTGGACAAAATATTGGATTTTACTTTTCTTTGGATCATTGGGCGCAAAGTTTCGTCTAATAGACAAAACCTTCCTACTACCTTCTTCGATTGTAACGACGTAAGGCAATTTTATTCCCGTTGGCTCTCCGTCGGGGCCAAGGTCTTCGAATCCTTCCAGATCTAAATTAACGTGGCATTCTAGAACTGTGTATAAAGGATCTACTCTTTGGGATTTTGTTACACCTTCGACTTCTCTTTCTTTTTCTTCTAAGTCATTGGTGATTGTACCGGTTGGTTTAGTTAACTCGATGTCAGAATAAAAACCTGCAGCCATTTGCTTACGCAGATCGTTTTCTGACATCTTGATAACATGAATGACTGCTTCCGCATCGTCTAATGAGGTAGCCGTATATGGAACAACAAGGTCATCCGCTGGAACAAACTTAGAAACAGCTCGTCCCAATAAATCGTCATAATAAACTTTTTTAAATGTAGAACCTGATAGTGGTAAATAAAACAACATTTGATCAAACTCAGGTTCATACTCGTGCATTTGATCCATCAATTGATAGTTCATAAAATTTTTAACTCTTTGTGATTGTTGTTCTTTCATAGGATCAGATTTACCCATTACCATTGTTCTAACAGGTCCATCTGCTGGTAATAATTCTTTATAAGCTAACGCTTGAAACTGTGTAACAGCTTCAGCTAAAACAGGGTGAGTTGCACCACTAGCTCCTTGAAAAGGTTCTGTTCTGTTATTGTATTTAAATCCTAATAAATCTAAACCGGTAATGTATGCTCGTTCCCATTCTTTACGAGAAGTTTTATATTCCATGTAGTCATTTTGTAACTGACTACCCATAGCACTTGTGTCTTCTTCTGGAAGTAATTCGTTTAAATTTGCAAAATGATCGCCACCTTCTTCAGGCATTGGCATTGCGTTAGGGTCAAAATCAATTGTAGCCCCCTCATCGTCTTCTGTAATTTCTACTGGTCCCTTTCCTAACTCGTCTGCAACATCGACCTCTTCCATTTGTTCTTTTAGAACTTCGTCTTCAGGTCTTTCGTTAGGGAGAGCTTTGTCTATATCTGCCATATATTTTCTCCTAAACTTTCTTAACTTGTTTTGATGGTAATTTCAACCCCTGTGATAGAGGACCTTTTTTAGGTGGTACTGCCCACCATTTAAAACCAGGATTGGCTCTCATTTTCTGTGCCATGTTTGGTTTTTTTTTATTTGTTGGTTTATTTTTTATACTCATATTTACTCCTTAAACTTGTTATACCACCTTCAGAAAAATTAAAACCTAATTCTGGTTTTGATATAAGATTACTAGTGGCATCAAAAGTTACTGGATTATCCGGATCCACACCCCTTTCTAAATTATATCTATATAATTCTTGAGGATAGTTTTCTGCCATTTCAGTTATGTAAGCTTGTTCTTTTGCTTTACCAAGTGGGTCAAAAGTAAAAAGATTATTTAATAACCAATTACCAATTGGCCCTGCTTCAGTATTTAATTGTTTACTTTGTGTGTCAAAAGCTTTTTTCTTTTTTTCAGTTAAATCTTCAAATGCAGCTGCTTTAATATCTTTACTAGGTTGAGTTAAATCTGTTCCTTTGTATGTTTCTGTAAAAGTAGTAAAATCTTTGTCCATATTTTCTGCTTTAGTTTTTATTGCACTTAAATTAGTTTTTAATGTATTCGAAGCTGAAGGAACGTCTAATTTAAATTTTATAGCTTCAGGTCCACCTGCTGTTCCAAATGTTTTTTCGTTTTCTGATTCTCTTTGATATTGTTCTTTAGTTTTTTCTACAAGACCCATTAACTCTGAGTTTTGTGTATTTAAACTTATAACTTGATCAAACACAGACTCATCTCCACCATTTTTAATATATGTTTCTTTTAATTCGTTTAGATATTCTCTATCTCCACCTTTCCATAAACCAAAAGACATAGCTTGTAGTGCTTTTTTTGTAGCTAACTTTTCACTATCTCCCTTACCAATATTGTTTTTATAATCTAAATAACCTAATGCAACATCACCTATTCCAAAAAACTTACCTGGTGTGTTTACTACAGTTTTAGCAAATGCTTTAAATTTAGGGTTATTTAAAACTGGTTTTAAATCATCAGATAACATTTCAAACGCACCAGAAAACCCAGAAGATAACATTGGTTGTTTAACTTTGCCTGTTGTGTCTGTGATGTAGGCTTCTGCTTGTTTATTAAAATCAAGGGAGTCTGTATATCCTTGAGCGGTTGTTAATTTAGTGTCTAATGTTTTTTGTAATTTACTTTTATCAACTTCTGTGTAGTCTATATTTTTAACATTAGATAATTCTGGAATTTTATCTATGTCAAAATTAAATTTTTTTAATTGATTATCATAACTTGTTAAAATTGTTCCATCTGCTGATACCGTTGCCATATCTGCAATTGCACCAACGTTTGTTCTATTAGTTCCAAATATTTTAGAATTTCCTTTTGGAACATTAACTGTAAAGTTATTTGTTTTAGCGACGTTAACTATTTCATCTATGTTATTTTTAATTAAAGGATCTGTATCATATTTAGATATGTTATTTGCAATGTAATTTTCCATAGACCTAATAGGTCCGTTAATAAAAGTAGGAACTATTTGTTTGTTAGTTGGAAACTCAATATTTAATTTTCCTGTTCTTTTAGAAACTTTATGGTCAGTAGAAAAGAAACCACTTTTTATATATCTATTTAATCTATCATTAATTAATTTTGGATCTTCATCTATAATAAATTTTCCATCTTCAAATCTGGTAGCAGCTAAATTTCTAAATTGTGGATTATCTAAAATAACATTAGGATTTTCTCTAATATACTTATTTAAATCCGTTACCATTTCATCTTGAGCATTAGATATAGCTAAACTTTTTTGATCAAGTTTTAATTTACCTTGTAAGATATCTGTCTCAGCAGTAATATTAGCTAGTGCTCTTTTTACATTTATATTTTTAGCTTTTGCTTCGTTAAAAAATATATCACCACTTTCAGTAGTTTGAAAAGCTTCACTTAATCTCATATTTCCAAGATCTGTTTTATTTTGAATACTTCTACTTAAAAAAGGAATTTGACCATCTCGACCAATTTTAGCAAACAACTCTGGATGATTAGCTTTCATAATTTTACTTACTCTATTAAAGTCTATTGTTCTTGCAGAACTAGGTATGGTTAACGTTTTGTCTTTACTTATTTTAATTAAATCAGCGTTTCGACTGTTAATGTGTTTAAAAATACTGTTGTTAGTAAAATCTTTTAATGGTGCATCTTTATCTATTAAATGTTGTATATAATTTGATACTATTTCATCTTTTGACAAAAGTTTTGTAACATCTCCTTTTCTAAGAAGATCTTCAACTCCGGTGCCTCTTCCTTGATTTTTTGTAAAACCAATGTCCATCGCAATGTCAGATGGACTAGAATATGTAAAAGTTTGATTGTTTAATTTAATTGTTTCATCAACTATGGTTTTATAAACCTCTGCTCTTTTTACAGGAATTAAAGAACCTTTTCTTGTTGATAAAGTACTTCTATCAACATTGTTTATGTCCGCCCATTCATTAACTGTAGGTAATTCATCTATGGTAGTAAGTTTACCGTCAATTGTAACTTCAACAGGTTCTGAAAAATTTTTTATTTTTCTATTGTTTAATGCGTACTCAACTATTTTATTATAGTCATCTGCTAGTTTTGTTCTACGATTAATTGCATCTTCTGCTGATCCTTTTCTTCCACTATACCCAGGTCTAGATCCACCAACACTTGGTTTTACCATTTGTCCACCCTCAGCTGCAGGGTTACGTTTCATAAATGCGTTAAGTGCATCTATTTCTATAACTTCGGGTTTTGCTGGTGGTTGTGATATTTCTGAACCATACTTCATGGACCCTGGACCATACTTCTTATTAATCATAGCTTTAATTTTATCAGTCTCAGCACTTGCTAGTCTAAAAGCTTCTTCGTCTTCTTTAACTAATTGTTGAAACACGCCACGACTGTCTTGTGAATTTAGTGCGTAAGTTTTAAACCATCCCTGTGCTTTAAAATAATCATTGCTCATAATTAATCTTTATAATAAACATCTGGTTGTTGTTCTTGTGCAAATTCTTGAGGACTTTCATCCATTTTTTTTAATACTTTTTTCTTTTTAATAGTTTCAGATATATCTTTAATTAAAGGTTTTTGACCACCTATTTCTGCAAGTTCTGATGTATCAGAATATAAACCTTTAACATCACTAGTTACATTTTCTCCAAAATCTAAATCAGGTCCATCCGGGCTATTTCCACCTTTAAATTCTGGAACAGATTCAACCGCTTCAAACTCATCTGCAGGTTTAACACCTTTAGTTCCTTCATCAGCGATGCCGGGTGTGTATCTCATCTGAACACCTTCGCCCATTGCAGTATTACCACCAATATAATCTATATCAATCTCACCAGTTCTTGCGTCATAGTAAACATCAACTTTACCAGTTGGTGTATCTAATGATTTAACAACTTGACCGTCCTTAATTGCTTGTTTTGATATATCAGTACCTTCTCTAAGTGCTTTATTAACTAAAGGTTGTAACCACGCCGGTGCGCCTGAGCCACCGTCTATAATTACTTCGTCAATTACTTTTTTGCTCACGGCTCCTGACTCTGTGCCAAGTATTTTAACAAGTCCAGCTTTTAACGCTGCAACACCTGCTGCAGTTCCACCTAATAATTTTAAAAATCCTCTACGACCTTTGTCAACTAATGTCCCACCTGCATAACCTGGTCTTAGGTCAGCAATACCACCGTTTGCTAAACTTGTTAAACTTTTAGGAGATGTTGTTTGTTGTTTTAAAATCATATCAATTTTATCTTTATTTTTTCTTATAATTTCAATAACAGTTTCTCTTTCAACACCCTGTTTTCTAAGTTCGTTACCTTTTTTTATCATTTCATTATATAGAAAAATATTAGATTCTGGTCCTGTACCGTACATACCTTTTAATAATGTCATTGACTCATCTTCAAACATATTTTCTGTGTAGGGTTTAGGTTTTGGAACTAACAGTCCTTGGTTAAACGGAATTCTAGTATTGTCGTTATCTTCACCCAGTAAATAGTTTAATCCTGTTGATGTTGTTGCTTGTGATCCAGGGGCCGTCATTCTTGTTCTAGCCATCAAGGAATCCGAACCATGGCCAATGTCTGATAGATCAGGTTCAATTACTGACTGACCTGACTGACCACCCAAATAAAAACCAGCACGTCCACCTTTAGCATTTTTAGTTCGAGTTGTGTTTTTAAAAGTTTCGATAATTTCTTCCGTGCCTTTACCTTTTTCCATCATTCTAAAAGCTTCATCAATAGTTGCTAATACTTCTGCTTTTCTTTGTGGGTTATCATCTATTAAAATTTTATCTAATAAGTCATCGGTAATTCCTGGATACTTTTGTTTTAATCTAAATCTTTCAGCAGTCTGCGTTGCACCTAGACCTTCCATAGTTGTTAATGATTCTTCAACACTCATTTCATCAGCTTTGTCTATGGCTCTTGATTCTTTTTCAATTAACTGTTCTTTTGTAAGATCATCATCGTAAATAGTTTTACCATCATCGTAGACATACAAGTTATCCGGATCTCTTTGCATAATCCAGTCGTCAGTTCCTTCTACAATTTTATTAATATCTTCTTTTGTTAAATTTTTATATTTACCTTTTTTACCAACAACTTTATTAACTTCTTTCATAGCTTCGATTGGTTCTTTTTTTACAATCGTTGCTATAATTTCAGAAACTAATTTACCACCAGCAAAACTAGCACGACCACCTTTTGCAAAAGGCATATCGTCATCTGGAGTTGGGGTTATTACTTCATCAGTTAAAATTAAAGTTCCATCACCAACATATTTTTTATCTTTAACTTTTAATAAATCAGCTCCCATGTTTTCTTCAAATATTTTTCTATAGTGATTAAAATCTTCACCTTTTTCAAAAGCACCAGGAAACGATCCAGCTTTTTTATAAGCTTCGTCACCATATATTCTTTTAAAAACTAAAATAGGGTCATGTTCAGTCATTGGTGAATATTCCATAACTCTTGCTTTATCTAAGTCATCTAATTTAATTCTACCGTTTTTATATTCGTTTTGTAAAAATTGTCTGATACCAGTTCTAATCTGACCTTCTTCGTGCATACTACCACCAAGAAATTTATCATCTTTTGTTTTTAAAGGTTGACCACCTGTTTTTAAAATATTTTCTAAATCTTTTTTTGCAGATGCAAGACCTGCTTCTGCTTCTTCTTTCATAGTTTTTGAAGTTTTTAAAATAGTTTCAATTCCTGATGAAAGATCTTCCGTATCACTTTTTAAACCTTTAAATTCTAGTCCTAAATCTTTAGCTTGTTGATTTAACTCTGATGTGGTTTTAATTTTTGGTCCACCAAACTCATTATAGTCCATTATGTTATTTAAAAATGCCATTTGCTCGGCATCGTTCATAGAGTCAATATATTTTGCTTCGTTTTTAAAAATTTCTAACACAGTTCCAAAATTTCCACCTGAATCTCGTTCACTAGCTAATATTCCTGGTTTTGTGGCTGTAGATTTATTTTTAGGAGCAAGTTTTTTAACATTGGATCCCTGTTGTTGAGATACATCAACTCCTATGCCTTTTAATGCTTCTAATAATCTTGTGTATACAACTCCTGCCATTTTTAATAGTACTCCATTTTCCTAGGTTCTGTTTTTTCTATTTCGTAATCTTCTGGATGGGGTAGGAATCCTCCCTGCCTGAATCGCATAATAGCCATAGTCATACTGTCAACTAAGTCATCATGATCGCCATATGGAAATGACGCGCACTCTTCTATAACTTCTTCTGCAAATTGCTCGTCAGGGGCCCAAATTAATCCAGCCTCAAACAGCGGAGCACAAGAATTTACACGTACGTGCTTATCATTACCACGACTTGGGGTAAATGTCATCACTGGAATGTCCATTTGTCTTAGTTCGTGCGTTAATGGAGTTCCAGATGCTTTTTGCTCAACGATAACCATATCAGGATTCCAATATTTATATTGTTCAAGAGCTTCACGACGCAATTCTGGAAATTCAAAACGATCTTTAATTGCATCTAGCAAAATTATGTTTGGTTTGCCACCTTCTTCGGGATAAAAAATGCCCCAAGTAGTAATTGCACTATAATCGGCCGTTTCTTTTTTTAAAAACGCCGTATCATAGCTTTGAATGACGTAAGTAACGTCTGGTAAAAATTCTTTGTCCCATTTTTGCCACCATTCACGTTTTATTAGTGCTCCTTCTTCAGAAGTTGGCTCTTGCATCCATTGTGCATTCCATTTTCCAACAGGAAGTGTTGCTTTAACATTTTCTAACTCACTTAATTTCCAATATTCTGGCCAAACAGGTTTTTTCTTATCTCCGTGGTCCATGATTGCCGGAAATTCTACCACGTCCCACTGATCACCTTTAATTTTTTTTTGATTATCTAATAAAATACCAGTTAAATCTTTTTTACTCCATCTAGTCATAACTAAAACTATCTGACCACCTGGTTGTAGACGTTGTCTTGGTCCTGATGTGTACCATTCATACGCATTATCAAACGCACTTGCTGACATTGCGTCTTGTTCCGAGTGTGGATCATCAATAATCAAGAGGTCCGCACCACGGCCCGTGATTGCACCACCAACACCAGCTGCAAAATACTCACCACCTTGTGCAGTTTCCCACCTACCAGCAGCTTGACTGTCTTCTCTAAGACTTGTTTCAAAAATTTTAGAATATTCTTCGCTATCAATTAGTGTTTTAGCTTTACGACCAAATCTTACAGCAAGTTCACCTGTATGAGTTGCCTGAATAATCTTGAGTTTAGGGTTACGGCCCACCATCCACGCTGGTAATAAGTAAGAAGCAAACTCTGATTTAGTATGACGTGGAGGCATATTTACTATCAGTCTATTAATTTTTTTAGTTGCAAGGTCATTAAACTTTTGAGCAATGACTCTGTGGTGTGCACCTTCTATAAACTCTGGCCAAACAGCTTTTGTAAAAGACATAAAATCATCTTTTGCTTTTCTTTGAATTTTTTTCTCAGCATGCATAACCTTAAATCTTTTATACTGTGCACGAACGTCAGAAGGTAACTTATCTATTTCTATATTTTTTTTCATAAAAAATTTTTTATAATTTTTTGCACCTTTTTAACAGTGGAAAAGTATTATACCACCGTTATCTGTCTAAAACAAGCAATACAACCTAGAGTAGTGGGACCCCTTTTTGTGTAAAGGTGTATCGTTTATATAGTTGCAAAGATAATTGTGTTTGGGTGTGGTACCTCTATTGGTATGTAAATATATTCTGTGAGCCATGGCCCGTTAGGGCCATGGCAAGAAAGGTTGGTCCTAATCTAATAAGACCATGTATGCTTCGGCATTGTGTTGCCTGAAGTAGTTTATATCCTTACGTACTTTGTCCCAAAGCTTTGACGTACCGTCAACGCCTGCTTCTTGGTCCTCTAGTGTAGCTGCTAACTCGTTGATGAATAGTCTATCATGAATGATAGCTTCTTCCTTGGTTAACATAATAGACTCGCCATTGAATCTATTCTTACGTTCTTCCGTCTTGTTATCTTTTAGTTCCATGAAGCCTCCACTAATCCACCGTTGGTAGCTTTGTTAAGTGCCTCGAGATACTCAGTCTCGGTAAGCTTTAGCATTTCAATACAGAACATGTGCTTAGTTCCCTGGTCTGCGCCTGGCTTTAACAAGTACTCTGGAACCTGGTCCAATAGTTCTTGACGCTTTGCGCCACCTGGTAAGTACTCTGCTTTGATTGTTGGTAGTTTTTTATTTGTCATATTATACCTTTCTATTTGTTAATATGGGATTATCCTAGTCTAGTTCGGTCCTATTGTCAACCCTTTCAATACTATGACTTGCACCCCAACGATTGTCATTAGTTACCTTAGCATATCCGCCAATTTCTCGCCTGTGCCTGATAAACTCAATCGGTCGACCTTGCTCGATGTTTTCCATATGATGATCTAACCATGCATACTCACACCCTGTACTACAAAAATACTTACCTCGTTTATAGTATTCTGATTGGTGGTCCATTGGTGTACTTGCATACCTACCTCTAATCACACCTCTAGATTTTAGAAACCTATCTTGTGTAGTTCTGGTATGGCAGTCTGGTCCTTGGCAAAAATGTTTATTAGGCATTGTTATCTCCCTCGGTCATTTGAAATCTAGCTAATATCTTTGCATGACTTTCTAGAGTTTTTTCTAGTGTTGCAATTCTATCTTCTAGATATTTAATCTTGTTGCGTTGCATGTTGATATCTTTGTTCCTGTCTATTGTTTCAAAGTGTAGTTCATTCATTTCAGCCATTGTTTCTATCTCTCCATTTCTGATCTTTTCTTATTCTTTCATTTTGGTCATCAATATAATCTTGTGTTCCTTTTGATAACCATACACCAATAATAATAACAAATCCAAAAGCTATCATTAAAATAATAAAATCTAATGGGTGCATTAATACCTCACTTTCCAACTGCCTTTAGCAGTTCTATATTCTTCTTTGTCCATGTCAAAGTATGTAATTAGTTTTGCACCAGCTTTACTAGTCCAATATTTACACTTATCCGTCCATTTGCCCTGTCTTGTTATGTGTTTTTTATCCTTATTAGAATAATAAGTTATTTTGAATTGTGTGTTGTTTTCCATAATTATACCTTTCTATTTGTATGTAAGGGATATTATGGGATATCCCTTACATTGTCAAGTCTTAATTTAGACTTTCTTCATATTTTTTTCTAGCCAATATCTTCGCCTCTCTTGATTGATTTTTATTCTTCATACCTTTAATCATACTAGCAAGATTGCTTGGATTGTAGATAGTCAAACCTGTTGAGTTAGTTCTAATTAACTCTGCCTCATCAACTTGTATTCCAAGTTCAGTTGCAAGTTCAATACCCTCTGAAAGATATCTGTATGCTTTCAATCCAATCTTTAACTGATCGCATTGTTTCATAATTGTATCAATCCATTTTTGATGATTAACAACTAGATTACCTTTTGCAATTCGCCAAGTTTCAAATTGTTCGTACTCATCTTTAGTACAAGCTATTGCTCTTGAACGACAATAAGATGTTCCAATTACATCAAGATAGTATTGGTCATTAAAAGTTTTTTCCATACCAATAGCATTATCATCACTACGATAATTACAACTAGTATGTCCTAATGCTTTCATACACTCATCAACATGTTTTGTTTTGTGTGGGTTATCTTTGTTTTCGTTTTGTTGTGCAAAGATATCTGGGTTGCAATCCATAGCTTTTAAATCTTCTCGGTAATATGCAAACGCAAACTTTTTACCCTCTTCACTATCGTACTCGCTACCATTTAAATTTCCAAACAAGCCAAAATCAAAATGAGATTTAGTTTCTTTGATATCGCCCTCATCATCTTTGTCCTCACTATGAGCAAAGTAAAAGCATTTATCTTTTGCAACAACATCACAAGGTTGTCCATACTTCTTTTTAAAAGTTCGGAGTGTTGCAACATCTTCAACAGGATAAGACCTTTCAACAACTTCTTTAGCAAGTGTTGAAGCAATACCATATTGACTATCAACTTCCTCTCTTGCCATAAGAAATGCCTCTCGTTCTTGCGTGTCCTCATTCTCAAAGACATTTTTTATTTTATTAAAGAGTTTATTTCTTAACTCAGTATTCATTCTTATTTTAGTCATGTGTTTCCTTTCTATATTTTTTTGCATAAATGTTTTTTAGCACTTGACAATAGGATAGTCAAGCATTATATTTGATTTATTAATTTAATTGTCTAAACAAGTAAATTAAATTAATGGGACATATCCCCGTCGTGATTAGCAAACATTTATGTATTGCCTGTAGCGATTAGGACTGATCCCTGGTCACTGTGAGATTGTTCTCACTTGCGAGACATCACCTTAAATGGTGGTTATAAATAGAAGATGCATCTTGCTTGCAGTGACCTGGGATCAGTCATTATTGACTGTGGAATTTGAACACTATAACATAGGGCGTGAGTGATGAGATCACTGGGATTGTATAATTGTACTTAATAAGATCCTCCCCTACGTAGCATAGTGACTGATCATTATTTGCTGGACCCTATTAGTGTCAACTTTCCGGCCGGAAGAGTTTTGATGTGAAGAGGGTCTTGCTAATGATAAAAACGCCAAGCTTCAAGCAGCAAGCAATGCTTGACAGCTGGTGAAGGATAGTGTAGGATGTATTTAGAAAGGAATAAACTATGAATGAAGAAATATCTGATCATATGCATATAGCAAATGACAACCTGAAGAGAATAGCGGATGCGCTGGATCTTATTATTAAGATGGTTAAAGAGGACCAGGAGAGATCTAGAAAATATATGGAGAAGGAAAATGAGTAGACGTCCCGGGCCAGCAATGGCCCGAGTCTTCCTGCAGCATGCGCGCTGGTTAGAGGACCAGGGCCCAAGCTATAAGCGCCAAGCTTTAAGCTGCAAGCGCCAAGCTTTAAGCTTGACAAGATTAAATTACAATGTTATTGTATCCTATAAATTAAAGGAGAATAAAATATGAAAGAACAAACTAAAGAAGTAGCAAACCCAGGATTAAGTAACCCAAATTTTACAAGAGACAAATTTGTAAAACGTTGGGTAAGCTGGTCAAAAGATTTTATTAAGATTGCAGGGTCGATGGACCGGGCAATGAAATTTGAGGAAGAAGTTAAACAGCTAGCAGAAAGGGCTTTTGATGAAGATTAAAGACGCAAAAGAAATTACTGGCAGCCTGACCCGGACAAGCAAAATGCCTGGGCTCAGTTACAGCCTGCCAGCTTGGGAATGCAAAACCGGCTCAAAGCTCCGGAAGGTTAAGGGCTCAGTCTGCGCCAGTTGTTATGCGCTCAAGGGTAACTACACAAGATACAAAGCAATTAAAGCCGCGCAATATGTAAGATTAAAATCATTACAAGACAGCCGCTGGATCGAAGCAATGACTGCTCAGGTCAAGCGCTCTGAATACTTTCGATGGCATGATGCCGGCGACGTCCAGGATCTAGATCATTTAAATAAAATTTTTGAAGTATGTAGACAAACACCAGACACTAAGCACTGGATGCCAACCCGGGAAGC
>VTLG01002835.1_pt1 | contig 16883 bp, 27 predicted proteins | sample 4694571 | NCBI WGS metagenome assembly VTLG01 (sample SAMN12604809, study PRJNA352737) | marine metagenome | biome: ENVO:00000447; feature: ENVO:00000209|ENVO:00000569|ENVO:01000036; material: ENVO:00002151; isolation source: viral sequences binned using virsorter ...
AGAAGCTACTGCTCTACCTAATTCTGCAGCTAAATCTGAAAACTCATTTGTTGCAATCGTTACTTGACCTACTAAAGTATCGCCTAATGCTTCGGCTGTTCCACCATATTGTCTTTCTAATGCTCCTAAAATAAGATTCTGAGCACCTAAGGTATCATTAGCATCAACCATAGCAGCAATCATTTCTCTTTCTTGTTGTGTAAATGTAGTTCCCACTTCGGATAATGCACTTATCCCCTCTTTTGGTCTATCTAATGCTTTACCTAATCGTATAGAAGATGCTTTTAAATCTTCATCCATAAATGCAGCCATATCTAAAATGGCTCTAGTTGTTCTAGGTATTACTTCTGATCCTATATTTGTAAATGTTAAAATCATTGCTTCGGCACTTAATATCATTTCATCACTAAACATTGTAGTTTTTGATAAACTATCGGCAAGTTGTCGCATTTGATATTCGGATGCACCTGCAACCTCATTGGTGGACTTTAAAACTCCTTGTAATTTTCTAACTGCTTTTTCATTTTCATTAAATTCTTTCGCCATCTTTTTAGCTGCAGCAATAGATAAATCGATCGCTTTATTAAGAACAGCCGTTCCTACTGCAACTGCAGCCATCGCTGCTCCAACTCCTGTAAATGCTCCTGCTAAAGATCCCATCGAACTACTCAAACCTTTAGTTTGAGTTTTCGCTTTTCTCATTCCTTTAGTATCGGCTTCTATGATATATTTGGTTCTATTGGTAGCCATTATTTATTTTCCTTTGGTGTAAAATTAGTTACTTCTTTTTCTATAATCATAAATGATTCCATAATCTTTACTGGAGTTTCTTGCAAGGATGGATAAGGTGGACAATTAAATTGTTTACAAAATTGATATTTTTTAATCATATTTTGCATATCTATATCTAATATTAGATTGTCATTAACTATAAACAACATTTGCTGATATAGTGATTCCCCCAATCTATCAAATCCTTTTTCTACACATTTATCGTAACATTCCTCTAGTGTTTTGTAAACATCCTCTATGTTATTGAATGTTTCCGTTTGTGCAGACAATGGATTTATAGCTTCATAAGGAAATTCACTTGGTAAACTATGACTTTTTTGCAATCCATTTAACGAAATCTGCACATTTAATCGAAGTTTTATTTCTTCAATTTTTTTTTATTCACAACTAAATAACATTTAGAAGCTACATTGATAATGTCAATGTCCGTTAATTCATTCAATGTTTCTTCCGTAAAATCAGTAACCATTAGACAACACTTAACAAATGCCGACCAATTAATATTCGTTTCACTAATTTTAGCTGTTGCAAATAATGTATTGAACTCGCATCTTTCATCAAGATTTAAATCTTTTATTTCAAATTCAATCTTGTTTTTGTATTCGCCTTGATTTGTAGTTTTCATATTATGTTGTAATTGTGATTCCTAGAACCTGCTCATTTGATCCACCAATATCTTCATCGGCAACAGCTGTAAAAGGAATAGTTTGAGTTAATATTGCTCCACCACTATCAACAGTAGATTCACCTAATAATACTTTGTCCATATCAATAGTAAATTCACTTGCTGTTGTTTCTGCAAGTTTCATATCAAGTGCTGTGCTATTATAAAAACTTGCAAGTATATCATGGACAGTTTCGTTTCTTATTACTGTTAATGAACCACCAATCTCAAACCCACCAGTCATTGCATATCCAAATGGAGCAAAAGTTCCTGATGTTATATCTGCATAATGCACTCTTTCTATCGTTCTACTTACCGATAATTCCCATGATTGAACAACTAAATCATTTCCACTTCCTAGTTCGGCTGTTGTTAAAGCCAAATTTCTGATATTTTTTGGTGTTTGTTCGTCATAAGCAGGAGAAGAAATATCTGTTGCTGAATGAACAGGCATAAATCCAGTTGCCCAGTTTATTGTTACAACAAGTTCTCCACCCTCAGTTCCAATATCTTCTGATAATGTAAATCCTGTTCCAACACATCCAGCACATTCTATTGTTTCTGCAGCTGCTTTTGTTCCACCATTTACAAATCTAATATCAAAAGTCTTAGCACCACTACCTGTTGCTACTGTATATCCTGTTGTTGGGAATATGTAATCATTGTCTAATTCGGCTGTGGATGATCCCTGTTCAAATACTGCTTCACAGGCAAGTAATACAGCTAATGGAGTTCCTCTCATAGTTGTATCAAATGTCCACATCTTCGTTCCCTCTGAATGACGACCTTGCGATGCTGTTTTTACAAATTGTCCACTTCTATCGGATGAAAATTCAAGTGGAACAGATGCTTCAGGTATTGTAAATGATGTTGTTTGTAACCTTGTTAATCCCTGATCATCAGGTTCTGTTCCTACTACTGCTTCATTTTGAATCCAAACCGATACATTGCTACTTGGATTAAATATTTGCGATTGAGCCATTATTTATTATCTCCTTTCTTTCCTTTTTTTTTAGTTGGTGCTTTTCCACCCTCGTATGCTTCGTTTATGTCAGGTGTATCAGGATTATCTCCCACCAACTGACCTTTCTTGTTTCTTGCCCTTTTCGGTTTATCTTCTGTTAGATGTTCTTTTACTGATTCAGGCAAAGAATCAAAATCTTCTATTTCTATTGAATTACCATTTATTAAATGATGCACTTTAAGTATTCCAATATGCTTTTTCTCTAAATCTTTAAAAGTTTCTTTAGCTTTATATTTAGCCATAATTACTCCTATAATGGATTATGATGTATTACAGACAATTCATATTCTGTAATATTAACATCTTCTAGTTCTTCGTTTTCTTCGTCTATTACATTGAAATTAATTGTATCTATATCAAGAAATACCCATTTTGCACTTGATGTATTTGCAGTTTGGTTATCTAATATATGTTTTCTTAGTCTATCGGCTTTTCTTCTAATGCCCTCATATACTTTTTCGGATCTTAAATCCCCTTTTTGATAATATCGAATAATCACATTAAATATTCTTCTTTCATAAGCATTAGTTGTTTGGTCATTAGTGCTACTAGAAGCCATTATTCTAATACATTCCGTTCCTCTCATACTAAATACTGGAGATACATATACATTCTTAAATTCATTATTGATAATGGTCTTTAATCCCTTTTCAATATACTTATATGATATTTCATCGTATGTTACAGCCATTAATAACCCATTGAACCTCTTGTAAGATCAATTCCACCCGACATTGGATTTGTTCGTTTTCTATTCTCATTAGTTACTGTTACTTCCCAAGAATCAGCAGTTCCACTTAAATTCATAGATGCTCCTTGAAATCTAACATATAAACCATTAACAATGTGTTGTAGTCCACCTGTAACCTTAATATCTTCTGTTGTTGTTCCAAATAAAGCATCACTTCCATAAGTTTCTGCTTTTACGATTGCTGTTCCATAAGCACCTGCCGTAGTGCAAGTTATTCTACAAACATCATATTTCTCTCCACCCCATTCTCCTGTGGTTTCTACAATATCCATAGATCCTGTCTTAGATATAGTTCTTACTTTACCTTGACTATCACTAGAATCAACTTCAAATGCTAACTTAAATTCTCCAATATTTAATCTATCAACCATTCCTGTTTTCTCGGCATTGGTTACTAATTCATAATAATAATCGGCTCTTTCAATTTCCCCACTTGCTCTAAGTGTATTTGCAGCTGCTAAATAACAAGTCATCTTAATTATAAGTGCATCATACTCTCTAGTTGCTGTTGAATGGCTCGTATTTGCATCATATTGGTCATATTTAGGCAAAGGCATAGGAAACCTACCATCTAGTAAATTATTTAACTCCATTGAAGCATCTACTAACATTTGGTCATAATAAGTTGCATTGTCAAATCCTGCTTCCATTATTAAATCATTAGGATCTGAAGCATCATTATATAAATATACTCTATCGTCTGAAGATAAGTAATACCATTTAAAATTTGAATTAACATCTCCAGCAGAACCTTGTGCAGCTCCTAAATCTGCTCCATCCATAAATAATTGAGTTATAAGTCCTGTATTATCAGCAATATATTTATTTGATGATAGAACCGACCAACCATATACCTGTCTTTTACTATCTGCATCGGTAACTACATCGCCAACATATCTGTTCATATCACTTTGACTTGCATATTTAAAATCTGTCGCCATTAATTTCTCCTAGAATGTTTCAACTGTTAATACTGCTTCACATTTTTGTTGTGGTGTGTTCCCTAATACTTGTCTTAGAGAGTTTAATCTTCCTGTTGTTGTTGGATCTAACTTACCACTAAATGGACTTGTATGTAATACACTTACAACAAATTCTGCATTAGGTCGTTCTGATACAGTAAATGAATGTAGACCACTTTCATAGTTAATCTCTCCTACTTTTCTTTCATTCTTCCATATAAGATTACCATATCCATCATCTCTAATGAAGATTTGCTTATATGTAGTTCCATTAGTCACAGGATCTGTAAATGTTTCTGTTTCAAGTCTAGCATCTACTGATGTAAATGCAGATGGTATTCTTCCTGTTCCTAAAAACTCGGCTGTTCCACTAGAACCTGCTCCAATCACTATTGCAGATGTAGATAAAAACGAGCCACTTTTAAACACTAAATCTCCATTCTCTAACCCTACTGTAACTTTCTTCTCAAATAAATTACCTGATGTGTAGTATTGAGTATCTAGTGCAGCTTGTATCTTTGCTATAATTCCATCACTTCCACCAAACTTTGTATTAGAAGCATCTACTGTAAATGAAAGATTATCATATGTTGTTCCACCATCTACTGTAATATCAAACTCATAAGCTGTTGAAGCAGTTAGTCCACTCTCTGTGTTAGCTGTTAAATCCGATAACCCTGCATGTGCAGTTCCTTGTGTATAAAATTGAATAGCGATTGAACCTGCACATAGTCCTGCTTGACCTGAATTTGCTCTAGAAAGCCCAAAATAATTACGAGCCTTCCATCTACCTTGAGAATCAGTCTGAGCAACTGAGTATTTATCGTAATCGTGATAGTCGTTATAGAATGGTAATCTTATTTGAACATCGTCTGCGTGTGTCGCTGCTGTTGATCCATCAATTCCTCTTATTACAGTTAATTGTGCTTCTGTCCCTGTGTTTGCTGCAATAGCTGTGATTTCTAATATTTCATTTTCTATTCTTATTTTATCTCCAATATGGAAAAATCCGACTGCTGCTGCTGGACTACCTTGATTGTCATCTACATTAAAAGTAGTTGCAGTAGTTCCACTAGCTAACCCTGTTCCATCTATATAAGCATCAACAGCTACATATTCATTTGAATTAGGTGCTGCACTATCAACAGCAGTTCCATCCCATTCTCCTACTGCATCTCCTATTATTGCTCTTGTAGTTGGTAATACGATTTCTTCATTTGGATTTAATAAATACTTCACATATCTAGGACTAGCATCAGCATCTATTATTCCCTCTGCTGTATATGAATTATAAACAAACTCTGTTAATGCTGGAACATACCCATCGTTTCTAACTTTAACTGCTTGTATTTGTGATGTTTTGGATACAGTCGCACTCGAAGTCGCATTAAGATCTAATAACAAATCAGGTGTATCGGCACTATAAGTAACCGATTTTGTTTTAGTATCTATTGGTTTAGTTAAATTTACTTTGCCTTTCCTTACTACCGACATCCCTGCTCCTGAATAAGATGGTGTTGCTCCATTTCCTGTTCCCATATTTTACTCCTAAGTTAAATGATATTTTACTGTAATATTTATTGAATAGTCAGAATTAATACTATCTGACCTAAAAAATGCTAATATAACTTTACCTGCTGCGACACTACCACTATCTACTGTCCAAGATGATAAATATGCTTGTTCACTACCTGCATTAGTTACATCGGAATTATGTGCAAGTAATGTTCCACTTGATAAAGCAGAAGTTGAGCCACTTGTGAAAGTATATGAGAATAAGTGCATACGAGTAGTATCTCCTGTTGCTGTATCAGCCCCTTCAAACGATGTAACACTATCTATTGTAATTGCATCAGGCACATACCAAAAAGTAGAAACTAAATTAGATGCTCTTGTTCCATTCCCCTCTGCTGTTGTAAATGTAGTTGCAGGATCTGTTCCTGTTCCAAAGGCAGGTGGATATGTTGTATTAGAACTACTTGCATAATTTGAGCTATGTGCAAGTGCATAATGTGTATTAATAGCAAAATTAGCAGATCCAGTAGAATTAACTCCAAAATGAGCATATTGAGTATTAACATAGTTTCCTGATGCTTTGACTAACTGATTTGTAGTATCTACTTCAAACACAGATGTTGCATCGGTTGTTTGAACATCTACAACAGTAGTTGTATCATCGTTTTCAGGTTTGATTAATACTGCATCATCTGAAATATATAAAGATGATATATTCCCATCTCCATCTTGAACATTTTTTAATGTTGTTCCAACACCAGTATTACTGGAGTTCATGTGCAACAAGTCCTTATAAGTGTTTGCTAATGTCTTTCCTTTTAAACTCATTATTCTCCTGTTGTTATTGTTGATGGTAAAGCTATTGCTTTAATAATAATTGGAGGAAAGTGTGTTCCACCTGTTCTGTTTCTTCCATGTGAAATATTAACTCCTCCCCCACTTGCAAGTCCAGCTATCCATCTAGTATATTCTGTTCCAGCAGTTAATCCACTTTCAGAAAATAAAATTGTATTATAATTATGGTCAGTTTCATCTAAGTAAATAGTTTGGTCTGCATCGTAAGTATGTGTTTCATCCACCTCATTAAAACTCGCATTATCTGATAAAGCAAATTTTACTCCATCGCTAAGAGCATTTAACCAAAAAGAGCATTGTATTTCTACATTCCCACTTGGTGGAGCTACAAAAGTGACCTTGAGTTCTGTTAAGTGTGCAGTTGCAAGAACTGTCATAGAACTTGAATTAACTGTAATATTAGCTTCTCCTGATGATGTTCCATCATTTTGTATTCTCGTATATCCAAGAATCATACCTGCATAAGCACTATTTTCAGCACTAAATTCTGTTCCTGAATTTTTAGCTATAAATATACCAGTTTCAGAATCAAGCAGTATTGATCCACTACTATCCAAAGTTATATTACCAGCAGTTGAAATAGTATCTCCATTAATTGTCAAATCTTTACCGACAGTTAAGTCATTCTCTACCTTAACATCCTTGTCGGCTAATTGTAGTCCTGTTACATCATCGCCTATCTTAATAGGTTTCTTATGCGAATCTAACTTATTCTCTAATTTGAGATGTTTGTCAAATTCTTCTGATGTTTTATTGTTGTTTGTAGATCCGTAAGCCATTAATCATCATACCATTTCTTGTCTTTGGTTTTCTTGTTAGGTTTCGTTTTTTTAAGTTCATTCTTGATAAAGATAATATCTTCTTTAATCTTCGCTATATCTACATTGTTTTGATTCGGTTCTTCTACATATTTCTTTATAGGAATAATCTCGTTTTTAATAGGAGATAATTGTTTTCCTACCTCTTTAAGCACTAAAGGTAATAATTTTGCTAATATGCTACTTATTATCAACTCTAAGTCCTTTAATAAATCCTCTAAGAGAACCTGCAACTACATTATCAAGCAAATCCACTAAATATGGTTCAACTGTTACATTCCAAACCTTTTTAGTATATGACCACTTTGCAAGTCCAAGAGTGATTGTTCTACCCAATCCGAAAAAGAATGTTTCTGTTACTGAACATATCTTGTCGTTTGGTATCATTTTTAAGACAATCATAGCTACTGCTGTTGCACTACAACCACCTATAAGTCCTAAGTTATTTGTCAAAAAGTCCATTTAATCTCCTTTTTTACCATTAAAACCATTCTTCCAACCACTAAGATCAACCTTAGTCATTGGCTTTGTAATTACATAATCAGGTAGTTTAATGTTCTGTATTTCAAACTTTTCTCCACCTGAGATATAAGGATCGCCATCATGTGTTCTGCTAACCTCATATAATGTTAATACTGTTTTGAAAATACCAACTCGCACTATACGAGCTGCATACTTCTTGTCTATCCAAATAAATATTATATCGTCTGTATTCAGACCTTTGCCGAAGAATATCTTTGTAGATACCACTAACCCCTCTAATGTAGAACGAAACAACATTACAACAAATCCCACTAATATCATCCACCCATAGTTTCCTATAAAGTTCGTTCCAAATTCTTTTAATTCTTCTTCGCCCATTCATTTACATTTCCATAATTAATGTTTCTAATCTATCAAATCTATCCATAACACCATCTATCTTCGTTTCTATTCTTTCTTGCCCTACTTCAAGGCTTTGAGTCTTCTCTCTATTAGCTTTTATCTTTTTAGAGTTCTCTTGTATGGTTATTTCGGAAGATTCTATTTTATTTGATGTTATACCTTGTGTATAAATAAAAGTGCCTATAATCGTCAATATGGTGATTAGTGTTCCGAGTGATATTTGTTTATTTATCATTTTTTAAACTTCTTTTTCTTTTCGCCATGATATTCGTAGGCATGACCATTGTCTTTCAATAATTCATTTACCGATTTATCTTGACCTTTCACAAACAATTCTCCAAGCACTCTACCATACTTACCAACTCCATGTGAACGAATGTCGAACTTGCCCTCATCAGAGTTCTCTAGTATATCCTTAGTAAATGCTTTGGCTTCTAATCCCTTTGCCTTTTCTTCAAGATCTCTAGTCCTAGATTCCCAAGTGTCCACACCATAGAATCTAATTCTTTTCTTTACCCACACATTAAATCCCAAGTCAATCATAGCATCGCAAGTATCTCCATCTACAATTCTAACTAATTTAGCTGAATAATTATGCTTGTCCATTATAACTCGTCTTTATGTAATTCAAAGTGGGGATAGTCCTTGAAATTAGTGTCTTTGGTTTGGAAGTCTCGATCCCAGTCATTACCCCAAATCAATTTAAATCCCATTTGCTCGGCAGTTCCTATTACATACCCTGCAAACAAAGTCATTCTCTCTAAATCTTTCCAATCAATTGGATAAGGGAGAACATCGACAGCATTGCTAGGATTAGCATTATGACGACCATCAGGGTAGCGAACCTTTGAGTTCCCTTTGTCGTAGGCTTCGTTTTGTTCTTCTTCGTTCCTATAACCTTTGAGAACTGTGCAATCCACCGATTTGATAACTTCATTGAATACCCTTTGTAGTTTAGGATGACAAGTTTTTAATTGATCTCTTGATTTTTTACCGAATTTAGGCATTATCTTTCAAGATGGAAAATAAATTCATAATCATCTGCTGCTGTCGTTGGAGTTCCACTTCTTGATATTGCTGCAAAATATACTGAAGTTGAATCATCTTCTGCTTGTAATAACATTGGAAGTGGAAACAATGAATTTCCCCCATACATGGGGTGTGTATATACTAAATTATTAACCAAATCTGTTGTCCCATCACTCCAATCTATTTTTAGCCACCCTAATACTCCTGCTGCCTTAGCAAGTGCATTTGTCCATTTTGATCCAGTTCCAACTGCTACATTTAAAGCATTTGCTAAATCTGTGGATTTCTGCATGAATATTATATCAAAGTCGTGTTCTGCATCATCTTCATTTAATATTGATATTCCTAATAACTTAGAGCAACCACCATTCCCAATAACTGCATTTGGTATGGCTGTGGGATTAAAAAATACATCGTTATCAGCATAAGCACCAGTATCAAGTGTTGGTGTTACTCTTATAACACTAAAGTTGTTTGTAGTATTTCCCATCTTTAAATCTCCTCTACTTTACAACCTTTAGCTTCATATATTTTTACATAGTCGCCAAGATTTTCTCTGTGAATAACTCTGCCGTTTGGTTTTGTTATTTTAAATTTTCCAGTTTTCTTAACTGCCTTTTTAACTGCTTTCTTCTTTGCATCAGCCATAATTTCTCCTAAGATTTTATTATTTTACCATTTTTATCAAAACTTACACCACCAAAAAATCCAATATTATCTACTCCTTTTCCCTTTTTTCCTCTTGATATTCTATCGCCAACTTCTTGCATATAGTCCATATATTTCATTTCAGAACCTTTATAATATGCTTGTTGTCCGTTGTCTTTATCTTCTGCTAAACATAGATTGTTGTTGGGATCAAGTTCAATACCGAAATCTTTATTATTAAGATTACCAATATCTTTTTTAGATTTGGATTTTTTAATTATATTTTTTTTTGACATTTAATTTCCCCATAAGGGGAGCATTACACTCCCCTTAGAGTTTATACTATTTAGTATTATGATATTTCTGTGAATATCTCAACACCATGAAGATCAACTAACTCTGTTACTGCCCAATATCCATTGGCTACTAACTGAGTTTGTGCTCCTAGTTCATTTCTATCTGTTTTGATTTCGATAAAGTTACCTGCACCAAAATCAATAAATCCTGCCCCTAAAGCAGATTTAGCATATATAGCTCCTTTCTTTTCAGTTGAATCAGAGCCATCTGCAACTTGTGGAGATGTGTAGAAGTTAATACCTGCTAGTGATGTTACAAAACCTGCACTCATGAACTGCTCGGATGCACTAGATCCACCAGCAAATGCACCATTACTACCATTAACTGCTGCAACTTGACCTAATTCGTTAGATAAACCGAAAGAACCATACATTTGTTGTGGATGTAATACTGCACTATAAGGTCTTGGAGCATCATTAGTTTCTAACGATGCAACAGCATCCATAACATCTAACCATCTTAATCCCTCTGTTGAAGCACCTTTAGATGTTGCAAAAGCATCAAATAATGCACAAATATGATTGTCAAACTCTGCTGCAACTGTATTACCAATAACACTACCTGCTTGTGCTAGATATGCTTCACTTGATCCATGTGCTACAAGATCAGTTACACCGACTGCAACACTATTTCTTAATACTTCAACTGTGTTTGCAACAGATGTTAAATCGACCAATGGAGAATCTGAACCCTCAGCACCTGCTGAATCATTTTCTACACTTCCAACTGCAACTTTAGACCATTCAGGAAAAGTTACACTAACCGAACCTTTAGCTGCTGCACCCATTGTTATCGTCTGAGGAGCAACTGCTGCTTTATTAAATTGAACAATAGCTGCTGCTGTGGTTATACCACTTGCTGAACCTACTGCTACATCTGTATCGGTTATACCCATAAGATGATTACCTGCATAACCATTCTCTACGAATGACCGAATATTCATTAAAAATTTCATTTGTTTCTCCTTGTCCTACTGGACATTTAATTTTATTTTAAATCGCTTAATGCTTTATCAGCACCTACTGGATCTTTCATAGCAAACTCTGCCCATGAACTATACCCACCAAATTCTCCTGTTCCCTTAGTTGAGTTCGCAGGTCTTTGATTTGGAGTGCCTACCGAATTAGTTTGCCCCACCCTGTTTGCAAACTTTTCCAACTTATCAAGCGATAAATCTTCTGCAATAGACTTATCTTCATCATTAGTGATGGTTTCCATAATGGAAGCTCTTTTGTTGGTTTTATAAGTGGTATATTCCTCTGCAACAGTAGATAGTTTCTCTATTTTAGCATTAGCTTCATCAAGTAATGTCTTATACTCGCCTTGCTTTTCTAGTTCCTTCTTTCTAGCAGTTTCCTGCTGTGCCTGAAGTTCCTCGAATTTAGCTTTATAAGAATTAGCTTCATCTACTGCCTTGTGCTTCTGAGCAACTACTTCATCTAATCTTGCTTTTGGAATACCTTGTTGGTCATTTGTTTCAGCTTTTGTGCTGTCATTTGTTTCGCTGTTGTTATCAGCTATGGGTGTATTTGGATTTTGTTCAGTCATTTTAGTTTCCTCTTTTGTGAGTTAAGTAACAAAATTGTGTTAAAATTCTTATACATATAATAGTTATAATTTCCTATATAAAAAAATCTTTATTTTCTTCTTCTTATTCTAATTATTTCATTGTCTGGGAAATAATCCTCTACTTTCTTATGAAACATCTTTAGTATAAACTTTTGTATTTCTTTAGGCATTGGTTGATTAAATGCTGTAACTACTCTCTTAGGTGTCATCTTTTTTAACCAATTAACCTTAGCACCATGAGATCTCCATCCCATTTGGAATCCACCATCATTAGCACCTAATAAAGTAAAGTCATTCTTAAAATCTCCTGTTAGAAAAGGTGCTTTAGAGCTTCGTGATGAAGCCGATTGTCTTTTAATCTTTCCTGATCGTTTAAGTTCTTTATATGATTTAGAGTAACCTTTGAATTTTCTTCCATATACATCTTCTTCGTCATTCCATATATGATCCTTGTATTTCCTAGTTGCTCTCTTACCTAGAGCATTAAAGAATTTTCTATCTACTATTTTACCTTTCTTTGGTGGCATCTGTTCTAAAGTCCTTGCTTTTAGCTTCTAGTTCTAGTGGTGTCCATTGATGTCTGCAATTAAATCCACCACCCTCTACAAATCTAGCTGGAAATTTCTCATCTATTTCTTTTAATGTTAATGTTCCAGCACTCCACATCTTTAAGCATATAGGTCTTGTTTTATCATCTATCGCACCTACATATCTAAACCTTTGTTTCGGATTCATCTCATCAGCCATTACTCTCCCAACACTTCGAGAATAATCGTTAAGTCCAGTCGTTATAAGTGTTTCCATTTGTGCAGTAGATAGTCCTGCTTGTTGTTGTATGGCTTGTAATATCGCTTTATCCGTTGCTCCTGATATAACTCCCTTAACTATTTCTTTCTTTAACACCTTACCCATAGATCCTAAGTGATCTGTAAAGGTTGTTTTGCTAAAGTTTGTAAGTCCTCTTAGTGTTTCTTCGGTTATATCTGCAATTAATTCCATATCCGTAAGTATTTGTCGTTGTGCTAATTCAAACCCTCCGATAATATTCTTTGCTTTAAACAATACAAGTTGTTCTATGTTTAGTTGCTCAATAGCAAATAAGAACTCATCGATGGTCTTAAACTGCACATTCTTAGATAGTTTTCTTAGATCTCTTACTATTTCTTCTTGTAATAGGTTTGTTTGTGTTGCTATTTGCTTTGCAACCTTATCTATTTGATCTTGATTAGGCATTATGCAACTGGTTTAGTTAGTGCTTCCAACAACGAACCTTGTGGCGATTCTTCTTCTTTTATTTTTGCTACTCGTTCATCGAGATATGCCTGTGCTGTTTCTCTATCAGGGAATCTATCGCTATCCATCTGCATTAAGATGTCTTTTTCATCGATGATTCCATGTGATAATTCCCAATCCCACTTGGCTCGTTGTTCTTCACTAGATAATATCTCTACATTCTCTTGATAGTCCACCTTGTCTAGTGAACCTGCATTAATATTACCCTCTACTGCTAGAATGATAGTTTCAAGCTCAAATACCTTGTTCTCGATGGTTTTCCATCTAATTACATCGGATATTCTTGAATCTGTCAGTTCTTGGTTTCTAAGTTTTATCGCCACTCCACTACTTGCTGTGCTACCCTCGACGAATGAGATATTCAAATGGTAGTTCTGTGCTAAGAGCTTATAAGAGTGCTCTATTGAGGATGAGAGAGCATCCACAGTATTAGGTGGCGATACAATGTTTAAAGTTCCGTCTAGTCCTAAAAAGGATATTTTATCTTGACCTACTTCGAGTGTATCTTTCTCGATTTGAGATCCATTTACATACATATAACCGAATGACTGAAACATAGTGTTAGCATTAGCATTAGTTTCGGCTACATTAACTTCTAAGTTAGTAGCTATTAAATCATTAGCTGGAGATGTGTCTATATAAGAATACTCAGGTCGCCCATTCTTGAAACACTCAACAAATGGTATTACACCATACGGATTGATATGCTCAGGATTGTTAGGATCATCTATAATCTTTCCAGTATTATCATAGACAAATGTATGTTCTTCATCCCAATAAGCTGTTAGTTCAGGAGTATCATCCATTACAGATGCTTTGATAGATAGTGGATATGTATAGGCAATAGGTCTTAATGGATCTTCGCCAAACATAGCTTCAAAGTCCATTATCACATCGTAATCTATCTTTCCATCTCTCCAAGTCGGTTTAAGTAGGATATGTTCTAAGAGATTGGTCATTCTTTCGGCTCTTTGCATCTTAAAGTCCTTTTCATTCAAGAATGTAGGCACATTTTCGTTAGAATATTCTCTCTTAGGTGGTTTCATATACACTAGACTTATTCGGTCTATAATTCGTCTAGTTATATTAACATTAGCTACTGGAATCTTCTCTAGTAGCTTATTGCTAAAGTATTTCTTGGTGTATTTCTCATTTTGACCATTGTAAAATTCTCTTGCACACATTCTTGCTTTTCGCCATTGGTTCTTCGCATTTTGCTGTGCATCCCACTTCGATTGCTGTAATAATAGTTTGCCTATGTTTGGTATCATCTCTCAATTGCTCCTAGTGTTGGTTTAATTATTGGGAACTCATATTCTAAAAAATATCCGAGAGCATCACTACTATGGCTGAGAAGTTTGTTCGACTTATCAATATCTCTAGTGCCTTGCTTGTTTGTTACCTTTTCTAAGTCTTGAATTAAGACCTTGCATCTCGGATCAATCAATGTGTTTCCCTCCAACATTCGATTTACCGAATTAACTCTATTAATTACAGGTGGATTCTTCTTGCGAACTTTAACCTGAAATCCGTTTTGTTTAATTATGTCTATATCTGAATATGCTGCCGAAGTGTGCCTTTGAAAGCCACTCGCATCAGGATAGATTATATAGTTTGAATTAGGATATTTCTCTTTAATAGTAGCACACATTCTATCAGTAATTAAATCCCCTTGCCCTTGATGTGATAATGAAACCTCATCGAATATCCGAACTTGGTTTTTAGGGTAGAGTTGCCCCAAAACTGCACACATGGGATCGACATTTTGGTCGAGTCCGATTCGTATTGGTAATGATCTGTCATACTCACATTCTTTGACATTCTTGCTCCTTTCAAATGAATAATATGTGGACAATGCACTTATATTTACAAATTGTCCATCTCTGTATGCTTGTAACATTGTTTCGTCATAGTTTGATTCCAACAAACTGATATAACTATCAGGTAAATATGGATTGTCCGTTGTTTTTCCATGTATTAAATGTCTGTCATCATTGCCCTGTTCACAAAAGATATAATGACAGTAATGGAAACCCTCAGGACTAGAAACTATTGCTATTTCACAATCATCTGCCCCTCTCATCCTACCAATCGCTTTCTTAAAAGCTATATCGCAGTTCTTCCAACTCTCTACATCAAATTCATCGAAGCCTATATATGTGAGTTCAGCACCTACGATTCTTTGTGGCTTTTGCAACTGGTATATCTTTATCACTCCATAAGGAGTTTTAAATTTATGTTTTGCAATATTATATGTGTAGTTAATTCCATTTCTTTCAAATATCTCTCGCATTGGCTCTACAAATAATTCTTCTGCGAGGGAGAGTGTAGGGTATATTACCCATCCATTACTAATTCCATTGCTATTTCTTTTCATAATGTGATTATAGAAAATTTGCCTGATGAATATGTATGTTTTTCCGCTTCCATAGCCCGAGATCAGTCCTTTTATTGGCTTCTTAGATGTTAGAAATTCCCATTGGTGTGGTAGATAATCTTCTTGGAATAATGTTAGCTTATTAGATTCCATCAAACTCTATTTCATCTATTGGTCTAACATTGTGGTCTATTTCTTGCTTATCGGATTGACCTAATACTTGTTTGCCTAGCCAGATCAACATAGGAACATTACCCTTTTCTGCTTGTTTCCATTGTAGTTTTCTTAACTTAGTTTTTCCGTTTTCCTGCCCTTTTGTAATAAATTCGGAATAACTCTTGCGAATAAGTGATTCATCACACCCAAAAAAAGATGCAATTTCTATGTTTGTGCATCCATAACTTGCTAACTTTTCTACTTCTTTGGTGTCAATGTCGTATTTTTTAGGTCTAGCCATAAGGTAAAAATAGTAATATTATTCTTGTTTTTCTAAATATTTCTTTGTAGGAAGCATTTTTATATGTATATAATCTTCATGTCCATATACTTTTGTAGCATGAAGTGATACTATTTGTGCATCATCAAAGTAGAATATTCCATTCATAGCATCCATGTAGAACTTGACCAAATTATCTAAATCAGGTTTGCCTATTCTCCAAAATGGTGCATTGTATTTAATTATTTTCTTTTTGTTTTGAGATCTAAAGTGATTATTAGGTCTTTTATAACAAAAGGTTATGTCTAGTTCTAGTATATCTCTGGTTGGTTTAGGTGGTGCATATTGATTTGCTAGTAATATAAACTCTTTCTTGTCGTTGCTAGATGGATCGTAATGGAATCTCCCATTGTTTCTATGTCTTTGTTGTGGTTTTGGTCTAAGTTTAATTAGGAAGTTTACCATAACTTATATGATGCTCTTTTATTCCTTTCTTTGCTTATTTTACTAGCACACATCTTACATTGTGTTTGTTTTGGATAATAATCGTCAAATTCTCTTAATACATTACATTTGTAGCATAGTTTCTTACCATCAATTAATCTTTCTTTGAATCTTCTAGTTAATTCTTTATGGTGTCCTCCATTTTTTCTGTGAACTTTCATTCATCCTCCTTTTCTTCCAGTATTTCTTCCTATAATGTGCTTTAATAAAGTTATCCTTATCTCTTTTAGGTCTTAATACTCGTTTATTATTCTTTGTTATTACAAAATCTTCTTCTGTCCATACACACACTAAGTGTGGTGCTGTTCCTAATGTATTTGGATGGTTACAATTATGGATTTCTTCTATTGGTTGAAACATTAATAATGCTATGAAGTAATATTGAACTACCTCAATCATAGAGC
>VTLG01006902.1_pt1 | contig 16882 bp, 19 predicted proteins | sample 4694571 | NCBI WGS metagenome assembly VTLG01 (sample SAMN12604809, study PRJNA352737) | marine metagenome | biome: ENVO:00000447; feature: ENVO:00000209|ENVO:00000569|ENVO:01000036; material: ENVO:00002151; isolation source: viral sequences binned using virsorter ...
GTCATAGTTATATTCCGATTGTGCCATCCCTATCCTCTCACTTTATTTTTGTATTGTTCATTGGCCTGTACTTGCAAATCTCTTCTTACATCAGCCAAATCAGCATGCTTAAGAGATCCAGCTTCTTGAATTTGCTTGTGCCGTTGATTCACCACCATCTTACTCGTCTCGTCATTCATTCCATCAACCCTCCGTAAGTCCTCATCCGTTTCTATCGGAATAAAGATTTCGTCTGCATCCATATCATATGCTTCCGCGCTATTTTTGTTTTTTTCAGTCTCTCTTTTTCTGCGCTCAAAGATTAGCCATCCATCAAAAAGATCGTCATCCTGTATAACATCCTCCGAAGGACAATCCGGGTTTTCGTGTACTCCATCATATAATTTTGACCACAGTATTAAGCCCTTTTGGGCGTCTGTAAGTTCGACCCCTTTCTGACTAAACACTTGCTCCTTAGAACATCCCCAGCAAGTCCTGAAAGGGTCCGTCTTGGCTATCTCCCTGATTTGTTCTTCCGATGGGCGTGATTGGTGTATGAAATTTATCACTTCATTCAAATCAATATCTCTCCAATTATAAACAACCCCATTCAACCTCGTGCAATGTTCTACTATCCAGCATTCCCTTGCGTATGAGGCATATCCTGAACAAGTAAAAAGATCGTAGGCGTGTTTTTTAGCAACAATCTCCCAAAGTTGATTTTTGGCTTTTTTTAAATGCTCTCTAAGTTTTTCTCGGGCTTTTGATTTCAGTAAGTTTTCAAACATTTTGACCTTAAAGTCTTCAATCTCTTTCGGCAGTCCTTCAAGAATAGCCTCTTCTTTGTCACTCCACAATTCATATTTTCTTAGAACATCCAACATCTCTTCAGCAGTATAAATTCCCTCAAACTCAGCCTCTTCATATGCTTGATTGTAAACTTCTCGGGCGTCATAAAGCTCGTCCAAATTTGGTTCGTGGACACACAAAACTATGCCTTCAGTGCGATATTTAATATATCCTGCACTTATCTGGCATACAAAAAATTCCCGGTCTCGTAATTCCATTGCATTACAATGCCCCATGAAATTCAAGCGGGAATATTCTGTCCGTATACATGTCGTCTCCTAATATAAGTTCCCAAAAAGTCAGCGTCGTTTACTTGCCTTTTTAACTATCCTATGTGACTGCAACGCAGAGGCTATCGCAAAATAACGCTGACACAAGGGGGCGCAAAAGCGCCCCCCGATGTCTGCTAACAGCTAGTTCGTTGGATTACGAACTTGGAATACTGTCAAATCGTTAAAGGTGGAGTAAGAGAATGAGGTAGTAGCATTTCCACCACCGGTATCCGCTCCACTATAAGAAACACTAGTAAGCTTGTTCTTGCTACCAAGATCCAAAACCATACCAGCACCACCACCGGCACTTGCAACGCCAGAAAGGTTAATTCTGATCGTTTGATCGCTTAGGTTGGTTGAGTGTGGCAATGCATCAACAAAGTCACCAGAACCAGTTACGATTTCGAACTCGCAGGTAACTTCTACCGGCCAGCTAACAAATCTATGATACGGATCTTTGTGGCCTAGCTCGCTGATGGCTTCTCTGCCAAGATCGGCACTGACCGTAAGGGTCTGAATGTGCGCAAAGGGTCTATTTTGAATATCCCCATCGTAGCTATCCATCTGACCATCAGAACCTACACCGGGAATGTCCGTTGGTAGCTTACTCGCGGTCAAGTTGATATGCTGGCGTCTGGTGACACCAGAGGGAGAAGACTCTGAACCAAAACCTAGATCGGCGGTTCCGAGGGCATGGGGGCCGGGAGCGCCGGTATACCACTGCTTATGGTTTCCAACCAGAGTACATGATTCAGTAGCGTTTCCATCTACTGGAACAGTATAACTGATTGAAGACACATACATGCCAGAACAATAAACTTCAGACTGGGGGACAACGGCTCCCGCTTTACTGGCGGTATCTGAATAAACACCCATGCGCAAGTCGCATCGCTCTGTTGATCTACCAACCAGCGTGTCAGTACCAGCGGCAACACTTGGATTACTAGTCGCCAAGTGATAAAGCAGCGGATAACCATCGATAACCTTTTCGAGGGTGACTTCAACGTCGGGAACCTCTTCAAGGTTCTCGTATAGGGACAACTGACCCATTTCAAAGACTTGTTCAAGGTTGAAGGTTGTAGTGATTCCAACGCTTTGTAAGCCCTTCACGGGATTCAACTTGGTTTTGTCGTTATAGGGCCATGTAGTATTGACAGTGGCTTCACCCATTTCTCCAATTACTACGCCTTGTACGGCCCAGAATACTCTTCTATTATTTGGCATCTGAAAATTTCTCCTTAGTGTCTTTCTGAATATCCAGAAATGCTAGCTATACTATTATACACCAAAAAAGCTAGATTCCCGGCATAATTACTTCTGCTCCACAGCGAACTAACCCACTATATAGTGATGGATTAAGCATGCTCATCTCTTGACTTCTTGTATTGGTAAATCTAAGTCTGTCCGGTCTATTTGTGTTTCTACCGGGCCTAAACCCAGAATTGAAAGTTCCGTCTCCATAAGAAGATCCGCTTGGCTCCACTAGATCCGGGTATGTTAAAGCTCCTGAAGCCTTAGCCCCTCGATAGTCAAGCGGAAATCTGTTATCCGTTGTCATCCTATTGGTATCAAACATGTATATTGTTTTGTCTTCCTGCAATGAAACAATATCAACTAACTTATCTCTTGTGTATTCATCCTCCGCATAAATATGAAATAGAACATCTGTGGTCACATATTGACCTCCTCCCAACTGGTACGGCTTAAATGCTCTACGGGGAACCATTTCAACTGCTATAGCCGGTAGCTGAAATCTAGAACCGGCCAGTTGCGACCAGTCGCCGGATGCATCCTGTAGAAAATGAGAACTATCCACGCGCAACGATCTTGACTGCAATTCTCTAAACCAAGGAACACTATTGGCATAAGTAACATTTACCCACTTGTGACTATACTCCATGGTGACAGTACTGCTGGTAGAAATAGCACTATCAAATACCACCCTGCCCCAAGGATAGTTTACATGGTGGGCGTAAGTACCAGTGCTAGTCTTGGAGTGAAACGTTCCGTTAACATGAACCCCAGATATATTAACGGGAGCGTTGATTTGGTCAATCCCGCTCTGCCAAACCCAATTAGATCTATAAGATTCCCACACCTGTCCCTTGGTGTAGTTTGGGTCGTCTACTAGGCGCAGCCTGTGTTTGTCTCCACCGTACTGCCCAGAAATAGGTATGGTTATGTTGAAATAATTACCCTTGTTCAAAAGCCCCCAATCAAAAAACTCAATGACATTATCTTGAATTGTGGAAGTGAGGGTGTTGTCACCTATTTGAGTAAAGCCTTTTAGCTCTGTATAGTCAGGCATTATTTCACCTTTTCCAAGCTGCTAGCTAAAATTCTTGCTATCTCCATTTCCCTGTCATCCAAAGCTCTAGTTATAAAATTGTCATCCTCTGTCCCACTAAAAGCTGGATTAACCCTGCCTACTGTATAGTTGCCTCCGGGTTTCATGACGGCCTCGCCGGTTCTCCCGCGCTCACTCTCCACAACATGATAATTTGAAACAACAATATCGTCACCCCTTTTTAATAACCATTCTATCCAAGGCAACGATTCGCCTTTCTCTGTTACGACCGAAGGAACAACGCCTAAAACATTTTGTAGTGTTCGCGGCTGTATGCGTATGGCCAAAGCTGTCCCGCTTAAATTTCTGGCCAAAGGATAATATTCAACTTCTACCGATTGTGAAACAGCTTCGATTATTGCAGATACTGGCCCGGCTGGACTAACAATACCAAAATCACCTCTTAACGACCCGCTGAGTATAGACTCTAGTTCTGGAGAATTGGCTAGCCATACCGACACTTCCATTTTTAGCGCTTTTTCTATTAGTAGTTTGGCTTTTGCAAACGTTTTCGTCACGTCTGCATACATAGACTGCTTGATTCTCTTGTGAATCACCGCGTCTGATTCTTGAATAACCGCAATTAGCCTTGTATTAATTATAGCCATTAAGACCGTCTCCAATGGGTAATGATATATCTATTATGTTGCAATCCGTTTGTAACAGACTCCCCCATTTTGACATACCTCAAAGTTTCATGGCCCTCTATATTTTTATTAATCAACACCTCTTTGGCTTTATTGATTTTTGGGAGGTGTTTTAAATAAGTAATGGTTTGGACAACATCATTGGGGGCATCCACTTGAATGCCCGTCTTAATCCAATTTTGTTTCTTCCAGTAAACCCTCATTGTTATTTCGTCGGTGTTCTCAGTAGACTTAAAGCCTGACCCGTGACAAAGGGGACAGATCATCCCCCTAGCAAAAGGAATGGGGCCGCCGGTTCTATACCTATTTCCAGACTTTCTACCTATAGTGTCTGTAATGCAGTTGCTGCAAGCAACCTGTTTTTCTGGATAGACCAAAGTACAAACAATACCAAATTCAGTAATCATCGTATCAACGACTTCGTTAAACTTGGTATAAATACTATCTGGAATATTAATAGCCATTATTTCTCCAATTTACACTAACCGGCTGCATCGCCTTTATAGTGTCTAATGTCATCATTTCTGTCACCAAGCTTGCCAAAATACGTGGCGTCTATTCCCGACGCTACATAGTAATCTCGTAGCGTCTTCTTGTTACCATGTACATCCACGCCCGTAGTGGCTCCAATCTGCCCTCTTTCGCCAGACTTAGGTATAAAAATTACATCATCGGCCATACTAACATCCTTTTAAAAATCCTACGTAACGGCATCGCCAGTATAATATCTGGGATTGTCAAACCTATCATTATATAATGACTGCAAAGCTCCAGAACTATGAACATTTAGCCATTGAAAATGAGTCTGCCCATCAGTACCCAGCCCATACCCTTTAGACATGCTAGTATAGGTTGCTGTAACCTTGCCGCTAAATGGATCGATTGTGTTGAAATTCCCAAGAGGGTCAACTCCGGTTACAACTGTTCCATTTTTTATAGCATTAGCTAGTATTACTTTCTTAACAATAGCCATTTTATTCTCCGTCTATATCTTGTGTGAATATAAATTGCTTACCAGTCAAGTCTTCAATCTCTTTAATAGCCCCGTAAACATCTACATTAATTTCTTTTCCAACTAAATGATTAACACCGTAGTAAGACCAAGCCATTGGATCTGGCTGTTCAAACATTTTAAAGACGTGAGGACTAATTGCGTTTTGGTTTCCACCTTCGTCAAAAGCGTATAGCTTAACGACCCCTCCTGTGTCCTTAGCGAAAAGACCGGCGGTATTAAGACTTGTCGCCAATACGTTTTGGCCGTTGTCGCCAAACACCAAGGCTTTCGTAGCCGTTCCTTTAATGGTTTGTGGTATTTCACCAATTCCGACGTTTCCTGAAGCATCTATAGCAAATCTTGTCCTACTGGCTGTTGAGTCTTGAACTACAAAACAACCACTGGCTTTGTTGGCTGGGGTTTCTAATGCGGTAGACGCGCCGTGGGTACTTAACAGAGTCCATCTTCTGCCACCCGCCCCAGTGTTGGTCAGGTTCAAACCAGAATGGCCAACTCCACCATGCGAAATTTCCACTATCCCATGGGGTGTTCTAGTGCCAAATCCAACGTGTGTCGAATTGCTACTACTATTTGACTGCACCGCAATAATGTTTCTCTTTGCTGGATATCTAGTGTCTAGAGTTAGATAGGTGTTGTTTGATTCGGTTGCTGGTTTTGAAAGCTTCCAATCAAAATATGTGCTTGATTCTTCAGTGCCTAACGACAGAGCTACGCCACTAGCGCCACTGTATATCCCACCGGCTGTAATATGTAATTTACCGCTGGGGGCTATATTCCCAATCCCGATATTTCCAGACGGATCAATGTATAGTCTGTGGGGGGTACTAGGAGCATACAGATCTTGAATAAAGAAATTGTTTTTGGATATTGAGCTACGGCTATCAGATTTTATATCTGTGCCAATAGCGTATATTGATTGAGAATTGCCCTTGCCAGCGTCTTTGAAGCCTCTAAAGACAATGCGAGACCCAAGGCCCATGTTGTTGTTGTTAGCTACGCTTCTATTGTTCCTGTTTTCTAAATGTAGCTCAGCCCACCCAGAGCTAGCAATACTAGATCCCCCTTCTCTAGTAACAACTACCTCTCCAGAACCTTGTATAGAAAGACTCGGAGAAAACACAGTGTTTGTAGAGTTGTAGTGACCAATTCCCATGTTTTGGCTCCACGGAGCAGCCAAATGGTTACCGTAGATATGGTCTACTAATATTCCAACGCCACTATGCTGCACTCTATTGTAATGAAGCCCGACGTGCCCAAGTCCGCTTCCAATAATCTCCAAGCGGCCGTCTTCTTTAATCTGCATCCTCTTATGCATTTGACGAGGCCATTCCGCCCCCGATGGGTTGGGATTGCCAGAAGCGGCAGTGTAAAAAGCAATCGCCCCCGTGGTTGGGGAAGTAGATCCAGACCTAAACTTAATGGCGGCGACATCATTACCGCCCCACTGCCCAACAAGACTAGCGATTATTCTATTGGGAGATAGATCTCCGCTAGGCCTAAAATCTACACTAGTGCCCACGCCTTGATAGCGATTCGAAAAATAAACATCAGCACCACTTGCCATAATCGGAATAATAGAGTCTGCCGTATTAGTAAGGGCATCTCTTACATCCCTAGCCGATATAGATCCGGCATCGTTATCGGCCAAGTTAGTATCATATTCCGACTTAATATCGGCTAGGTTTTTTTGTGCCATTTATCCATTCCTATTCAAAATATCCAGTTCTTGTGTTGTGTCCTTCCCCATGCACTACGGGGAAATTGGGAGATTCATAAGGAGAAAGAATTGCTTGACCAGCCACACTGTTGCCAGCCTTGTATTGTATTTTAGCATTTTCATAGCGCTGACATAAATCTTTGCTAAGAATCTCAAATCCTCTAAGAATTCCACCGGCGTCTATAGAAGATGAACCATCAGAGACCCTGATAGCATCCAACCCTTTGGTTCTAAGCTCGCTTGAAGCAATTAAACACGCCGACTTCAAAGAGACCAAGTTAATAAATGCGTCATCTTTGGTCGCGGCTGTGGGGTCTGGGCTGATTCCAGATGTACTTATTGTTACGGTGTAAGTTTTGTCAAAATCTATTTCGTTTAAAACTAGTTGAGCCGCAACAACAATTGTCTGTTTTACCCGTCCGTTAGAATATGCGTAGTTTGTTGAATCAAGATCGTTTATTAAGTACCTAACTATGGTAGGCATATCATCTGTCCAAGCCATTTGATAACCCCTCTAGAAAAGATTTATTTCTAAATCGCCAATATTAAATGCAAATGTTTCACCGGTTATAATCGTAACGGGTGTCGCTAGCCTCCCGTGCATCAACATCTGGCCTGTACCTATCCCAGATTTATTACAGATAGCCACGCCGGATATAAGACCCCAAGCAGTATTACTACACGCCGGAAAGCTTATCTTTTTGAAATTATTAGTAACGCCACTGCTACTAACTTGACTCCACACGACATCGCCTGACCCACGAGGAGAATCTAAGTTGTATCTTTTGTACCCATTTGACACTCCCGCAACACCGCTGGCTATTTCTGGTATAGTAGACCCCGTTTGGTGGTCTTGGGGAACCCCTGAACATAAAGCTATGGACAAATTGCCGGGGGTTGCAAAACTGTTGGTGTTGCTCCTAAATATCAAATTGATAATGCCCGACTCTAAATAATCAGATATTCCTGCCATATCTACCTCCCAAATAGCACGTACTCACTATATTATACACCATATTTCAATAAAAAAACCGCCCCGCACTACTGAGAGTGCGAAGCGGTTCCTTTTTACTCTTTAGCCGCAGTTGACTAGAAGGAGCCTAGAAGTACTCGACGGTTATCTAGAACCGCGAAGCCAAGCTCTGCCCAGCCGTAAAGGCCAGCCTTCTGATGACGATGAAGGTTATCGTCTTCGAAGATCTGAACTTCTTGCTTGACGGGCATAATAAAGGAATCTCTATTACTTAGGTCAAGACCCACGACCAACTCAAGGTCACTGCCCTGAAGGCTACCACTAAGCTGGCTGGTGAAGAAGTTTTGATACTCTTGGCTTTCTCCAAGCTCATCAATATCGTGGAGGTTTACTTGGAATAGCCGAGTAATTCCTCCGTCAGCAGCCGTGAAGATCTCGCGGCGGGTGATCTCATCAATTTGATCCACCTGCCAGTTGCGAATATCCTCTAGGGCTTCTGGACTGAGATAAAGATCGCTCAGTCTACTGCGAACCAAAGAACCTGAGTTGCCACCGCCGTTACGACGCATGACAGTCTTCATCAAGGAAACAAGGCGCTTGGTGAACTGACCAGCAGTTGCATCAGCGTCATAAACCATGATGTTACGGTCAACGCCAGCGGCGAGGACGGTGTGCCAGCCATCATCATTCATCTTCTTGACGAATGAAGCTTCAAGCACTTGCATAGCGCGGCCAACAATATCCCAGCGGGCTTCACGAGCATAGCGCAACAGCCAATCGATGGAGGCTGTAATGCTATAGGTCGGGACCATTACATAATCGCCTTCGACCTGACGCTCGGGAATTCGGCCATGGCCGGGATTAGTATAAGCGACGAATTCATCTTCTTCGCCCGGAGCAAGTAGATCAAGCGGGAACTCAGAGGTAGTGCCCGGCTCCATCACTACGCTTTCGAAAATGTTGCCAAGAATATCGCCAACAAGAACGCCCTGACGGAGCGGCTCCTGCAAAGCCTTAGCAATCTCGTGCTGAGCTTCAAGAGCTTCAGCCTTGTTTGCGCTACCAGATTGTTTTAGCAGTGAAATAAACTGCTCATCTGGGCGTTGGAAAGTATTAGCCATTTTATTTATCTCCTATATGAGGCTTACTGGTGTGTTTGGTTAGGAAGGTTAATCGAGACCTTAGCATAACCATCCTCGTCCTTCTTGGAGAGGAAACGACCAACAGCTAGGTTGGTTGGCATGCTTCTGTCAAATTGACCCTTGGCGGCAGTAATAACGCTTGAAATGTAACCACTGTGGTGTACATAAGCTACGTTGCCTACAGCAGGCGTGTCGCCGGGGTAAATTTTATCAGTGACAACCCAACCCTGCGTAAGCAGAGTAACCTTGCCACCCTTCTGAATCTCATCCTTATGCCAGTTAATATGCTGGCGAGTCTGGTCAATATTGACCATATCATTCAGAAGTAGGCCAGCGGGAACTGAGCCTGAAGGCATTGCCTTATAGGTTACAAGAGCCTTGTTACTATCCATCGCTGCGCCTGAGCCAGCGGTTGAAAAAACGGCAACACCGCCTCTACCAGCTACTTCATTCATGAAGAAAGAGATATCGGTTTGCAGTTCGTGACGATCAGCTTTAAGTGCCATTGTATGTTCTCCTAATTGAGACTTAAATTTAATTTACTTATGTGAATCTGCTGTGGTTTTTAGAATGCTGGACTTAAGCCATTCGCTAGCAACAGTTCGCGCACTCTTGATAGAGTCAGTTTCACCAGCGTCGGCCAAACTGGCCTCTACTGTATCTTCCACTTCGTCTAAGACATCGGCATCAGCTTCGTCTTCAGCTTCGTCTGACGCAATATCTTCATCAGCATCAGCAGATTCTTCAACTTCTGCATCAGCCTCTTCGGGAACACACTTCCCTTCTTTGGCCACAAAGCCGTCTTTACAGTTAGGCGGATACCCAGCCTTATCAGCGGCTGAAAGCAACTCAACGATCTCAGCAAAGATCTCGTCGCTGGCATCAACAAACTTCTCTAGCTTTTCTGCGGCAGCTTCTTCATCAAGACCAGCCTGAACAAGAGCGGCTAATCTAGCAGCCTTGTGGGCTTCTGCCTTAATAGTGTCAACTTCTGACTGAAGGGCATCAAATGCTTCTTGAGCCTTGGTCAAAGTTTCTGTCAATTCAGTCTTTTCAGCATCAAAAGATGCGGCGACTTCTGACATAGAAGCGATAGTTTCGTCTTTGGTCTGGATTTCAGCTTCTAGAGCTTCGACCTTCTCTGTGAAAGCCTTTTCATCCAGTTCCTTTAGTCGAGCTTCTAGATTCTCTTCGCGCTTCTTAGCTTCAGCTAAGTCAGCTTTAAGAGTGTCTAGCTGCTCTTGCATGACAGTGTCATTAGACATTTTATTTGTCTCCCTTAGAGTGGTTTCTTCTATTACGCATGCTTGAGTAGACTTAAAGGGATCGGTCTCTTTAAGAATTACGCTATGAGGATTAGCTGGGTTATTAACCAAGCCCTTCCCCGAAAATGAAATATTTCTTAATAGTCTCCCTACTTTGTGTCCCTCATACTCTCCTTGTCCTCCATACGACCTTAAGTGTTTAGTTAGAAAGGCAGATGTTTCATTTCTGGTTACAATGTTGTGTGTTCCCTCTGGAGATACTACAGCGTAGTCAAATCCTTGGAACAAGCACTCCATAGAAACAAACCACTTGCCTTCTTCGATTTCAGCAATTACCTGATCAATTCTAGATCTCTTATCTGGATCTGACCAACTCTTGTAAATTACAGCGCTGGTTACGATATCAAAGAGATCTGGCATTTCTTGATCGTCAGCAATAATTTTTCCACTTGAGTTCAAAACGCAATTCCCAGTGATATGCCCAATGATATCATTCTCATCGTGCATAAAATTGAACTGTTTGTCTTCTGGCGTGTTTTTAGCCGCCCAAACTTCTTTGGGGTTGAAGACATCATCGTTTTTATTCCATCCCGTAGAGACAAGGATAGAATTTAAATAGTACAGATCAATTTGATCTGGATTGCTTTGAGCCTTACTGTTTAGCAATACGAGTTTTGTGCGCTCTTCATCAGAAACGCTCGGCTTAAATGGAGCGGCTAAAGAAGAATACGCAATGCTAGCGTTAGATCGAATTTGATCAGATAAGCCAGCATCTACTTCGGATTGAAAGATCGGTATATTCATATTGTCTTACCTCATAAGAATTATACACCAAAACTACCGTACAAATCAAAAATCCAGTTTACAGATCATAATACACGCATGGCATACGCAGAAGACTGAATATTGCGCATCTCATCAACTGTAGGCTGTCTACTGTTTTTATCGACAAATTCAGAAACAATTGTCTTTCTAGCTTTCATAAGTTCTGCATAATTGAAAGAACTGGACTGTTCAAGTAGCGTTTGCACCACCTCAACGTCTATTTCCATATAGGGTTTAATGTCACAGAGTAGACAGAACTTAATATATTCAAGATCATCCATCTGGCTTTTAGTTAAACTTCTAACGTTTTTCTTCTCATAGTGGGCTAGCAGTGCAGGATGAACAATCTCTGCTATTTGTTTTTGGGCGTCGTTAGCCCACAAAAACAGATTAGTAAAATCGTTAGCAGTGCTTCTAGGAACTACGCGCTTTTGTTTTCTCTTCTTCTCATCTTTAGCGTTCTTTGGCCTGCCGTCTTCAGGCCTACCAGTAGGACTAAAATCTTTTTGTTGTTGGGGCTGAGAACCGTTCTTGTGGTTCATTTTTTTAACCTCTCTCTCATCCTGCTTGTCCTGCTTTTCCTCTTTCTTCTCCTCTAGGACTGTAGCGTCACGCCTGTCACTAGGCTTGGTAAGAGGATGGCTTCCAGTCTCTTCAGACGGAACCAAGCCCAAGTCTTCTGCCTCCATCAGATCCTTGCCAAGAGCAATTTTTTCTAGGTCATTTCTGTGCTGTGGATTATGATAAGGGCTAGCTTTCTGAGGCATGTTTTCGCTCTCCCTATCTTTGACTTCTCTCTTGATTCTAATTCTTTCAATTTCTGGCAGTTCTCCAAATCTAGCCTGTACAGTTTCTGCACTAATAAGATCACGATCAACAAGCTGGATCAATAAATTCTTTTCAGCGGCCTCATCAGATAGAACCATTTGTTCAAAATGGATCTTAGCAGGAAATCTAAAGCCCATAGCTTTTTGAACAGTCTCTATCTCCGCATTCCAAAATTCAACAAGCAAATCTCTACCATATTCCAGTCTCTCGATAAGAGTCTTGAGAGAAACAAAGTTGTTAGTGAATCCACCGCCAGAAGAATTAGAGGCCCCAGTGAGAGTGGGTGGAATACCTAAACCAGCGTAGATGCTTGTCAAAACCGGCTGATATTTTTCAGCACCCAAGAACTTATGCACTTCTGTAGCAGACTCTTTAAAGTCAAGCTCTGGACCCCATACCAAGTCCATAGTACCGCCGCCAACATTACTGGCCAAAATATTCCTTAGTTTGTTGACACCAGTCTTGGTTGGCAAAATTTTGTTATCTAAGTCTCCCAATCTCCATAGCCGGATATTGGAAATGGCTCCATCCAACGCGGACATATCTGCGAGCTTCATTTTCTCAAGCATGATGACATCATCCAAAACAGACAATATCATAGGATTAGCCCACAACTGCCAATCGTCCTTTTTGTAGTAATAGATGGATGTTTTTTCAGGATCTAGAGGAATTACACTCTTGCCATCTTTAACAGCTTTGATCAGATCCTTGGGTAGCTTCGCTACTATCTCTGGATACTCATTTCCAGCTATAATCATTCTCTTAATAGTCGCAGAAACTTTAAGTCCTAGCTGAGGATTGCCCGCAAAAATAGCTAGCTGACCACCGATAATTTCTACTGTAAGCGGATTTAGAAAATCGTACTTCCAAGGAATCTCTCTTTTTGATATTTTAGGAATAACGATTTCTATGTCTGCGGCTGAACTTTTAGTAAGCTCCCTTTCCAGCTTTTTAGATAGTTTAGCGTTCTGCCTCTTGACAACAACATTGCCACATCTATATAGAGTGTTAAGGAACCTTTCCGAGCGCTCCTTACCAGAAACTTTAGTAAACCATTTCTGGAAGAATTTTTCAATCCTCTTGTTGGGATGAACGATGGTGATTCCCTGAGTGGCAAAATCTCCCATTAAATCAATGACATTTCTAATGATCCCAACTCTATCATACGCATCCATACAGCTAGAGATGATCTTTTTTTGTTGTCTGGGGACCGCTTCTCTAGGTCTAAACCTGTTGTAATCGTCTCTCTGATAACCAGTTCTTACAGAAATATTGCTTTCAACATCTAGAAAAGATCGATGTGACGCGGTAGAACTACCAATACCCTCATAAGATTCTACAGCACTAGCGGAAGAAGATATAGCCTCTATCTTTTCCTCGTGAGTATCCCACGTCACAAAAGCCGGTTCTGGCACATGATTTTTGATTGGACCATCTTGATTTTCAGAATTCGCCATGCTGACACCTATAATAGAATTGTAATGGTATTGAATACCTATTCACAGTATTATACACCATTGGGCTTTAATAAATATCCTTCATTCCCTCTGTAAACCACGCAGGCCCTATAAAATCCGGCCCATCCAGAGAATCTCCCCTCGTGGCAAAACCACCCGTAAATTCGTGGGGTGGAGGAACCGGGGTTCTCTGCATGGTTCTGCCAGCCATGTTAGCCATTAATAAAGCGCTATACCTATCTTTTCTAAGGCGACTTTTTCTACCGCCCGGAAGTTTAACTTCTGGTGTGTCCCATTTGTCTCTACCCGATGTGGTTTGACTCATAACAATCATCGACAATTCGTCTTTAAGCTCTTCAATCTCCATAACACAGTCTTCTAAAGTGTCATACTTCCTCTTTTCAATCTTGTCTTCAGAAGCAGCAATACCCAAAGAGACAGCATCGAAGAACGGAAACAGCAAAACCTTATCTTCAAAATCTTTTCTCATGCCATGGTTTCCTTCCGCCAGCCAGTCAGACTTAGCAAATTGGCACATTTCCAAAATATGCAGCCCCGGATTTCCATCGGTGTCCTTTTCTTTCTTCTCGTCGATAATCTCCCATATGGGAAGCTCTCCTTCTTCTATCTTGTCGGAATCATGCAAGGCCTCCATTACGGCAATACCGCCACCCTGAGCATCCATGGAGACCCTTTCGCACGGAAAGGTCTTCATCAAGTCGCGAATTTTACGAGCGCAATATGAGTAAAAATCGGTTTCTTTGACAATGCCCATCTTAACTTTAATCTTGTGGGCTGCTCTGGTGGTGGTCCAACAATGAACAACACGACGGTGGTCTTCATGTAGCTCGATAACAACAATGCTGAAGTTGTCTACTTCTGAAGCAGGATCCACGCCATATATATATCTACAATTAGGATTACCTCTTAAAACTGATTCAAAAGTAATCTCTCCGCTGGGCAGCGAGATACTGTTTTGATAAGAGGCAACGCAAGATTCTATAAGCGATCTTTTAAAGAAGCCTTGGCTATCCGTACTAAAACAAGCTCCAAATTCCATCTCATAAATGCCAGAATGAACAGTGGCTCTAGATCTGGCTACCTGAGCGTCGTCCATAAATCCTTCGGGAACAAGCTCAAAGGGAATTCTGATGATGCTGTACTGGCGCCAATCAAACCCGTTAGGAATTTTATCATCCCCAAAGATTTCTTGAAGATGCTTTTTCCTCCCCTTGCTTTTTATTATAGACTTCCACTTTTTCCAATACTCTGAGAAATGATTAAAGTCGTAATAAGCAGTACCAGAAAGAATAATTTGGTTAGAGGAAGCATGAGGGGAGGTTTCTTCGTCCTCTACAATATTTCCCAACTCTTCAGCCTTTTTTCTAGACGCCACTCTCTTTACGTTTTCTATAGGGGATGAACTTACAGCGGCAAATCCCGCAACAACATTTTCGAATATTTCGCGGGGAATAGAGGCAAATTCGTCTGCGATAATATCATTAGCCCGCTGGCCTCTAATCTTTGATCCATCACCCAGCGGTAAGCATATAATAGTGCTGTCACCAATGGTCATTTGGCATCTGTCTACATCGCGCCTTGGAGTGCAAGTTATCATGTCTCGAAGTATGGGAGCGTTTTTATAGATTGTCTCCATATATTCAAACAGAACTTTTGATTGGCGAAAAGCAGCGCCGACAATAACAACTTTACGCGGAGATAAAAGAACGGCCCTCAGCATAGCATACAGAGACAAAATGAACGATTTGCCAAAACCTCTGGACGCTATAAGCATGGGAAACTTGCGATTCCACATCTCCTTTAGCATCAACGCTTGAACAGGCAAAAGGTCGATGTTAAAAATGTTCTTGACTATAAAGCTAAAATACTCAGGATTGCTCATGAGCCAAGCTAGATGCATTTGAAATTCGTCTGGATCTTCAGACGAAAGAATTGACAACGGATTGAAAAGATTTTTTTCATCTGTGTCTATATTTAGCCAAGCATCTTCTATTGCTGCTTGATTATCCATTTTCTTCTACAACTTGTTGAAATATTTCCATAACCCTTGTTTCCGCTTCCGTTTTGTCTTCGCAAAATATAATTTCAACGCCATATTCCTCTTCATATTCGTATAATCTTTTCCTCATATATTTCCCGTTCATCCTAATATACTTCTTTATACGCTTGGGAATTTTAGTATTATGAGGAAACTTACGTAGGTTGTCTTCGCTAAATTCACATACGATGTACCTATGTTTAAACTCTCGCATTCTTTCGAGTTCGTTTTCGAATCTTTCCCGAAATTTGCCAAGGTTGGTTGCAAGCTCAGACGCACTTTTCTTTCGCTCTACACAAACAATCTTCTCGTATCCCTCAATTGTGTAATCGCCCGTTTTAAGAGTCGCTATAGCCACATCACAATCGTAAAAACTAAAATCAAACGGGTTTTGTTCTCTAGTGTCTTGAATTATTATCATAATAAGCGCTTATTATATTGCTGAAGAGTTGTTCATAGTATAATTCATTGTTTGTAACCGTCTTGTGACAGAAATTGCAAAGCGATATGCCGTTAGAATCTTCATATCTCAGAGTAGGATAATCCGACCACCTCTTAATGTGGTGTACCTGAACGTGCTTCCCTCCCCTAGAACAGCCCGGCATCTTGCACGAATTCTTGTCCCTCTTTTTTATGCGCCGCCTCCATTCTTTATAAAGAGGGTCACTAAAATCTCTTTTACTCACTCTTCACCTGTCTGATTGTAATAATTTTCATCTTCTTTTTTACAATCTCTGCCGCTTTTAAATATCGAGAGCTTTTACGTTGTTGAGATATCATCCTGTATACTTTTTCATATACTTCTGCGCATGCGTCATCTGGATCTTCAGCATCAGTAGTAACCCAAAAGCTACCCTTGGTATCTTTCAAGCCTAGATTATCTAATTCCTTCAGCGCTTTAGTTATGTCTACTTTCACCTTGTATTTTTTTTTGGGCATTTAATTTTTCCCGATCTTTTTGTTCAGCACACTCTGGGCAAGCCCACGCAGGGTGCTTATGAGGTTTGGCATAATGTAAAATCCTAACCTCCGTATCCATAATGGTATACAATCTGGAGCTATCGCTCTTCATAAGAAAATAAATATCCTCGGCGTGTCCGTTGGCTTCCTCTCTCAAAGAGAAAACCTCACTACGAAGCAGAGAAGTATGATAAACCAACACTGCTAACGTAAGAGTAGCCACTGTGGCTAGAAACGTAGTTTTTTTACTCATCCTATCATCTCCTGTTCCTTGAATTGTTGGATATCGTATGATACCATCCTAGAAACTAATTCGTCAAATCCCACCTGCGGATCCCACCCCAGCACTACTTTTGCCTTGGAGTAGCACCCCTTTAAATACGGGACTTCGGATGGTCTCATAAATCTTGGATCTTGAACTACAAAATCCATGTAATCTTCTATATCAATTTTACTAAACGCGGCTTCCAGAAAATCCCTAACGGAATGTGTGGTTCCGGTAGCAATCACATAATCGTCTGGTTTGTCTTCCTGTAATATCATCCAC
>VTLG01013377.1_pt1 | contig 16880 bp, 23 predicted proteins | sample 4694571 | NCBI WGS metagenome assembly VTLG01 (sample SAMN12604809, study PRJNA352737) | marine metagenome | biome: ENVO:00000447; feature: ENVO:00000209|ENVO:00000569|ENVO:01000036; material: ENVO:00002151; isolation source: viral sequences binned using virsorter ...
CCCACGTTCACCTGGTCTCCGAGTTCTTGGATGTCGAAACCAAATTCCTATGGGAGTTGTTTGAAGCCGAGACCGAATCGTCAATCAAGTCCGTTGTGGACGAAATGAACGGCTACCTCGACACCCGTGAAGCTGGTCTGCAAAATTGGCAAGAGGGACTAGATCGCATGAAGAACGCTCTCGCCGCTATGGGAGAAAAGAAGGTCTGAAAATGACGACACTAGATTCCAACCCTCGCTACACCTTTGACACGCAACTCGTCACCGAGTACGCCCCGTGGCGACGACAGCGGCTTTCAATAAACCGTCTACATGAGCGGCTCGACACCCGCTCATACAAAATGCTTGACGACGCGATGGAACTCGCGGCCACCGTGCTTGGTACGTATCGGCTCCAAGCCGCTGTCTTGAATCTGGCCGACGAACTCCAGCATCAGGCAGAATATGGCTATATCGGACAATGGCGACAACAATTCATCGCAGGCCCATACATAAAAAACCTGCGTGAGAACAAAGTGTCTGTCAATATTGAACAGACCTTCCCAGATGTAGCCACTGCGACAGTTTCGTTCCTCACTCAGGACAGCCCAGTATTTGGAACGTGGGTTGTCACAATGAGCCGACTCGTTGACACTTCCGACGGCCCCACAAGTGAACTGCTAGAGATTGCTGAGAGGTTTTCGCAACTGTCGTGGCGGCTGGGAATGACCTAGTCCTAGTCGGCTAGAGACGCGGTGCCCTTGGTGCCGACCATCGACGCCACCCACGCCTTGACCATCGCCAGGACCGCCGTACCGGCGGCAACCATGCCAGCCTCAGCAGACCCGAGGTCTGTCAACGTGAATACGCCGAGAAACGCCTGCGCACCAGATGCCAGCAGCCTCTCTCCCATGTCACGCGTGAAGTCCATTACCAACCTTCTTTCTGTCTGTCCATCACATGGATGGGTGCCTGGATCGAAACCCCGTACTTCGGGGTGACGACCATGAACGCCTGCTGAGGCGCTTCGTCCTTGAAATTGAAAATCCGAGAGAACTCGTCCGGCCCCTTCGTGGACCCATTGACCACCAGCCCGGTGGCCGCAGCGAGATTCAACTGGTGGAAATGCCCGATGACCATCACGTCGAACGGAGTGTTCGTCCGCTTCTTGTCGCGCATCCGAAACACCGGAGGAAGCAGACCGGCGACACCACCTCCACCGCCCCGAACCTGATCGCCGTGCGTCAACAAGAACCGGGTGCCGTACACGTCCACCAGGGCATCCGTTGAATCCGGTATCTGCCAACTAACCCGCTCGTCGCCCGCCAGATGGTTCGCCGTCATCGTCGTCAACAACCAGTCGAGGTTGTCCCGCACCCGGCCCTTCATCCTCGGCTTACCGGGTTTCATCCGCCCGTGGTTGCCAACCACCGACGGGACATGCACTTTGCCGAAATGGTCAGCCAACTGGCGGATCGCCGCAGCCAACTGTGCCGACCAATGCACCACCGTCGCCAACGACGACGCCTCATTCGACTCCACCAACTCGTCGTGGATGTGCCCAGAAATCAAATCCCCTCCGAGCATCAGCACCAGACCGTCGATGTCAACGCCAGCGACGTAGTCCCGAGCCAACTCGATGGTCTTGTCGGAAAACCGTTTCAACCGAAGCTCGGCGATACGACGGTCATAGGCGTTCGCCCCGTCGAGTTCCTCTGGCCGCACGACCTCGTCCCAATGTGTGTCCGACAGAACAGCGACAACGGTCGCCGAGGTCTTCTTCTTCGGGGCCTTCGGCGTCAACCACTTCGGCGGCTTCTTCCCGGCTGCCTTCTCATAGACGCTGATACGAGCCAGCAGCCCGTCACGTTCGACAGCGAGCGCCGACGCCTGGTCCCGGCTTATCCGAAGTTCAGCTTTCGCCTTACCGTGAGCCTTCTCGACTCGGCTGAGTCGTTCAAGCAGGATCGCGTGGTCGGCGAACTCCTCTAGTTCACTCACCCGTTGGCCTGACGGTCGCGGACAAGGGCAGCCACCTTGTTGACAGTCGCATCGGCGTAACCAAGCGACTTCAACCAATTGCAGATGACCGTTGGCCCCGCGTCGGATTCCAAGATCTGCTGCCTGATGTCATCAGGGAGCTGATCCACCCAACGGGTTGCATACCGGCGACCATTGGTAGCCGCGAATGTTTCTAGGTCTATGGGACCGTCAGCAGTCGGCATATCAGCGTTCCTTCCCAAAACGAACCATCAGGGCTGTACCTGACCGGTTCCATCTGTAGGTCTTCAACCGTCACGCTTTCGGAACGGTCGCCTTCTTGGAACGTCACGGACTTCGCTGTCGTAACCAGTGTTCTCAAAGCCAAATACTCGTCTTGACTGTCGTAGCCGACCGGAGCGCCCGCACCATGCGATGTGGCGACCCTGCCCTGGATGACGAGCGGCGCAATGATCTCTTCGACCCTTGAAGGTTGCGGTCTCGCATGCAACGACCAGCGTTCAAGAACCGGGCCTGCCGTGGTAGTCGAACTCCGAGCCAACGTGAGTTTCACAACGAACGTCTCCGACGCCGGATCAGCAGCCGAGTACGCGGTTTCGACACCTGTGCCGGTCAGCACCATTGCCGTGGACACGTTGTTCTCGTCAGTCAAAGTGATCGTCGTCGTCCCGGTCACACCGGCTGTGAGGCCCCGGTAGTTCAGCGTCGATGTCCGATAGTCGGTGCCCGACACCCGGTAGTCGATGTCGCCGGAACCGGACTCGGCCTGCTCGTTGGCGAACCTTCCTGACACCGCCCGCGCCACCTTCGACGCTGCCGTTCCGAACGTCACCTGGCCGACAATCAGCTCGGCTGAAGTAGACAGATCCCCGGAATAGTCCTCGCCGTACAGTTCGCCGTTGCTGTCAGTGAAGAACAGTTTGCCGTTCACCACCTCTAACGACAGGACGTTCCCGTAGGTGTCGGAATCATGGGCGAGGAACCGGGCGTAGGCGGGCTGTAGCACGTCGTTGAAGACGGTCAGGTCGGCCTTCCAGGTGTCGCCGTTCGACGTACCCCAGTAGCCGTACTTGCCAACAATGCGTGTCCCGTAGGCCGCGCCACCGTCGTCCACGACCGGGCCGAACGTGATCGATGCGTTGTCCTGAGTGGAAATCACCCCGAACCGGCATCCAGCGGACGTACCGGCGATGACCATGCTTCCGAAGATGTCTAGGCAGAATGGCCCTGAGAAGGTTTCGCCGACCGGGAGAACAGCGGCAGGCACCGGGTAGGCGAGCGCACCGTCAGTGGACGAGATCCCAATCGAGTACAGGATGCCTTGTCCGTTGACGTTGTACGCCGCGTAGATCCTTTGCGGACCACCCTTGATGGCGATACACGTCCCGGTCAGTGTCTTGTCGAAAGTCAAAACCGTGCCCGACGAGTTGAGTTCCACGATGCGTGCCCCATCGGCGGATATCAACCGGCCGTTGGCGAACTCGATGACATCCCCAGCGAACGAACCGATGGTCGAAGCACCACTGGTGCTTGAAACAGCGACCTTCTTCACCGCCGTGCCGATAACCGAATAGATCTGCGACCCGTCAGAAGTCCAGTCCTTGATCGTGCCGCCCTGCGCTGACGCCGAAAACGTGATCGTGGGTGCAGCATCCGGGTTGCCGTACTTCATGTCCGACCCGTCCGAGAAATAGAAGACGCTGCCGTTCACGATGCGGGCATACAAGTTCGTGTTCGTCCCAGCAGCCTGCTTCGACTCAAGGGCCTTACAGATCGACAAGTGACCCTTCGTCCACACATCCACGTTCTTGCTGGTGTGGAACCGCCGCCGATCAGAATCAACTAGGTCGTAATGCTCCTGGCCTGCGCCACGCGACCAGTCCGACTGGGAACGAATCCACTGGCCGACGTTCGACAGGGTCTGTTCACCAACGTCGTTGGACGTGTCCTGCTGCTGCTTCTGCGCTGGCACCGTGGACCGGCGATAGCGCTCGATGTCAACGAGGTACTCGCGACCGTCAATGGAAACGTCGAAACGCGGAGCGACCGCCACGGCCTACTCCCCGCTACGAAGCCAAGTCGTCGGGTAGAGCTGCGTCAACCGAGCCTTCTCAGCTTCAATCCGTTCTGCCCGCCGGAACCTCAGGTCTCGCATCGACGCCGAGATCGCACCAGGGGGAACCTCGTCGGCTCTCCGCATCGGTGCCTGCACCATCACCGATTCCCGAGCAATCGGTTTGAACGTCATCAGTTGCAGGGCTGCGCCCAGCACGGGCAGGTCGTAAGCCTCGGTGTGCAGCCCTGTCGTAGAAAGGGCGGTGGTGGTTGCGCTCAAAGTGCTGAAAGGCGCTTTGTACTCGACGCGAACGGTCTGGCCTGACACCGGGGGATCTTGGAGAATGAGAGCCACGCCCGACGCAAACGTCGAAGTGTCCCGGTTCCGGCGCAGGGAGAACCTCCGCACCTCCGGTTCGGATTGGTCAGCCGATGGGTCTGTGTACGTCACCCGGTACACACCGAGGGCGTCAGAGGCCAAGTTGTAACCGTCGGTCCCTGACGCGAAAGAGAAAGTAGCGGTCTTGATCTGGTAAAGCCCCAACGCTGACAGGTCATGCAGGTCGGTGTTGATGGCGTCGAGGATCTGATACGCCTGGTACTGGGGGGCGACACGAATAATCGCAGGAGACGCCCCCGTCCCGGTATGCGCCGCCGCCTCCGACCCGCCGTACCCGCGGATCACACCAACCGTCTGACCCGCAACCGAAGTCACATACATGACCTCCGTACCGACTTCGATGAGAACTCCGGGCACAATCGGCCCCGCAGCGAACTCCACGGCGAACGAGGAAACTGACGAGTTGATATCCCCGTTAAGACGATTGATCGACTCAACCGTTCCGCCCAACAGGAGATCCCTGGTGCGGTCTATCCACACTTGCGCCGTCATGCCGTATCAGTCCTCAGTCGGCAAGCAGCTCTTCAGTGGCCTTACGGACATTGCGATCCCGCACCACTGTCCCAGATTCGATCTCCATCTTAGTCTCAGCACGAGATTCAAGGTCGGCCGAATTACGAATCGATGCAGGCTGCACACCGTCGCCTCGGAGCCTCTTATAGGCGTCCATGTCCTTGTCGAGCTTCTTCCACGCCTTCTTCTCGTCGGCCGCTGAGGACCGTGTCGGCATAGCAGAAGCAGCAAACGAAATGGACCGGACCTTCTCGGCAAACGCGTCCCGTTCAGCAAGCTCTTCCGGCGTGCAATCTTCTCGATTCTTTACTGTCATGCTGCCTCCACATTGATGGCGTATCCAGCGTCGGCAAGCAGTTCCGCCTCGGCATCAGTCAGGTCGTCAGGGCCTTCGTGACCGCCATAAAGCGTCCTGGTGATGGTGGACGAATCCGCCGGTTGAGTCGTCGTAACCGCACCGTCAGCGATCCACACGTTGACGCCTCGGGCACGCGGCGAATAGAAGCGAGCCAAACGATTCTTCGCAGCCAACGGTCGGTAACCGACCTCGCCGGAAGCCAACGTCGGCAACGAATCAGTCGTCGTCAACGCAACTCGACGCACCAAATCAGCCTCATGAACCCCACCAGTGGCCGTCACCGTGTCCGGTGCCGCATTGGCCGTTTGGGAGGCTGTCGCAGAGGGAACAGCCCCCACAACACCGACTGTTGAAACAGCCGCGTTGGCGGCACCTGAAACCGTTGGCGAACCGACACTGCTAACCCCAGCAACAACGGAAGCACTAACCGAAGCGTTTGCTGCAACTGTCGGGCCAGGGACACCAGCACTAGCAGCAACAACGCCAGCAGCAACAGTGGCAGCACCAGAAACGGTAGGTGCCGGGACCGCGGCGACTGCGGCAACGACCGCGGGTGAGACGGTAGCGTCAAGGCTTCCCCGGTAGTCCGAGGTTGCGTGGCGGTAGTCGATCCCGGCATGGCGATAATCAAGACCCGCCATTAGCGCGTTCTTTCTCGATCCAGCGGTGCCGTTCTTCGTGCGCCTTCGTCCAACCGGTCAAACCGTTCACGTTGTGCGAAACGTCTTCCACCCGGTCTGTCAAATAGTCGAGCTTGTCCATGCTGCGGTTGTGCTGATCGGTGTTGTCGCGGGTCAACCGTCGTAAAGCGACAGCGAAAAACCCGGTGACACACGCGGCGCCGATCACGCCGAAAGCAGAAATCCATTCAGCTCCCACCGAACATCTTCCTGTACGAGACAGGGCCGAAAACCCCGTCAACGGTGAGACCAGTCTCCATTTGCCAAAGGCCAACATGCCAAGCAGTCACCTGGTCATAAACCCCGGTGATGGGGAGGCTGACCTTGAACTGGATGTACCGGACGAGGTCGTCTTTCATCCTCGGCCACCGCACCTTCAACGTCCGTTTGAACGAAGGTGCCACCAGAGCCGGAGGCTGTGCCGCCTCAGAATTTGGTCGCATCTCCTCTAGACGCTCATAAGCGCGTTTCCCCGGACAGTCCTTGTTCGCTACGTCACGGTGGCCGCGTATCTGAAAGTTCGGTGTGATCAGGCCAGCGTTCACACCAACCGCTAGGAGACTCTGTATCGATTCAATGGCCTTGTCGGACAGTTCCTGCCGGGTGGTGTCACCAATTATGCAGATCGCATAGGACCGGTGATTCCAATGTTTCGTTGCACCAGGGCGGTTGTTCCAGCCCCTCAGCTCGTAGACGTTTCCCGTCATCGGCCCTACAGCAAACGAGTAAGCGATGTCCGCCCAAGCCTTACGGAGGTGGTAACGCTGATAGGCCCTGAGGATGCGAGATTCGCCTTCACGAGAGTCGTCGGCGAGGAGGGTTGCCCCGTGGTGGATGAAGACGTGGTCAACGGGTTTCCGCAACCGGGTTGTCCACCTGGGTGGTTTCGCCGCCCACTCTGGACGAGTGATGATTTCCATCAGATGCCCGTGCCCGCTCTGACTTAATCAACATCCGGTGGAGGACCAGAAATGTATCCGCTAGCCAGCACTTCAGCATCAGCCCAAAACGCTTGACAGAAAGCAAGTGCTTCCGCTTCGGTAACTTCAGTTACATCCCAAGTTTCCAACCCGGTCAGATCGACACTCTCAGCGAGATAGCCGATGCGGTAACCACTGCTATCGACAGCCCAACCGGCTTCAGCATGGCTACCACGATCAGAGATAGTTCCTTCAGGGCCGGTGCCCCATACCCCATCTTCGGAAAGTTTCCACTTCAAATAGATCATGGGCCTATCTCAACTTTGGCCTGTTCTGCTTGTTGCGCCTCACGGGCCTCAACGAGTTCGTCCAACAAACCGATCTGCCTCATCGAATCCAACTGCGCCCATTGGACGCCTCCAGACATGATCTGGAGATTCGTCTGACGGGTCAACCGCTTCTCCCAGTATTCAGGTTGAGCATGTTCGATCTCATCACGGGTGTAGTGCTGGCAACTATTGAAGATGTCCTCCAGTACCGCTACTTCCCGCTCCGCACCCCTCATCACGATCATCGTTTGCTCTAGGTTGACCTGCTTTTCTTCTGCCTCGATGGCGTCCAACTCGTCGCCTGTTTCCAACAGTCGCGCTATTTCAATCTCCAACTTCTTGACACCCAACCGGGCCATACGAAGCTTGTACCCCATGTCCTGGAGTTCCATCATCAACTGGTAGAACTGCATTTCTGGCGTGTCGTGCTGCCCGAGAACAAAGTGAATGAGTTGGTATCGGCTGCGAGGCTGCTGGATCTCTTCTATCGCTTCACGAATGTTCATGCGAGCGCCCCTTCGTTAGCAGCCGCGCTCATGTAGGAACGGGTACCTGACAGGGTGGTACCGGTAGACCGTGAATCGTCAGCGAACGAAAACTTGTCCGTTGCGCTACCTAAGTTAGGACTTCCTCCAGTGAAATATCCTGCAACACCGCTATTGGCATATCCAGAGTGCGCCTGTGACCCAGCCGACAACCCAGTTCCCAACGTGCTACGAGAATCATCAGAAAAACTAAACTTGTCTACACCCGTTTGATGGGCATCGCTGTACCCACCACTGGAATAACCAGCAGTACCAGAGTTCGCCATACCCGATGCGATGCGAACCGCAACTGAAAGGCCAGTACCAAGCGTCGAAAAGGTGTCGTTGCTGAACGCAAGTTTCTCCACACGACTCAGGTTGGAACCGGTATACCCCCCAAGGGTGTAACCCGCCGTACCGCTATTGGTCATACCAGCGATGTATTGAGCGGCGGCTACCAGGGTGTCGCTTATCGTGGAACGAGAATCGTCAGAAAAAGCAAACTTGTCGGTCTTGTCGGTTGCTGCGCTGCCGGTAGATGACCAGCCGCCGCCGATATACCCAGCAGTTCCACTGTTGGAAAAACCGAAACACACGTTGGTACGGGCGTCGGCCAGACCTGTTCCCAGCGTGCTTCGGGAATCGTCAGAATACGCAAATTTATCTACCGTGGTAGAAGGAGTGTTCCCGGTTGTCCCGCCACCGGCAGCGTAACCAGCCGTGCCGCTATTGGAAAAACCGGCACCGGAATGCCGTGCGCTGGATAGGCCCGTACCTAAAGTTGTGCGGGCATCACTGGGAAACGAAAACCTGTCCACAGTGTCGAGGTAGCCACCAGCACCACCCATGATATAGCCCGCACCGGTTTCACCAATGGCACCAGACGAAGCAATCGCCCCCGCTAAGGCCAGGGAGATAACCATTACGAATCCAGATTGCCAAGTATGTACCACTCGTCAGTTTCGTGCTTTATGAGCACACACGACGAATACTGCGACTTGATCTTGTTCTTATCCTCATCCGACCGAGTGGTCACACCAGAGCCCTCTACGATAACGACCGCACCGGCCCCCAATCGGACAACCACGATCTGTGTGCCAATCGGGAAAGCAACCGACGAGTTCGGCGGGATCGTCACGTTCTCACTGGACCCGCTGTTGATCTCAATGACCTTCCCGGCGTCGGCCAGCACCAGGGTGTAATCGGCGGTCTTGCGGTCCAAGTCCACGGCCTGCCCGACAGCAACCGACGCGGTCAACGTGCCTGAAACCGTGGTGTTCCCGCCAATAGTCGGCGTCGTATCCCAAGCAGACGAACCAGAACCATCACCCATCAACACTGCGCCGGAACTCGGAGTCGAAGACCCCGTACCCAGCTTCGTCTCCAAAGCAATAGCGGCACCATGAACATTGACGTGCATCACGTCATGCTCTTTCCCGCTTGCATCCAGATCGTCAGTTGAACTGATATCAGTCCGTAGCTGATTTCCCGACGTGTCTAACGCACTCGGATACGCAGTTGCCATGCCTCTACCCCTACGGAGTCAGGTCGAGCGTGAATATGCCCGACGCATTCCAGGTGATGGTGAACGTCCCGTTGGCAGACGAATAGTCCGCCCCGAAATTCACAAGGCACACCAAAGGATCGTTCGTCAGCGTGTCGTCATACACGACCGCCGCACGGGCGCTGCTGATCGTTGACGAAGACCACGACGCATCATCAGCATCGAACTTGATCGTGCCCGAAGACCCCGTCAACGCCTTGGACGCCAAAGCGACACCACCAGACGTGTAGTTCGTCCCCGACACCTCATTGCTTGACAGATCCGACCAGTGGTCATGCGTGTCAAAATTCGGCGTCGAACTGTTGGTGATCATGGCGACCTTTACCGTGTCGCCGACAAGATTCACCGCCAACTGTGTGGCATCAAGAACATCTAAAAACGTGGGCACAAAAAGCCCGCTGGCTGAAACAGCCATTACCGGTCACCTCCCTGGACGACCTTCAGCTCGACCGCTTCAGGGGCCACGGCAGCATCTACCCGGCCATCCCAGTGTTCGGTCTGTACTCCTCCGACAGAACCATCGGAGTCGCGTTGAACTTTCGTCTTCTTAGAAGTCCCACGTTTGGTGAGAATCGCGACTGACGAGTACCGGCCCATTACCGGCCCCTCGGCTTCCGCTTCTTCTTCTTCACCTGGTACATGGCGACTCCGCAAGGTTGACTGGCGGGGATCACCGGGCTTGCCAACCGACAATCCCCGCCGTCAGACCTCATTGGGACTAGCTGTTGGCCCCGATGCTGGAGGCTGATTCGATCCTGCGGATCGAAGCCTCGCGGAAGCGGCCGTAACCGCACATCGCGTACCAGCCGACGGGCTGGAAGCGACGCAGGCTGTCGGTCACTGGACCGAACACCACCGACGGGTTCTCACCAAACATGGTTGAGAAGCCCTTGGCGATTGCCTGCTGGCCGATAATGACGGTGCCGTAGGCATCGACATTGCTGTTGCCGCCATTGGCGACGAGCAGCGCCCGAGGGGTCTCAATGAAGTCCACACCGTCGAACGTGCCGATGGAACCCTTGCGGACTCCTTCAGCGTCCAAACGAATCTGGAAGCTCCTGAGGTCGGTCGTAGCCGTACCCTCGATCATGTCGTAGGCGACATCCGGGTGGATGAAACCAATGTAGGTTCCGCCGTCGAAAGTCGGTGCGGCAGCGCTGCGAAGTGCAGCAACCTGCTCACGAACAATCGAGGACGTGATCTTGTTCGCAGCGACGAGAGCGCCCCGGCTGGACTGCGAAACGTACTTGACGTTTGAGCCTGCGTACAGGACATCGGCGACGACCTGATCCAGCGAGTCGGCTGCGTTGAAGCCAACGACGTTGGCCGCATCCGAATCGACGTTCAGGAACGACTGGCCGCGAAGTGCAGCGGTGGTCACGACGGCATTGCCGTATTCCACCAGGCTGACTGAGACAGTCGAGTCGCCCATTGCGACGGCTGTGACATCCGACGTTTCGGTCAGAGCCGAAGTGGCCTGAGCGAGATTGTCGTAGATTGTGAATTGGACGGCAGATCCACGATGGGACTGCCGGGTTGCCTTGACGCTGGCGTAATCCTCGTGCAGCGGTTGCTTCCGCAGCGCGAAGTACGCCAACTGCTCAAAGGCAGTCTGGTCGCTGGTTAGCGACGACTTCTGGGTATAAGCCATTTAACTGGTACTCCAGGGGGACAGGAACAAACTCACCCTTGAACGTCGATCTCGACACCCTGAGAACGAAGCAGGGCCTTCAGCTCCGCCTCGGTCTTCGTTGAACGGATCTGGTCATTCAGGTCCGGTGGTGTCACCGGCTGGCCCTGAACCCCGGCCTCAGCGATCCTCTGCTGCGCCGCCAACTCCTCGCGGAGTGTGACTGCTTCCCCCTGCTCGGGGAAAGGAACCACGTTTGACTCAGCTTGCGTAGCCCCATCTGAGATGAAACCCGCCTCGATTGCTGCGGTGCGGATCGCATCGGCTTCCATCTCGCCGTCGTACCCCTTTACGAAGTACGCCTGGCGGGTATCTGCCGGGTTGATCCCTGCCGAGCGAAACGCTTCTGCCTTTTGCAGACCTTGGAGGGATGCTTCCAGTTCAGCCACTCGGGCTTCTGCTGTTTGCGCCCGCTCTTCCAGCACTCTGCGGAAGTTGCGTTTCGGTTCGCCGTTCTCGTCTAGTTCGACAACCTCAGACTCGTCTGTTTCGGTGGTCATCTATGTCCGCTCCCTGTTCCGTTCGCATCTTCTCGGGAGGCGAGAAGATGGTGGCTGTCACAAACAGCTCTCACAGGGCAAGCGGACTGCGGCCGTTTCGTGTCTGCCCGTCACCTTAGCACTAGTTACACGCAGGTAACTACGAATAAGGCATTAGTCCGATTATGCGTTGGAACGAAGCGCCTTTTCAAACATCCCGCCCGTGACAAAAGCCAACACCGTCGCTATCGAGCCCGCGATAACAGCCGTTTGGACTATGTCAGACATTGTCGTGCCATAGGTCGGTGACCTCGACAACGTCTCTATCCCGAAGGTTGTCGCCCCGCACAACAAGGCTCTCGTCCACCTGTTCACACGCAACCCAACTGCTGCGATAACAGATGCAACCGTGGCGGTGATACCGCCTGCCTTGAGAGCGTTCGCCCAATGCTCCCCAGTGACCACTGTCAGATCACCGTTCGTCATCGCAGTCAAGCAACCAAGAAAGGTGCTTGTGAGATGTGTTTGTGGTTGTGCCTCTTTAATTCGTTGAATCATCAGTCCTCGATTTCCAGAAAAATGCATTCACCAGGGCACTCCTCGGCTGCTTCGATGGCAGCGTCAACGTCCCCTTCAGGCACTACCGCCTGCCCTTCTGCCATCTGTAAGACGGGTTCACCCTTCGGGGAACCATCGGGTCCGTAAAGAGTCGGCCAGAAAGCCTCTTTGACATACGCCAAACCGTCCTCGTGCATGTCAAAAACTGACGGGCAAATCTCGACACAAATGCCATCACCGGTACAGAGATCCTGGTCAATCCATACCTTCATCTACTTAATCCATAATGTTTACGTCGCAGCACCAAGACCGACATAGCCGCCTTGGGTCATCGCTGGTCCGCCCGCCTGGTTGAACTCAGCCAACCGTCGTTGACGACGTTCCTCGACACGCCGAGCAGCTTCAGGGTCCGTGCCGAACACGTCCCCAACCAACTCGGCACGGGTGATGTCGCCTACATCACCAACCGTTTCTTCAGCAAGCGTGGACTGCGCCACCGCTTGGAACCCCCGACGAGCTAGTGCATCAGTGACCCCCGCTTCCCGTAGGCGTTCGGCGGTCTCACGGGCGATGGTGCCGAAACCGGTTTCGGCGGCTATGCCACCGATCCGCGCGGTACCAAGACGTTCCCGTTCTTCAAAAATGTTTTGCGCTCTCTCCGGGTCCAAGTAGTACGCAGCGAGGTCGCTGTCGTTTAGGCCATAGTAGGTCTCCAGCGCAGTGCGGACCTCTGGGGTCGTCTGGTTGGCTGCTTGGAACGCCGTGGCGACTCGTTGCGTGAACTCGTTGACCGACACGTCGCCGCCAATGAGGTCAGCGAAATCGTCTGGGCTGTCGTAGAAGGTTTCCGGCATCCCGTATGCCCGCAGGGCCGATGTGTACTGGCGTTCCAGTTCGACGTAGGTGCCTTCGGTGATGGCGCGTCCTGCGTCCATGAGGGCCTGCATGCCGGGGAATCGCTGCTGGTAGGTGGCGGTCTCTCGGACGGCAGCCCATACGGCGTCCATGTCTCCGGTTTCGACCCACCGGTCGATGAGTCGAAGGTTGGTGTCGTCTAGGAGTCCTTCTAGCCCGTAGTCCTTGAGGGCGTCTCGGATGATCGAGGAAGCGGTTTCGTTGTCATCGCCGGGAAGTTGCTCGGGGGTGACAGGCGCGACAGGCGTCGTCCCATCCAGGGTTGTGGTGGGAGGCGTCGTCCTGATCGGCACCTCTGACAACCGGTACCCGTTGAGATCTGTAGCGAATGTGGCTGTAGACCCGTCCGCGTAGGTGATAGTGGTCTCGCCGGGAACCGCAACCCGACCAACCTCGTCCCCATGCAACCCGGCTTCATCCTGGTAGAAGGCGTCAAGAGCCGCCGTTGAGGAAGTGTCCACAAACGTGGCGTTGGCCGGGTCTCCACCAGCTTCAATGAACGCGTCGTACTGTGCGCGGCTAGTGGTGAACAGATTCTGTGGTTGAGTCTCCCCGGTCGGGTTCACCTCGGAGGCGTACTCGTCAAACGTGAGCGTCCCCTCGTTGGTGAAACTGCCTTCGCCGTATCTTTCAGCCATCAGGCGGCCCTCCCGAACTTCTTACCGATAAACGAAGCCAACTGCCTCGCCTGGTTCTTCGCCACAGGTGTCTTCTCCCACAACGGTCTCGTCTGCTCCGACGTGCGGATATACCGGCCCGCTTCCGAAAGCGTCATCGCCCGATGCTCACCCTTGTCATCCACCGTGTCGATGATCGGCTGGAACCTCGGGTCACCCAACAAGTCGATCTGGTTGACCGGCATGTCCAACAACGTCGCGACGTGCTGCTTGTACGGAGAGAAAATCGTTCTAGGTGAAAACCCGGAATCGATCCTGTCCGCAAAGTGCGGGTACATCGATTTGGCTTGGTTAGCGAACTCCGCTTCAATGCCTTCCAAGGTGATGGCACCCAAGTACAGGTTTTGAGCGAACTCTTCCACCTGATCTGCGGTGACGTTCACCTGGTAGTCGCCGATGAGTTTGTTGATGCGGCGGACGTTGCCTGCGATGGTGCCGGTTTCGGCTGCGCCGGGTTCCCATTTTGCTTCACCGAGGATGGCGTTGGACTGGTCGCTGACCGTCCAGTTCCAGATGATGGAGTGGCGTGCCATTTCGTCTAGGCGTGCCGGGTCGATGGTGACGCCGAGGCTGGTTGCTTCGGTTTCGATTCGTTGGCGGGCGTCAGCGAGCTGCGCTTCGGCCTCAGCCGGTTCGCTCTGTTCCAGCAACTGGAATTTCACGTCGGCGTCTTCGTGGTCCCGCCACCAGTCGGTCGCTTGGATTGCGGCTAACAGTTTGGCTTGGGTCCATTCTTCGTCGGCGGCTTGCCGGATGATTGGTCCGAGTTCGACGTGGTTCAGCCAGTAGGCGGCGTACCCGAATTCTGCTGCGTAGGCTTCGATCTCCGCTCCAGTCAGGGGCAAACTTTCGGTTACAACCACACCTGTCTCAGGCCCCATGCCGGGAAACCCTGTAGCTGCGTCGTCAGGAACGGTGGGCAGTTCTGGTGAAGCGGATGTGACTGGCCCCATGCCGGGAAACCCTGTATCTGCTGCTGTATCTGTCATCTTCTCTACCTCGATGCCACGATGTCCGTAAACGACCGCAACGCGTCACCCAACGCGTACTTCCGCGCCTCCGGCAAACCCCTACGCCTCAACGCTTCAGCCATATCAGCCGTAGGGGCACCAGCAGTCGTGTCCTGCATCGCCCTCCACGTCTCAATCGCCAACTGCTCCTCGCCTTTCGTAGCGCTACGACCGAACACTGTTTTGGCTGCGTTGTCCGCATAGATTCTGAGTTGAGCGTCGCTGTACTCCCGAGACACTGGTTCTTGTGGTTCCGGCATCTGGAAATCTGCGGGTGCCTGGATCTGTAGTGGGTTGCGGCCCCGGTTGCCTTCTTGGACGATGGCGTTCTTGATGGCGCTTATGGTGCGGTCTTCCCGGTAGATGTCTTCGGGTTTGGTGCCGGTGCTGTACATGCCTGCGCCGTAGAGGCGTTCTTGGTATTCGCGTTGTTCGGCGTCGGTCATCTCGAAGTAGGTGTTGAACACGTCTCCGACGGTCAGGTCAACAGAGACGGTTTCCGTAGGTACAGAACCTTGACCTCGGAGTCTTGAACCGGGACCAGGCGTGAACGGTTCAAGAGTTGGTACTCCCCTTTGGTGGGTGGTGAAGTCAGATACGATGACTGTGTCGGGGTCCATGCCGATGGACTGTTCAAACAACGACCTCGGCTCATCAGACCCACCGAAATACTGACCAACAGCAACACCTACTGCTGCGGCAAGCTGCTCATAATCCGTGCTCATACCTCTACTTCTCCTGCTGGCTCTTCGGCCACGTCACCTTCGACAACGGATCAAACTCCAACCACCGCCACAACAAATCCGAAAACGTCGGATTGTTCATCTGCTCATCCGTCCACGCCTGCCACACAGCCCGAACATCCATGTTCGACCCCGACGTGATATCCCCCGACCCGCCAGCCGCCGACCTTGAAGCCAACTCGCCAGTCAAAACGTCCCGCATCTTCAGGTACTCGCCGATCAAACGAATGTCGTCACGCTGAGACAAACGCTCATCTTTGACAATGGCCCGCAGCCCAGCGATCCGGTCCTCCCACTTCGTCAAATCAGGGTTCCGGTACACGTCATACCAACGCGGGTACTTCTCACCGAGTTCGGCGATAGCCGCTCTGCGAACCGCCACCAGATCCCTGGCTTCAGCCACGCGAAGATTCGGTAGACCACGGGAACGCATCTCGTTGTAAACAATGTCGTTTACTTTCCCGTACTCAACCCAGCCTTCACGCACACGACTGTTCTCCAGAATTTCCTCAAGAGACAACCGTTCCCGACGCGTCATCCCCGAACCAGGGCTTGTCTCCTCCCGGAACTGCCTCTCGTACACCGCTGCGGAGAACCTCGCCTCACCGCCACCTTCGATACCGATGATGAGACCACCGACCTCCGGGTACCGGCGGATCATGTCGAGGTACTTGGTGCGGGTCATTTCCGCTTCAATCGTCGCCGGGAGACCCTCGTTCGACTTTGAGAACCGGGCCGACAACGCGAAGAACCCCTCTTGGCCTTCGTCTATTAGGTGGTTCATGAATTCTTCGTCGGCGGTACGAGGATTCTTGGCTTTGAGTTCCCGGTAGTAGTCGATGTATTCCTGATACGGGGAGTGGAACCCGATTGATGCCGGTGAGAACGCTGACGCTATGGCACGCAGATACATGAAGTTTTTCGCGTCGTCTTTGACTTCTTGCAGGAACTCGGCGACCTCGTCACCATTATCGAAATCAATTTGTGGACGGTCACCTTCGGTCATTTCCACCATTCGGGTCAGCATGATCGTCGCCGCCTGCGACTCATACGACCGGTTCTCAGTTAGCGCAGCGGTCACTCGTTTCACCCACGCGGGTTGAAACGCCTCCAACGCCTGACCCGCAATGGTGTCGCCACGCGTCGGCCCATACGGCAGTATGAAACTAAACGCATCCTCCAAATTCGGGTCATAATCCACGATCTTCGACGCCGCAAGCTGAACAATCGGGCCGACACCAGGAATGACCTGAGTCACCATGTTCAACGAATCAGCTCGGAACCGGATCGTTCCCTGCTCATCAATCGCCTTGCTCAACAACCCTGAACCCATGAAGTCTTGTGCGAATTCTGGAAGCCGGAACTGGAAATACTTTTCACCCCCGACCATCTTGGTCGTCCCGTCAGACTGCTCGACTTCTTCGCCTCCGATACGAACCGTTTGGAAATAACTCCCGACCTCAAAATCGTTACGCAAGATGTGGCT
>VTLG01007197.1_pt1 | contig 16872 bp, 32 predicted proteins | sample 4694571 | NCBI WGS metagenome assembly VTLG01 (sample SAMN12604809, study PRJNA352737) | marine metagenome | biome: ENVO:00000447; feature: ENVO:00000209|ENVO:00000569|ENVO:01000036; material: ENVO:00002151; isolation source: viral sequences binned using virsorter ...
TCTCTATGCAACCAAAGATAAAGCTCATCAAACATATCACTACCAAAGAATGTTTTAACACTACCACTATCTGACATATTAAAGGTTATATCGTATTGTGTTTGTATAGCCTCTATGATTCTTTTTAGTTTTATAGCAGGTTTTAAGTCTGGTTGTAATACAGGGAAGTTTACATTGTGTAATTGGTTTGTACTGCCTGTGTTATATGTGTAGTAGTTTTTTAAGAGTATTAAAGGAACAACTACATTTCTGTTTGCTGTGTTTGTTGCATCTACACCTGTACTTTGTAAGCCTACTTTAAATGCTTGTAAGAAATCACTATTAGAATAGCTTATGTCGTAAGTAGATAAAGGGTTTAACGCATTTAAGTCCTCATCTGCAAATAGTTCTTTAAGACTATTAGGCTCTCCAAAAAACACTACCTTATAAGTATGTGGATGATTGTCTTTCATGCTTACACCATTAAGTCTTATTTTACCAGACTTGAAAGGTGTGTGGTTTATTTCGATTCTTGCATTTACTGTAAACCTAGCATCAAACCCATCTTGTATGTTAAAGTTATAATAATGTTTAAATAGCTTGTTGTTTACTTGTGAAGCAGGTAAGCTAAACTGTTTTGAGAAAGGTGTAAATACCTTACTTATGTCTGAAACATTTTGTATCGAATCTGTAATACTAATTGTTTCATCTTGGAATAAATCAACTCTAGTATCTTGTATATATAATTGTACTTCACGCCTCATACTATGTTATTGATAATATCGTTAGCATCCTCTACCTCTAATGTGTATTGAATTAACTTATCGTTTAGTGATGTCTTTTTAGTTAAAGAGCTTGTTATTACTGTAACAGGATGTAAGACACTACCTACAAATATCCATACAAACTCACTAAGCATTATATCTTCAATAACTGCATTATAAGCCTCTGCTAGATAATCTGTGTTTAATGTGAAACGCTTTCTACCTGTTTTGTTAAATACAAGTGATTGATGTGTTTTCTGGTCATAAGTAGATGTAGATTGTACAAATATATTACGCTTGAAAGCATCTGCTCTTGTACCTATACTTTCTACTGATTTTAAAAAAAAGTATTGGTCTTGTGGTATTCCGTTCTTGTTTATAAACCTCATTTGTACAGGAGTGTATTTAGCACTACATACTCTTTGTATAGTCCAAGTGTAATTACCAGATGTTGCAGCTACGCTTGTTGCTGAGGTGCTTATTGTTGCTTTAGTAGCTGTGCCTCCGTTCATATCCCAAGCAAACCCTGCTGTGTTGTCTGGTAAGTAAATGATTTGACTACCACCTGTGTTTGTAAGTTCAAAATCATCTGGGTCAAAGTCTTGATTCACACCATCCCAAAATTCTGTATATCCATAATAGCCTGTGTGTGTTACCGCACCTTGAGCTGTTGCTGTGCCTCCACCATCTACTGCTGTGTAGGTTGTAATAACATAAGATATAGCTACAGTATCTATTGTACTACCTGTACTACCACCAAAACTCTCAGTATAATAGTCTTTAGCTAAACTTGCTATTTCAAATACTGTCCTATTGCTTGTAGCGTTTTTAAGTATCGTATAACGCAAAGTACCATCTATCGTTAATGCCATTTGTGCTGATAGATGCCCACCTGTAGTAACTGTAACAAAATACGGACTTCTTAATAATATATTTGCCATAACTAATTCTTATTCATATTTTCAGGAAAAAACCTTTTGTCTTGTTCAATATCAAAAACAAATGCATCTCTTAATTCACTTGGTAAATATTTAAAGGCTCTTTGAAAAGGTTTAGTAAAAAAGAAACTTGGTTTGATACCATTGTTAAATACGCTTCTTGCTATAAGATATTGTAAACTCTTTCTTGGTATAAACTTACCTTGTTTGTCTCTAACGCCTTTTAGACCTTTACGAATTACCCATTGACTAAACGCTTTAGGAGGAGGCATCTTAGACCTATAACTATAAGGTGTGTTAAATGTGTTCTTTTTACCACTAACCCCTAAGTCTTGAAAGAAACCATATTCTTCCATATTAAACAATAAGTCAATACTATCTTTGTATCTGTTTATTCTATATTCTAAACTATCATATAGTTTTTTAGATGAGTTCTTTTTGTTTCTTGTTAAGTTAGTTCTAGCTTGTTGTATAACATACTTAGCAAACTTGTTTAATATTTTTTCTACTTCTTTTAGTTGCATACGTTTATATCATTACTTATTAATACATTAAACGTACAAGCTACTCCTGCCATTTGATTCTCAAACCTTTCATAGAAGAACTCACATGAAGCATCTCCATCTAATTGATATTTGTTTTGATATAGTGTTCCTTTGCCTAATAGTCCTACTAATTTGTTAGCTACAGCTAGTTGTGTGTTTAGAATGTCTTGCTCGTTATTGTTGCCTCTAAATACATCTGTTACCTCATCTTTAGATTGGTCTACTACATCCATACACATTACTGTGATTTCAAAGTTTAGGACTTGTTCTTGTATTGTTACTGAGTTTACCATTATATGGCTTAAAGGAAAGATAGTTTGTTTAGATAAGTCTACATCAAATATATCGCCTGTTGTTACTGTATTGACATTCTCATCTGCTAGTAAGTTAGTCTTAATAGTGTCGGTAATTTGATAATAGCCTCTTACTCCTTGATTGCTCATTTTTGAAATTTACTTTTAATTTGTTTAGCCTCTACCTCTGCTTTGTCTTTCATAAAACTTAAAGCATAAAGGCAGGTATGTATGTTTAGTTTAGTGATATTCTCAAATCTTCTAATATCTCCTTGAGAGAGACTGAAAAGTGATTGATACCACCCCCACTTTCTTCCAAAAGTTGCTGCTGAACTAAGTTCATCTCCTCCTTGCCCAAATAGCTCATCATAGCTTGAGACAAGTCCATCCCTAAATGATAAAAAAAAAGTATAGAACTTAATACAGCATCCATTGGCATTGACTTCATTATATCGCTTTCTTCGCCTTGATAATCTTCTATTATGTATTTATCCTTATGTCTTTGTTTTATAGGTCTGTAAAGAACTCCCATAGCTCTATGTATATTTTCCATATCTCCTATGTAAGTATCTAAGTCTATGTACTCTCCAAAGCTCATGTCCTCTAACTTAGGGATAAAGCCATAAGTCTTACCATTCATTTTAAACTCTTTAACAAGCTGAGGTTTTTCGTTAAACATTTCTGATAGTATTGTTGTGATGTCTTTGATACTGTTTGCTTTCATAGCAAGTATTGTATCGCCTCTTAGTCCACAAAATATTTCTATCATCTTCATGGCTAAAAAGTTCTCATCCTCGTTCTCCTCTTGTATCTTTAGATACTTTTGATATTGACCTAAAGTAATCTCACTTAAAGTGTCTGGAATATAAACCTCTACTTTCATATATATATAACGTAATAAAAAAAAGTTTTAGAACATAAAAAAACCCCTACATTTCTGTAAGGGTGTTTCTTTTACTCTGTTTGTCAATTTATCAATATTCTTTAATTGCTCCTTTGTCATTACTATTCATAAATTTGCTACCAAAAGCTAATTCAAATAATCTTTTCTTTTCTTCAAGAGTTATTGTTTTGTTTGACAATTTTTCCGTTAATTGTAAATATTCTTTCATAATGTTTTGTTTTTATTGTTATTATTTAGTTAGTTCTTGTAATTTCATAATGACTTTTAACGAGTCTTCTACACATCTCATTTCGCTTGTTAATTCAGAAACCCTTTGCTCAGTAATTTCCATATTACTTTCAAGCTCCAGTCTTAACAACTTTAAGCTATTTTCTAAAATTGTTAATCTTTCTAATAAAAAATTTTCCATTTTGTTTTGTTTTAATTAGTATGATGTAAATATACAACTTTATTTTAGTTATTACCAAATGTTAGGAACCTTTTTTTACTTTTTTTTATCCAACAGAGAAGAATAGTGTAAACTTTAACATTTCTTTAACATAATTTTAACACTTATTGTATTGCATAATTGCCTCTATTTGGGTTTCTAAGCTGCATCATTAGTGCGTATCTTGCAGCATCAATACAGTCAGGATGTGTACCTGTAGGTTTTTGTAGATTGTTACCCTCTTTGTCTTTATCCCATACATAACCTTGTAGTTCCCTTATTAGATTCTTGGAACTTGAGGTGATGTAGATTTCGTTTTGGTTAATTAGGTTGATTCCGTAAACTATAGAATCTCTACCCTTTGATACAGGGAATACTTTGTGTCCGTAGTTTCTTAGTTCTTGAATAGACTTAGGCTCTGCACTATCAGCGTATATGTGTTCTCGTATGTCGTTAGTCTTAATAAAATAGCTAAGGTCTCTATTTAACATTCCCTTACGATATAATACCTCATCAAATATATAAGCATGATTCCATTTATATAGTCTTATAATCGTAGATGGGTCTACTGAATATCCAAAGTCTAACCCTGAGCAAAGTAATCTAGCTTCACTTGGTATGTTGTCTATAGGTTTCCAATCAGGAATACATACACCTTCTAAACTACCTATTTGTCCAAGTCCATATACTTTCCACCAATTTGCCCAATAGGTTGAGGTCTTAGCTTTCTCTCTTGCTTTCTCTATTTCTTTGACTATTGATTCAGGTAGACTGTCATTGTCTTTATATGTAAGTGTTATAAAGTTCGCATCTTGCTGTCCTATTAATTCTTTGTCTACCCAAAATAAATTAGCAGGATTGTAGTCAAGCCATATATTGCCTGATGTTCTAACTGCTAGTTGTTGGTAAGAATCAAAGCTAACATTATTACACTCGTTTATAAATAAGTCTGTTCTTCTTGCTCCTCTTAGTTTGTCTGGTTGGTCTGTACTAAAGAACTCTATATAGCTACTATTACTAAATTCGTATTTTAAGGTACTCTTATTGAACTTTCTATCATCATACCTATTCAACCCCTTTAAGATGTTTAAGAAGTCTTTTAAAGCACCTCTACGCAAATGTGGTATTGATTCTGCTACTATGCTTATTTCTTTTCCTTTGTTGCGGATTGCATAGTCTATTAGGATTGCTATGATTGCTATTGTCTTACCTGCTGATGAGCCTCCTCTAATTATACGAACTCGTTTCTCAAGTTCTCTAAGTTTAAGTAGTGCTGAGGTTTTTGTTACTTGCATTAATCAATAAATAAAGGTACATCTTCGTTTATGTGTATGTCCTTTGTTTCTTTTGGTTTACCTGCTACATAGTTGTAGTATAGTTGTACATATTTAAAGTCGCCTTTCTCTAAACCTTTTTTAAGAGCTTCAAATGCTAATGGCTCTAGTGGTGTAAGTTTCTCTATTAGTTTAACTTCTTCTGTCTTTGGTTTTCTACCTGCACCCTCTCTTTTACCACCATTAAGTTTACGTTTATCCATAATTGAAAAAGATTGATTAATCAATTATATAACGTTAGTTTTCTTCTTTTTTGTCAAGCTGTTTTTTTATTACCTCAACACTCATATAGATTTGGCTTACTATATTCTCTAATCTTTTTATTCTTTGTATCGTGGTGTATTTTTTTTGTTTCAAAATAATTCTGTTTGGTTTGTTTCTTGCTTTGTCATTATCCCTAATGCTGTGTCTAATATAGTTTTCCCTGCTTCATAGTCAACCAGGTTTCTTGCTATTTTATTTCTTCTTTGTTTGCCTTTATATTTTCTAAAGTCATAATCGTGAAACTCTGACATAGCATCTATTAAGTTTTTTGTTGTTGATAAGTCAGGGTTTTTTCTTTTACTTAGTGCAGTAGGTAATTTAAAATTAGTCCAATACAAATGCCTACCCCTTTTATATGGGTTAAACATTGGCTCATAATATGGTATAACATTCTCTACACAATATTTTGTATTACAATGATACTGTAAAAAAATTATTTCTTGGTATAGTTTCATATCTGGGTATATTGGTTTCTTTCCATTCTTACCAAAACCCCAATACCTTGCTCTGCTATGGGTAGGACAAGGTGGAGAACTCCAGATAAAATCAAACTCTTTATAATAGTCTAATAAGTATTGGTGTGCATCTGCTACTATTACTTTGTCTTTTGGAAATCTCTCTTGATAAAGTCGTGCTAATTCCTCATCCCATTCTACTGCTGTAATATTGTGGTCATCTCCCCACTTATATCTATTGCCTCCTAAACAAGCATAAAGATTTAGTATTTTCATTCTGTACCTGCTATTATGTGGTCTGATGGATGTCTATTGCGATTGTATTGGTCTATGTACCACTCCTCGCCTCTGTCTCCCTCTATTTCTTTTTGTAAGTGTGCTAATGCTCTCCAAGCTATTTTTGCAGAGTGTCTTACTCCATCAATGTCATGCATACCATTTTCCATTAGGTGTCGCATAAGTGCATCTAAGTCATCACTACTCTTTTCTCTATCCCAATGTATTTCTTTGTCTGGGTGGTGTTGTTTACTTCCTATGTAGCTAACTCTTGCTACTTCGCATAGTGCATCTGGGAAGTATTTTACTAAGCCACTATACAGAGGTATTTGCTTTCTCTTTTCTTTGTTCTTTTCCATCTTTTAATTTGTCTACTATTTTTAATAATCTTTTTAAGTCTTTTTCTTTAGTATGGTCTACTATGTGGTTTATTAGTGCTTTTCTTAATTTTGCTTTGTTTCTTACTCTTAGAAGAACTATATCGAAATATTTATCTAGCTTGTCGTTGAATCTTCTATGCATCTCAAATGCTTTTAAACTATATATAGCTGTAGCATGGTCATAACTCTTTCCGTTTGCTTCGTAGAAGTCTCTAATGTCCTTAAACTTCATATCACAATGATGCCTCAACATAAATGTAAGTAAAGACCTCATCTCTATGTATTTTCTCTTTCTTGAATTTTCAAATACGTTAATACCTGATATATCTATAATATGTTTTGCTATTTTGTTTGCTTCTTTCATAAAGTACCTTTTATGCAGTAACTATCTATGTCTGCTCCGTTAATAAAAAATGTTTCAAATGTTTCTAATGCTTTGGTTACTTTCTCCTTTCCTGAATTGTAAAACTCCTCGCTGACATCATAGATGCCTATGTCTAGACTTCCTTTGTCTATAGCTATAAATTTAAATTCTTCATAAGGTTTATTAAATAGTTCTGAATATAAATACACTTGTACATCATATCCATATTTTCTTGCAGCATAAGGGAATGCTTTTAAGTCGCTTGTTGTTTTAAGGTCTACCACCCTATAAGAATCTAATACATCTGCTTTACCTCTAAATGGATAACCTTGTACCATTCCTATTGAAGGAACTTCAAACTCACAGTTTGTTATTAGTTGTAAAGCGTGTTCATTTCTTAGAAAGGCATCAGCTAATCTCTCTGCATCATTCTTTTCTTTCATAGTAAACACCTTACCATGTTCTTCCTTAGCTAGCTTGTAAGCCTTAGTGTTTTTAGATTGTACATTTACAAATATTTGTTTCTCAAATACCTCTGGCTCTAAGATACAAGTATGAAACAACCAACCATCTCTAAGACCTTGTGTAGATGGAGAGCCATACTGCATAACGTATTTGTATTTCTTAGGGCTGTCTAAGAGTAGTTTTATTGATGAGGAGCTTAGTGCTGCTTTGCCTAAGTAATCGTAATAGAACTTATCATCTAGCATAAGCTCTAATATTTCATCGTGTCTAAATCGTTCTCCGTTTAAGAGTTGAATATCATCCATAGTAAAGTAATTATAAAACCTAAATAACTAAAGGCTAAGGCTTTCATTTTGTTTTCGTATTTTTTCATTTTCTTGTTCTGCTTTTCTTGCTCTCTCTATAGCTCTGTTTCTTTGTAGCTTATAGTCTGATAGAGCTTCTTTATATAATCGTATGTTGTTAGAATACTCTTGAAAGTAGAAAGCAACCCTGACTAAAGATTCGGACATCTTCTCTAAATTCTTAGTTTTCCTTTTATCTAATTGGGAGGAGACAATAGAAGTCAAGAAATGTAAGTCTGACCAAATCTCTAGGTCTTTAAGGTTTTCTATCTTTCTATCCACAGTAATCTTTTGTCCAACATTCAAAGGTTTCATTCCATACTCTCGGTGTCCAATTAGGGTCAATCTCTGACCTCCACTTAAAAGTACCTGTTACTACACAATCATCTAAGATTACTAATTCATCTATAAGTTTTTTCATATTATTTAGTTTTTGTTATTAATTATACTGCAATATAGTAAAAATAATTATATAAACAAATGTTAATTATTTTTTTTAAAACCTACACTTTTCTATATCCCACTTATCTCCTAATTTATTCAAGTAATCTATCACATTTGTTCTGTCAATCACAGTCCATTTATTGTTGTAGTAGATTTGTGTTACCTCGCATTTGTCTAGTGGTATGTTTAGTTTGTCGTTATTGAAAGTGTGTTCTATTTTAAGAACTATAGCTTTTTCTCCCCATCTATCTGCTATTCTTTGTAGAAGAAGTTTCTGACCTATAGGTATTTTGTTGTACTTGTATTTTACTTCCATTAATATTAAAGCCTCATCGTTAAACTCTAATACTGCATCTATGTCTGATGGATGCATCTTTTTGTTTTGTACGCCAGTAAAGTCTAAGACTTGCTTTATTCTATTTCTATTTTTTATTAATGATTTCATACAAGTTTATTAAGGTCTTTTATCCATCTTCTATATATACTTCCGTTACATGAGCAAGGCACTTCATGCTTATGATTATAATACTTAGCGTGTAGCTCTGCAACTAATTCTATTTGACTTCTGTTTAATTCGTGTTGTTTGGGTCGATTAACTAACTCCAACCATCTTTCTAAATCTTCTTCTACCATAGCTGTACTTTATCATCTAGTTTGTTTTTTCTATCCTCACATCCACAATCATCTTTGCCTAGTTTCTTTGCTACCCAAGTAGCCATACGTTTGCCATAACCGAATGTTACTACGTTTATGATTTTTTCTAATAATGTTCCTAGTCCCATTTTATTTCTTGTTTGATTAATGATTTTACGTTTTTGTATGTATTGTATAACGAATAATAACTTATGCCAGACTTCTTAGATAATTCAGCTATGCTCATTCCATCGCTTACTAAATCAAATACTTTCTTATCATACCAATAGACTTTATCTAAAAGGTTGTTTAGTTGTTGCATTTTGCCTAAGATGTCTTTATCGTTTGTTGCTTCTTCTTGCTCTACAAACCTTTCAAGATATTCTATATTGACTTTTGTAATCTTCTTTTCTTTTCTGCATAAATCTATAAACAAACTTCTAAGTATTCTGTATATGTAGAAGTGATTAATGTCATCATCATAGCTTATGTCTATTCCTTTTTTTATAAGCGTGTGTACTTTAAGATACATCTCTTGCACAATATCCTCACACTTGTCGCCATCACAACCAAAGCTCTTGACTATGCGCACCCAATCTTTATGCTTACTTGCTATTTTTTCTAGTGTTGTCAATGGTTAGCTGTTTCTTAGTTCTATACTTTATTAAATTCTTTCCACCTATTTCAAAGCCTACGTTATTTAATATTGACTTAAATAATATAGGACTTTCATGGCTTGTAGGTTTATAACCTAAACTCATCTCTTTTACTTTAGCTACATACAATCTTGTGTACATCCAAGCATCTGGACTTGCTATGTATCTATGACATATAAGAAAATCATCACACCTGTTTCCGTTTACAGCTCCACCCTCACTATCTCCTATTGTTGGAGGAGGTGTCATACCTCCGTATTCGTGATTAGCTGAATGTCGTTTACGCAAAGCCTCTGTAACAGCATGAGAACATATCCAAGTAGATATATTATATTTCTTGCAAAATATTCGTATGTCTGTAAGTTGAACATAAGAATACTCGTAACCATTAGTGTCCTTGAGTTCTTTTCTTAGTGAGTTTATAGGGTCTATAAGCAACCCATCATAATTCCAAGCCTCTTTTACTTTCTCTGCTAAATCTAGTAGTTGTTTGTAAGTGTATTGTCTATTGATGTCTACAAATTTAAAATGATTGTAAACAAAGTCTTTAGATTCCTCGTAGTCTTTTTCTTCTATTTTGTTTATTGGTTTACCCTCTATGAATTCTATTAGCTTCTTAATTAATTGTACAGGGTCATTTTCGCTTGAAAATACCAACCATCTTATATTATGTTTTAGTGAGTAAAGCAACATAAGATAAAAGGTAAAGTGTGTCTTTCCAACATTGTTATGACCTAAGATAAAATTCATATTACCTGCTACAAATCTAAATGATGAATCTATCTCTTTATGTCCTAGCTTCAAGGCTTCTCTAACTTTACCTTTACGAAAGTCATTTAGTTTATTTATGTGGTCTGAATAGTTTATAAGCATAAAAAAAGGGGGTCGTTAAACCCCCATACTAATTAAAATGGTAAATCATCTTCTCTGTCTGGTGCTTGGTCTTGCGCTGTTACCTCTTGATACTCTCTGACTTTCCATCCATTGAGTGTCGTAAAGTAAAGTACGTTGCCATCTCTGTTTGTCCATTCTCTACCTCTTACATTAAAAAACACTTCTACTGCATCTCCTACTTTCCATACATCAAGTAAGCCACAGTTATTCTGAGTGAAGTCTACTGCTACTACTTGTGGGTATTTGTCTGATGTTTCTACAATAAGTTTTCTGAATCTAAAAGTTCCTTTTTCTTCTATTTCTGTTATTTTTTTTACTTTTCCTATTACTGACATTTTATTCATTTTTATTTATTTAAATATACTCGTTTGTGTTTTGGTACTCTATTGTATCGTACTCTTTCTGTGTGCCTATCGATATTAGAACTATCTATGAGTTGGTTTTCTAAATCTATTATTTTGTATTTATACTTTACCAATAATCTCATAGCCTCATCTATCTTATGCACTTCTTCTCTATAACTGTCGAATATTTCGTTGTGTATTACCATAGCTTAACTTATTATCCAATTATAGAAGTGTTTAGCATCCTCTACTACACTAACTCTGTCTGACTGAGGTCTACCTGCATTAAACTCAGCAGCAGCCTTTAAACACGCTAATTTAGATATTGTTACATCTTTGTTAGGTGTAGATTGAGTAGGTGTATAAATTAACTTGGCAGTTCCGTATTGTTTGTTGGTTACTTCGTATTCTACAAAGTCTCCTACCTTTCGCTTAAAGTCTCCTTTAGCTAAGAACTGATAACTTTGACCATCATCAAATTCTACTTGGTACTTGTTGAATGTGCCTGAACTATTTGACCATTCCCCTTTTTCTTGAATAAATTTAATTTTTCCTTTCATAATTTAATTGTTTTTCTAATTGATTAATTTTTTCAGCCATAGCTTGTAATCTTTGATAATACAATTCTATAAGCTGGTCTTTTGGTGTTTCCATAAATATTAATTTTTCTTAAAGTTATAAAAAATATTTAAAATACAAACTATTGTTAATAAAAAAAAAGAGGCTACCTAAGTAACCTCCTAAAAACAAAGTAAAAATTAAGGAAAATTTATGAGTATTGTTTTATTAAATCTTCTAAATCTTGATTGCTAAACTTTTTTATTTGTCTTGACATAGTTATTAATTCATCGGCTGTACCCTCTCCGTATGTCTTGTCTATGTACTTACCCATTATGTAATTTTGACCACCATGAAACCCATTACATTTTTTACATTGTGCGTGTACGTTTTGTTGATTCCAACGAGTAGCATAATGTCTGCGAGATACAAAGTGTCCTGCATCTACTTCTTTCCAATGTTTTCTAACTCCACAAGTTACACATTGTACTAAGTTTTCTTTAGCGTGTCTTGTTCTTATAAAGATACTAAATACTCTATCTAGTTTTTTGACAAGTCCTTTACGAGATATTTTTCTAGGCATATTGTAATTTACAAAAAAAATTTATAACTTAGCCTATATTATATATATTATATACACTTCCATTAAACAACTAAGTAGACTATAGGTCGTATATATAACAAGTATATTATAGGGTTATTTCTTAAATAAATTTGTTGCTTTTTCTGTAGTTCTTCCACCAAAGTAAGCTAAAACCACAGCCATCATAACTTTTTCAAAAGTATCATTCCAAGTATCGTTGATGTGAAAAGGCACACTTTCTATACTATCTAAGATACCTGCTAAAGAAAATATACATATACACCACACCAAGACAAGAGGTCTTACGTTTTTACTTAGCCAAGAATCAGACATACTATCTGCTTTCCATCTTACAGTTATAGCTTCTATCTCTTTGTTTTGTTGGTCGTATATTAGCTGTTGTAACTTGATTTTATCCTCTTGTGGTGCATCTGCTTTAGTTATCTCTGCAATCGCTTCCTGTGGACTTGTAACACCTTTTAAAACGCTTCCTAGTGTAGGGTTTAAGATACTCGCTGCTCCTAACAATACTTGTCCTATTTTACTGTCTTTAAATTTACTCATAATAAAATCTCCATTTAAGTTGAACAATTAATAAATAAATATTGATTTCCTCATACTGATATTCTTCAGTCATTGGGAAATAGTTAAACCCAAAGTTTATTCCGTTTGGTAATAAAAGTATAATTGAAAAGTCCATTAGTAAGTCCATATTAAGTGTGAGGGTTTGTCCTCATCTATGTCTACATGAATAAACGTATTAGCAATACCAATACGATTGAAACCTACATCTAACAGTATATCTACAAGCTCAAATCTATCCTTAGAATTATTACAATGTATATCTACTGCAAGTCCTTTTAAGTGTGAGCTGTTAGGTGATGCTTTATAGCCTCTTGCTTTTAAGTCCTCGTTATATTCTTGTGTTCTAAAACCACTTGTAATCTTTATAGGTTTGTCAAACTTTTCTCTTGCTAAGTCTAACATCTCTAAAATCTTTGGATTCATTTTTCTGCCTGACCCTAATTCATCAGGACTGTCAAATTCTATATAGTTAAAATATCTCATAATTTATAATTAAGTCCTACTTTGATTTCTTTTAAGTTTCTATCCCAATATCTTTGTAAGGTTACTTCACTAAATACTCCTAAGTTTTTACCGATTCTAAAACCAAATACACTACCTGCTGAATAGTCTATCCAATCTCCTTCTACAAAATTATTGTAAGAATATCTTTCATCTCCACTTATTAGTTGGTGTTTAGTTAGTATGTTGCCATATAAATGTAACCAAAAGTTTTTCTTGTAGTGATAAAAGTCTACACCTGCAACTACAGCTAAATCTGCAAAGCTACCTATCTTAGATAACTCATCTCTATTGTAACGATTTACTACGTTTTGAAATATTCCGTTTCTATAGTCTGCATCACTTGCAGCAATTATTTGACCCTCTTGGTTAAACCATAAATAATCATATCCCATACTTTCTCCTGTAAATGGGTCTACCATTTCGTATAGTTGGTCTGTGTGATATTGATAAGCAAGTTCCCACCAAGCATTGTTCTCTAAGTATTTTTGTATTGGGTTATGACCATAAGCCTTTTCATAAGTCCTGTAGATTGAGCCAATACTTATACTAAGTTTCTTACCAATAGGAAGTCTAAATCTAACCTCTGCACTTTTATAGTCTATGTCTATGAGTTCGTTTTTCTGATACTCTCCTTTTACTAACCAATACTTAGCTAAATATCTTACAAATACTTCTTGATTGTCAAACTCTCTACCTTGTTGTCTACCTCTTGAATATTCGTATAAGTACTCTAGACCTTTGTAAGCACCTATATTTGACTTAACTGATTGATTCTTTTCTGTGCCATCGTAAAACTTGTTCCTGTTTTCGTACTGAAAAAAAGCTAACTTTCTTAAACCATAAGTAACCATCATATCGGATGGATGTCTACGAGTTGTTTCTATTAGCTCGTTGTCTTGTGTTACAATAAATGTTTGTGGTGCTTGTATTGAGTTTGTTTGTGAGTAAGCTCCGTATATAGTAGAATACTTAAATATGTTTTTTACCCAACTTTCTTTTTTTTCTTGACTGTTTGCGCTTATGCTTACGATAAGACTTAATAAGATTATTATTTTTTTCATTGTCTAATTTAATTATTAAGGTTACAGCTAAACCACCTATGGTTGTTGCTAATAAATCTTTTGTGTCAAATTTACCATATTGTATATAGTCTAAACTTTCCTTACCAAAACCTACCATAAAAGCAGTACCTATTGGAAACTCTAATTTGTTTCCTGTATATTCTGTTATTACTCCTGCTCCAAAATGATAGTATTTATCCTGTCCTATTTGTGCTAAACTTAACGTACTTAGAAGCGTTGCGATAATAACAAGTCTATATGTTCGTTTAGTTGCTCTTTCCAATCTTCAGGTAGTTTTAAACTTATACCACTTTCTATTCTTAGTTCTTCCTCACCATCGTTATATAAAACAATAGTAGGATAATATCTTATGTTTTTAAATTCATCAGGAGATTTAGATACAAAATAGGTTTTACTATTGTAATCTTTATAATCTTCTAAAGTTACTTGTTCTGCAAATGATGCTGTATACTGAACTATTGAAATAGATTCAGTTTGTGCAAAATTAACAGCCGATACAAAAAGGACAATTCCCGTTACAATCCATTTCATCTTTGTTTACTAATTTGATATAATCTCTCATCAATCTTTTGTAGTTGGTCTTTGACTTCTTTTACATCTCCACTCAATACATCAGTCTTTTCCTCTACTCTTTGGATTGTACTTCTCACTAGTTCATCTTTATACTGAAACTCTACAGGGTTTACGCTGTTTGTTTTAAGAGCATCTATGTCCTCTGTGTTTGCAGCTACACTACTTTGTAAAGTAAAATAAATACCAAACAAACTAGACAAAGCTATAACAGCTCCTACAATCTCTTTTAGAGATAAACTAAACTTACTTTCTGGGTTTAATTCTGCCATTACATTTTGTTTTCTTGGTAAGACACTCCCATAAAACCATGCATACCCTCACTATCTAAATCAAGAGAATAAGACTTCCAACCATACGGATGGTCTACACTTACGTTACCCTCTTCATCAGTTTCTTCAATATCTTTCCATAATACATCTACATGATACTTGTCAGAAAGTACAGGTGCTTTAGTTTCTTCTCCGTTGTCATCATACTCGCCTTGTTCTAAGACAATATTACCTAACTTAACAATAGTATGTTTGTGAGAGGGTACATCATTACCATCTTCATCTTTTACACTTGGTAAAGCGTTTATTTTGCTTAGCGCTTGTTCTTCTGAATCAAACTCGTATTTACTTACTTTTATCATTTTTTTTGATTTTGTATTCTTTCCACGCTTCTGGCTCTTGACCATCCCATTCTATAATTACAGAATTACCATCAAGTACAATTCCATGTGAGTGTGGAGTAGGAATACTGTTATACATTTCAATTAATTGTTCTCTACTTTTAAATTTATATTTCATTTTAACTTGTTATTTTAGTTAATAATATATCTACTTCTGAATCTGTCATCTCTTTAGTGTTATATACTCTTATATCTCGTATCTTGCCATAGAAAGGATTGCTGCCACTACCATCATCAAAAGCTAATTCTTGTAAACCAAAAGGCACTATCCCACTTGTATCAGTTGCTACTTCAGAGCCATTAACCCAAAGTTGGAAATTGTTAGCTTGGAATCTAAAAGCAATTTTATTAAAAACAGTAGAATCACTTACGCCTGTATAGTTAAATATAGCTTGAAAAGCACTACTTCTCCTTACATTAGCATCTAATCTACCTAAAGGATTGTAACCAATAAAAACTACGTTTGCACTACTACCATCTGATAAAGCTAAAGAATGTGTAACATTATTTGCAATATTTGCAATTTCACAATATAATATACCATCTGTATCTTCAAAGATAGAAGATGTACCTGCACCTAAACAGGTTTCTCCTGCTCTTGTTTGTGCGCTTCCGTTTGTTGGTATGTAGCTTGTTGCGTAGCTTTGTTGCTCTAATTGCCAACCTACAACTTTGAATGATTTGCTTGATTGTGAGTTATATTTTACAATTCCGTTATTTGAAGTATTAGTTCCTGATGTTCCTGTTACACAAACTCTATATACATTGTTGCCAAAGTTTTTTACTTCAAACCCTGATGTCATAAGACTACCACCTATAACAACGCTAAAATCTCCTGCACCTGAATTTGCACCAACTACAGGTTGACTTAAATCATCCATTATAATAAAAAAAGATAGACTGTTTACAGTACTTGCACTTACACTACCTCCATATCTAAAATCGCCACTTGTAAATTCCGTTGCATTTGTAAAACCTAAACTCCAATTGAAATCTACATAAGAAACACCACTTGCTGCACCCTCATTAGCTGTTGGCTCACTATTGACATATAAATTTGTGCTTTGTGGCTCTAATAAAAGTGATGGCTTTGTGTTTACTAAACCTCCCTCTATTTCATAATTTAATCTTGCTCTGTCTCCGTTTACTTGTTTCAAGGAAACATTATCAATAATAACGCTTAATGCTCCTGCACCTGATTTTCTTTTAAGTTCTAAACCTGTGCTATTTGCAACTATATAACCTCTATGCACACCACTTGTAGTTATGTCTATATCCGTACCACTTCCTGCTCTTAACTGCATTGTACCACTTATAGATATTACCTCAATAGAATAATAGTATGTTTGACTTGTTGTTAAAATACTACTTTGGTCAATAGCTGCATAACTTCCATCAGGACTTGTAATTATTGCTTGTCCGTTTTGTATAACTGCTTGTGTTTTATTCCAATTTGTATCTGTATCAAAAGTTCCGTTTATAACACTTTCACTACCATAATAACCTACTCTTTCTATTAAACCCTCACTATTCACACGAGTAGCATCCGAATCTCTATTAAAGTCAAAATCAGCATCCGTTGAGTTAGGAAATACAGAATGTACTTTGCCTGAA
>VTLG01009884.1_pt1 | contig 16872 bp, 20 predicted proteins | sample 4694571 | NCBI WGS metagenome assembly VTLG01 (sample SAMN12604809, study PRJNA352737) | marine metagenome | biome: ENVO:00000447; feature: ENVO:00000209|ENVO:00000569|ENVO:01000036; material: ENVO:00002151; isolation source: viral sequences binned using virsorter ...
TATGCCCAGTATGCAGAAAAACATGGGAAAAAGTCAATCCCAAAAAATATGGATATCATACACAATATTATCCTGTTGGCAACATACCTACAATTGGTAAAAAAAAAGTAATATGCGAGAAATGCAAATAAGATGCGTATGCTGGATTTATTCAGTGGAATTGGTGGGTTTGCGCTTGCTGCTAAATGGGTGTGGGGTGAGGACCTGGACATCGTGGGGTTCTGTGAGATTGACAAATATTGTCATAAAGTTCTCAATAAAAACTTTCCTGATGTGCCTATACACAAAGATATATGCGATTTAAATGGTAGAAATTTTACAGACATTGACCTTATTACTGGTGGCTTCCCTTGTACTGATATTAGTCAAGCTGGCAAGGGTAAAGGACTAATAGATGAGTCAGGAGAAAAAACTAGGTCAGGTCTTTGGTTTGAAATGCACCGTATCATTAGCGAGATACGACCGCGATTTGCACTCATTGAGAATGTACCAATGCTCACTGCTCGGGGCGGAACACGAGTTATTGCAGACCTTGCCCAAATCGGGTACAATGCAGAATGGACAATTATCGGCGCAGACGATGTTGGAGCATGGCACAGACGAAAAAGAATATGGATCGTTGCCTACCCGGAACAACTTTCCAACGCCAACGGTGTCGGACGTGTTCACGGCAAATCTAAAGAGCAGCCAGCAGAAAGAAGGATCACTTCATTCGGTAACATTAAGTCAGGCCGTGCATATGAAGAAGCTATTTCCAACGCCGACGGTAGACGATTCAAAAAACAATGGAAACCAAAGTCAGTTCAACCGCAAAAGCAACGGAAAACCAAGAGCATTAAATCTCAATGCGGAGATAGTGAAACGAGACAAAAATTTAAATCCGGGGGATGGCGTACTGAACCCAAACTGGGTCGAGTGGCTCATGGGATACCCAATCGGGTGGACCGACTTAAAGGACTTGGAAACGCAATAGTGCCACAAGTAGCACAATTAATTATGGAGAAATTATATGATAATTTACGAATGGATAGCTAATTTATTTATTTTAGCAGTGTCACTAGTAATGTTTGGCGCATGTACTATTATGCTGCCTGCTGCAATGGATATAATAATAACATGGTATAAGAAAAGGAGTTAACATGGGCAAATTTGATTTGCATGGTACAAAATACATCAATGATGAGGGGTACAAAGTACCAAGCGTAACTACAATAATAAATCAGCACCTTGGCTGGAATAAGCAGGCACTGATCAACTGGGCCAAGAGGATAACACTTGGTGGCCAGGATGCAGATAAAGTATTAACGGATGCCGGCGACATCGGTACACTGCTGCATCTTTTGATCGAGGGTCATCAGCGTGGTTTTGATGTAGATACAAAAGACTACTCACAAAACCAGGAAAAAGCTGCACTAAAAGCTTTTGCAGGATATTTACAGTGGTATGAAAAAAGAAAATTCAGGTCACTTGCAAATGAATTGGTGCTGGTTAACGAAGAGATGCAGGTGGGCGGTACGATTGATTGTATTGGCAGGATTGATGGTGAGCTGGTGATCATTGACTGGAAAACAGCAAAATATCTATATCCTGAAAATAAGCTGCAATTGGCTGCTTATACTTATATGTATGAACACGCCCAGCCTAAAGCAAAGATTGCCTATGGCCTTGTGATGCGCTTTGGGAAAGAGGATGGCAAGTTTCATCAGCATGTTGTCAAAAGAGAGAAATTAGAAACCGGGATTGAAATATTTAAGGCACTTATAAAAATCTCACAGCTTAAATCTAAACTTTGATACGGCCATCGCAGATTTTTACCGATATTAATTCGGTCGGTAATCGTGCGCGTTGTCCTAAGTGCGGTGATGGAAAAACAAATTATCCTGTACAGATTGAACAGGACCATGCGTTTTGTCATCGATGCAATCATACCTGGCACTTTGAAGAGAAGAAAAAAATGGACACAGAGATAACACCACCAAAAGTAAAAGAACCACTCTATGTCAAAAGCAACGGTGCTGTAAAAGAGTCTGATTATATAAAGCATCGTGAGAATTTTCTTACGCACTTTAATAAAACAATAGAAAAACTACAGCTCCCATGGAATGATGAAGCATTGGACGCAAAATATGGCATTGGAGTGCGCAATAATGATAATAAGTATCAATTGGTATTTCGGATCGCTGATAATCATATCAAGCGCCATAAAGGCGAGCAGTTTGGCGATGCAGAGTGTAAAATCTATCCAGTCCTCACAGATATAGACCCGACAAGCACGCTGCTCATTTGTGAGGGAGAAAAAGATGCCGTCAGTGCAGGATGTTTTGGATTCCCGGCCATTACGTTCACCTCGGGTGCTGGCGGCATTCCCAAAGATTTAAGCTCCTTGGATGAATTTAAGTCTATTGTTATCTGCTATGATGCCGACGAGAGTGGGCGCAATGGAGCGTTAAAGCTTGCACGTGAGTTATACTATGCAGACCGTCATATTAAAATATTAGAATTAGATGATGGTATGGACCTTACTGACTACTTTGTGGCAGGAAATACATTCCATGATTTGTATAGTATGATTGATCAGGCTGATGTGTTCGGCAGCAAGCCGGAAGACTTCGGCGGTGATCCGATGTATAAAGTGTTTGATTTTATGGATGCGTTCCAGGATGAAGTCGAATATATCTGTGATGAGATATTATTGTTGAATGGACGCACTAGCGTGGCCGGGGGGACCAATGTGGGTAAATCGTTATTTGCACTGCAATTTGCACTGTGCGTGGCGGCAGGTGTGCCGTTTATGACCTTTCAAGTGCCAAGGCCCAGGCGCGTACTATTGGTGCAGTTTGAGATGATGGACTCCATGGTTACCGATAGGCTCAAGCCAATGATCAATGCACTTTTAGATAAACATCCTGATAAACGTGAGATACTTGCAATGAACCTGGAAATCATCAGCGCAGATAAAAAGCAGCTGTTCGAGAATGCCTATGTAAAGATCACTGGCAATCTTATGGCCACTAAAGACCCTTTCGATGTACTTATTATAGATAACCTCTATACCAGCAGTGAAGTGGATACGGTCAAAAATGACCAGCTGCGTAACCTTATTAGCACGATAGAGAATATTAAAAATGAGTTTAGGTTGAGCGTTTTGGTGGTGGCGCATCATAAGAAGATGGCAGAAAAAATGGTCCCACTGGAAACATCGATGGTGTTTGGCGGGTCATTTTATTCTTTTTGGCTGGACAACCTGGTGCAGCTTGCTTCCACGTTTCACGAACCACTGAAAGTAATGAAGATCACAAAAACGCGGACCAATAGCGAATTTCATAATATAGCGCTTGGCATTAAGCTGGTAACAGATACAGATAAAGAGCATCTACTCTATGAGTATCGCCAGCCACTTCCAAAAGGTGAGGTGTTTTGGTATCGGGACCAGGAGCATACAGATGAAGACCGCGTACTGGATAATATTAAAAGCATGGGTGATAATTTCACATATGAAGATATGCGCGTGAGTTTGGAAGAAACACTTCATATTACTAGTAGCAAAAGTGTTAGCGCATGGCTTAAAAAGTTAATCAAACAAGAGCGGATCATTAAGATTGAACGCGGAATTTATGCGAAAAATAGAACAGATATTGAGTATTTGGTTGATTGAACCGACACTCAGGAAAGGTAAAGTAGGTAAAGTAGTGTGAACACTTACTTTACTTACTTTACTTACTTTACTTATATTTACTGTCGGTGTGAACACGTTTGACAAATTACAGGCAATTTATACATGCCCTCTTTCACCGGATAAAAACAAGCTTTGCATTTTTGCGCAGCCAGTGAAAAATACTGTTCACTGCAAAGCTGTATTGACCTGGTGGGATGATCTAGACATTGCTTTGCATGATAAATGTTTTAACACACTTTTAGGCCGGGATAAACTTTTGTGGCGCAATCGCCAGCTCCATGGCTGGACCAAAGGAAAAGGCACAAAGAAAAAGGATCATGCTTACGCCAGGTTGCAAAGAAAAAAATTTTAAACCCTGCCAAAATATATATTAGAACCCTGCCTAGTAAATATTAGAAATAAGGCACAGTATGCGGTATTGTAGGCACTTTTTCAAGTTTTGACATTTTTTAAAGTGTAACATATGTAACATTATGAGCAAAAAAAAACCCGGAATAAATCCGGCCTTTTTTCTGTGAGTGTGTTTTTATTACATAATATCACGTGTCAAAAAGCTATTTTCATTATTTTCTAGATTATCAATTATTTCATCTAGTAAACAATGCCAATCTTTTTGGCTTTGTATTACGCCTGTTTCCACGTTTTTGATAATATGTATGCTTTTTAATATGTCAATTAATTGCTTATTCATTACTTAACCTCTCTTTTTTTGTTTTGTATTAGTGTGATATTATTTATGCCATATATCATCAATTTCAATATTAATTTTGTCTATTAAGTCCAAGTATTTTTCTATTTGTTGTTGCGCTTTTTTTTGTTGGCCTTGCCAATGCATTAATTTACTTTTATATTCGCGCCGTTGTGCTATGAGTTCCGGTATCATTATTTAACCTCTCTTATTTTTGTAATATCTAGATTCGCTTCATTATTCCAATCATACGAATCAAATTTATCATACATTTTTTTAGCGTGTTTTTTAGCTTGCGCTTCAGTTTTGAACGGACCGTAAACGCTCGCGTCTGTTGAATCATTACTATATATTATTACGTACATTATTTAACCTCTCTTTTTTGTATTGTTTGAAAAAATTCTATATTACTTTTAATGATACTAAAAAATATTTCTATACTCTTAGTCTCAATTAAAATAATGTCGCTTAATCCGTCAACATCGACACCGGATTGGTTTATATAACTAATACAATGTTTATTATATTGTTCATTGTCTTGGTTGTCATGCTTTGAATTTGCTAGATAAAAGCGCAAATCATTGCACTGTTTGACTAGTCCGTCATGCTCATTTAAACAAAACACCGGACAAACTTCGTTTATGTATGTTGCGTCATAAAGTCCCAAAGATTCAAAAACTTTTATATTATTATTGTTTTGGTATTCTATAGAGTTTTTAAAGCACTTTTGCGCCATTGTTTGATAGTTTATTTTTCCTGTTGCATACTCTTTGAACATTATTTAACCTCTCTTTTTTATTTGTGGACCGCGCAACAATTACGCGGTTTCTAGCTTAACGCCGTCATCAGCACAAATGCCGGATTTAATCCGGGTCTAACAGATACGCAATAATAGCGAATATAATAAATAGAATTAATTCACTCATTTATGTAGTACGTGTTTTAATTGGAAATAATATTGCTTCGTGCGGATTTTTAAGATTATCAACACAAACAGTACTAGCAATAGGACCGGTAGCATTTATTTCCGGGTCAATTGCTAATTCTATTGGCAACCATTCAGGCAATGTTTTTAATAGCGCTATAAGTTCGCGAATGTTTACGACGTGTCCGCGTTCAATTACTCTGTTTAAAGTCCATTTATCATGGCGTTCTAAATCTTGGTAATGTTTTTCTATATATTCGCGCCGTTTTAAGTATTCGCTATGTTTGCGCTTTTCTTTTGCCGTTTGTGCGTACGGTGTGTTTTTGTATTTTATTCCGGTTTTTGTAATACTATACAATTTGTTCTTATCTTTTTTTATATGTCCTTTATATACAAGCGTTTGAATATTTGTACAATAGTAACCGTTTGACATTGTTTTTATATCCCGGTCCGGATGATTCAATTTATAGAAAAATTGCTGCATCTGTTTATAAGTACGTTTAGGATGTAACATTAGGTATTCAATAAATTGTGTTACTTTGCTTTTCATTATTTAACCTCTCTTTTTTGATTTTGTATTAGTGTATTTTTATATTGGTTGCGCTCTTGTTTAACGTTGTATAGTCTAACATAAAGCGCAATAATTATAATAATTAATAAAATACTATCCATTATTTAACCTCTCTTTTTATGTTATCATTTACTTTTTTCTTACTTGTTCCATGCGCCGGAAAATAGACAATAGATTTTCTATTACTTACCGCGCATAATTTACACGTAGCGCAATCAATTTCTACGTTGTCCATTGTCGCCGGACATTGTACGAATTGTTTGCCGGCTTTTTTAAATGTGCCGGATGTGTCACTAGTGGCAACAGATACAACCGGACCAACATTTTTATTTGCTAATTCAATTGCATGTTGTGGGTTGTTTCCGGACAGATTAACAACAAAGCCGGCGCGGTTCATTGCTTTAATTATCACGCCGTTTCCGTTTGTGTTTGGATTATAGTGCGTATATGTAAAACCGTTTTTATTATGATTGGCTTTGGTTAGTTGTTCGCACGCGTCACCGTCTAGTGTTTTATTATCGCCGGGTAGGTCACCGGCTTGGTTGTGACGCCATAATTGGCCGTCCGGTAGCGCTTTAATTTGCTCTAAAAATTCACTGAAATTAGTGCCACGTTCGCCGCGTGTTACTTTCATCCAGTGTAATTTCAGCGGGCCGGCCTCCGCATAGCAACCGCCCTCGTTTGCATTATTGAACGGACATGTTGCCGGGCATGTGTCCGCGGTGGTTGTGGATACCGGTATTGGACCAACTTTTTTATTTGCGCTTTTTGGTGTTAAATGTGTATTGTATTGTTTCATTTCTATCCTCTCACAGATTATTATTTAATTGCTCAAATTTAATACATATATCATATTATTATCAATGAATTTGTGAACATTGCTTTAATAGTTATAATAGGATAGAGTTAGGTAAAATAGAATTGTAACGCCGTACTAGGTCCGCGGTTGTTTTGTGTTACATAGTGCTACATTGTTTGTTCTGTCGTCGGATGTCCGCGGATTATAAATCCGTATCCTTACCAGGATTTTGTTCGGCCCAGTGCAACAAGGCCAGCGATCACGGTTCTACGTAGTCACTCCCTAAAAATTTTTTTCTGCTTTTTGTGAACACTCTGCACTGCGTACATTCCCGCAACATATGAAATGGGTTGAACTGACAGACGAAGATGCGGAACGCTTAGTCAGGGCCGTCACTCGCGCAAAAGATTACGCAAGAAAGATGGCAATCTTCCAAAGCGCTTTCATCGAACCGGAAGACCGCTGGCTCCAGCTCGCAGCGCACGACCTGTACGATGAACTATCCCCACGAGAAAGAGAAGTATTTAAAATGCGCATTATGCAGCATACATTTCCCATTATAGCAGACGCGCTCGGCATCAGCGAGAGTAGCGCTAAGACCTACTGGCTGCGCACCATGGCAAAGTGCAGCAAGCTGTTTATGTCGTCGAATAAGGTATAAGTGATGGCTAATAGACATGATATACCGCCTGAAAAGGTCAAAATGCTTGCCAGCTTTGGCTGCACCTACATTGAGATAGGTAAATACTTCGGTTGCTCAGAGAAAGTGATCCGCACCCGATTCAGGACAGAATTTGAGCAGGGCAAAGAGGAAATGAAGCTTACATTGCGTCAGCTCCAATGGAAGAATGCGCAAAATGGGAATACGGCATTACTTATATTTCTCGGTAAGAATTATTTAAACCAAACCGACAAAAGCCAAGTCGATATGTCCGGCAACCTGGAAACAGTACTAAAAGAAGTAGGGTTTCAAGGTAACCCAATGGATGATCAAGCAGATAGTTCACAAAGAGAAATTGTGGAAGCTGGTGGGGTACAGACCGACTCCGCAACAGCTTAATATACACTCAAGCAAAAAACGCTTTCGTATAAACTGCCAAGGCAGGCGCTCCGGCAAATCCTATGCGGCAGCATACGAGATACTTCCTTGGCTTTTAACGCCAAACACGCGAGGCTGGATCGTATCACCCAGCTACAACTTATCACAGAAGATTGCTCGTATCATTAAAGAAGATATTATGGTTAAGCTCAAATTGCCTATTGAGAACAAGAAAGAGGTCAATGGCGATCTATATTATATGAAACTTGCTGGCCTTAACTCAGAGCTGTCGGTTAAATCAGCGGACTCACCTGAATCCTTGATTGGCGAGGGCGTTGATTATCTAGTAATTGATGAAGCCGCAGCGCTTTCAAATAAATTGATATGGGAACAATACCTGCGCCCCACACTATCCGACCGTCAAGGCTGGTGCTTAATGGTATCTACGCCACGTGGATTTAACTGGTGGCATAAAATATGGTCCAGAGGCAAAGACCCGAATTATCCTGACTGGGAAAGCTGGCAGCACCCCAGTAGTGAGTCGCCGTTCTTTAAAGACCAAATAGAAGATTTAAAAAAGGAACTAACCAATGAAACTTATCTTCAGGAATACGAAAGTCAATTTACCTCATTTTCAGGAAAAGTCTACCCATTCGACCGTACCGTTCATGTACGAAAAGACCTTAAATACAATCCCAGCCTGCCAACCTATGTCAGTTGCGACTTCGGTTTCAGGTCACCCGCCATTGTTGTCTGCCAGGTGGACCATAAAGCAAAAGGACTGCCAACTATCTATCAAATTGACGAAATAGCAGGTAAAGAGAATGTCAAAACAGAAGATTTAGCAAATATGGTTCGCAAGCTTCCGTATAGCATAGTTGCGTATTTTGGTGATCCGGCAGGTGGGGGTAGAAGTAGCCAGTCCGGCATTAGTGATATACAGATTTTTTGGCGCAAAGGCATGCGTGTAAGATTCAGAAAAGATGCCATGACCAGGAATGTGGTAAACGGCGTATCCCATGTGCGCCGGTGGTTTGAAGATGCGAATGGAGATACGCATTTTTTTGTTTCAAGTAAATGCAAGCATTCAATACAAAGCTACGAAAATTACCGCTATCCTGAGAACAAAATTGAGCAGACGATTAAGGAAGAACCGCTAAAAGATGGGGTGACAGATCACGTTAATGACTGTTTGAGATACATGATTTGTAATCTTTTTCCTATAAAGAGTAGAATAGCCGGTGTAATTGATTGGTAAACATATATGGTAACAATTCCTGATCTGTCGCAGAGTGCGGTAGCAGATTCATTAAAGCAAAAATTACGTTATATAGAAGACGAGCGTGTACGCGAGCGCGACTACCTGATGGACTGGTACGAGGGTATCAACATTGAGGTTTATGTCAAAGATTATTTTAGCATAGAAACGATTCGCCAAGCGCCCATTATAAATTCTAACATTACTGGAAGAGTCTGCGCTGTGCGCAGTATGACATATAAGCGCCCCCCGAGAATGCGCGCTTCGGATGCCTACCATGCCTCCATAAACATCCATAGTCTCAATGCGCAGCGCAGACTGCTTGAACGGCTGACATTTCTGCTTGGCTCTATGGCTTTTCGCTCTAAGTGGAATGAATTGGAAGAGAAACTGGAATATGAGATTTTATCTCACTTTGAACCATTGTTTTTAGCTGGTGACAGCAGAGAAAAGCCTATTGGTGTATGTTATCCAATAGAATATCAGGGCAATGCACGCAAAGACAAACCGCTGCACGCAGTATGGACCGAGTCTCGCCCAGGTTACCAAGGGGAGCATTATTTGCTGGATGAGCATGGAGCAAAGATCAGCGTCAATGAGAATGATATTAATCCGTATGGCGTATTGCCGGTATCATTTACACACCGCTATCCACCTATTAGAGATTTTAATAGCGTTAAAAACGCAATGGATGTGGCCAAAGCAGATTTAGCTTTAAATGTTGCAATGCTGGAATTAGAGATTGCAGTGCGTTATGGTGCAATGGGAATTAAGTTTGTTTCCGGTGTAGATGATGCATCACGCATACAGATCGGTACAGATAAGATACTTTATATGCCCGAGGGTGCAAATTTTGGTGTAACGAATGCCGGTGGTTCTCTTACTGAGATTGTAGATGCTACAAGATTCTTTGTAGAAACTACGCTGAATAATAACCATATCAGGGCCAAGTTTGCACGTGATGACGCAGGCAATGCGCCATCAGCAGCAAGTTTATCTATTTTAGAGATGGAAGCAAGAGATATCACCACTGGCGAGAAAGAAGATACCTGGCGGCCATGGGAGCAGCATCGCTATAAGGTTGATAGAGAAATTTTACGTGTAGAAGCAGGCATCGATGTTGGTGAAGAGTATTCTGTGGATTATTTAGAACCAAATTATGCTCTCACCCCTGACACAGAGATTGCACTATGGACATGGCGCTTTGAGCAGGGATTAGCAAGTAAGCAAGATTATTTTGATTATATGAATCCGGATGCATCACCGGAACAGCGTGCAGAATTTGAAAATAGATTACAAGAAGAACCTAAAGAAGACCAACCAGTTAACCGTTTATTAAACAGACTGCAAAATGGCGGTTCTTGATGATACGATAGACGCATATACGCAGTCTATAGATAAGGCAAGTGATGAATTTGTTAAGGATGCCAAGGAGTTAGAAGATGAGGGTCTTACCACAGAAGAAATACTCTTATTCTTGGCTGCAATTGACGTTGCGACCTATTTTGTTGAAGACTTGGGCGTATCTGCCGGAATCAACGCCTACATGGCTGCAACGGAATCTCTTCTTAGTGATTTGCCGTTTTTTGGAGCTACATCCGAAGCACAACTCATGGCTTTACAAAATATCCAAAGGTCAAGTATCGTCAAATTGACTGGGACCATCGGAGAGTCTGTCAGAATGAGTATTTCGCAAGGAGTGGCCAATCGCTTGAATGAGAAAGACATCTCTGCTTTGATTCGCCGTAATCTTGGTCGTGATGTTCCCAGGATCGATACAATCATTACAAGTACACTAGGCACATATCAGCAAAGCGTGATTGCTACAATGTCTGAAGATTTACCTGAAAGCACATTATATGAATACTTTGGTCCACGAGATAATAAGAATCGACCCATATGCAGATATTTCTTACTAGAGTCTCCATTGTCTAAAAGTGAGATAGAAACAGCTCAGGCTGGTGCATTTCTTGACCGTGGTGGGTATAACTGCCGTCATTTATGGAAGCCAATGATATAATGTTAAATGTCCATAAAATATTACATTTTACAAAAAAGGACCTGGAACTGCATGGCAAAAAAATAGCTGATGCACATAAAGAACAGATCAAGCAAGGTGTAGATTATCAAGGAAAGACATTTGCTGATTATACAGAAAATTATCGCAAGAATAAATCAGCAGGAAAATTTAAAAAACAAAAAAGCAGGCAGGTAGACCCACCTAACCTAACACTGACCGGCACAATGTTATCTGCATTCTCTTATATGCGCAGTGCATTTACAGGTGGTGAGTTAGGTATTTTGTATGGCATTAAAGATAAAGTGCAGGCACTAAAATTACGAGACAATCAGCAAGGCAAATTTGGACGATCGCGCAAGGGTAAACATAAGCTGATTAGACGGCCGGATAAAGCTCGTGTCATCGTTAAAGGTAATAAGATAGGGCCGCAGGCTGAAAAGCAAGTGGTCCAAATGTTTTTTGAAGTTGTAAAAAGAAATGCAAATAGACTTAAAAAACGCCACGTGGTAAACGTGTAAATAAGGAGACAGTATGTCTGAAGATAATGTGCAGAGCGCACCTGGTGAAAAACCATATGTCGAGCGACCACCAGTAGAAAAAGCAGTAGCTCAAGAGGCGGCGGCCGAAGAAACGCAGGATCAACCCGATAATCGCGAAGTCGGTGATTTGATTGCAGAAAGTCGCAAATACAGAAGTCGCGCACAAAAATCAGAAGCTGCACTTGCAGATTTGCAAAAAAAGCTGGAAGCACAACGGACGAAAGAGTTAGAGGCCAAAAAAGAATGGCAAACTCTTGCGGAAGAACGCGCCGCTAGGATCGCAGAGCTTGAACCTGTAGTGGAACGAGCGATGAAAGAAGAAGCAGATATGCGAGAGCAAATACTTTCTGACTTTAGTGTAGAAGACCGTGAGACATTTGGAGACTTGCCGATGGCAAAGCTTCGCGCTCTGCACGGTAAAATTGTTCAACAGCCAAAAATACCAATAGCGAACAATCCTGCTGTACCAGCAAACGAAGTACAGGAAGACTGGACCGAAATGAGTGATAAAGACAGGAAGAAATACTGGGGCAAGATTGTTCAAGGTTATCAAATGGCTAAAAAATAAAAAGGAGCTATCATGGCTTATACCGCTTTTAGTGGTGATGCAACCCAAGGTTCTGCTGTAGGTGATTTATCGGGTGGCGCACATGTGGATGTCTTTATTCCTGAATTGTGGGCAGCTGGTATTTACCGCTATTTTGAAAAGAACTTGGTGTTAAAGCCGTTTTTTGATGACTACAGCTCTCTTGTACAAGGACGTGGAGATGTTCTCCATATTCCAACTGTGCAGGAAGTTGCTAGTGCGACAAAAGCTGCAAACACTGGTGTTGCTTACTCAGTTAATACAGAAACCGACATTGATCTTAATATCGATCAGCACATTTATAGTGCGAAGTTATTTGAAGATATTGCGATGATTCAATCTAACGAGCAATTGTTCGACAAATATGCTCAATCTATGGCTTACGCTTTGGCGAAAGCAGTGGATACAGAGGTTGAAGCACTTCTTCAAACGCTTGGAACAACTCAGACGCTTGCTGCTGATAATAGCATGAGCAATGCTGATGTTGAGACTGCGATTGGAACATTGCTGTCTAACGATATTCCAAAAGAGGAATGTGCATTCTTTGTCAATCCTTTGATCTATGCAGACCTATTGAACTCTAAAGCATTTGTTGCTTCCGGTTCATCTGCTGGAATTGGTTTTGGAGCTGAGAATAGTGCAATGCGCAATGGTGAAGTTGGTATGCTTTTCGGCATTCCAGTTTTTACTAGCTCTTTAATTCCTACTACTACTAGTACCGGAATTGAAGCTGGTTACCTGGTGCATAAATCTGCTATTGCAGTTGCTGTTCAGCAGGATATCAGAGTTCAATCTGAATATTCAGTCGATTACCTTGGAACTAAAGTTGTCTCTGACATCATCTATGGTGCAGTGATTACTACTAGTAACCATGTCAAAGGAATTGAATTCCTTAATCCGTAAACTGTATAACCTATACTGGGCGGTGCTTTGTCATCGCCCAGTGCAATATATGAAAGACTATTATGATTATACTTAATAAAGACAATCACACCGTACATGTTGACTCTCGCGAGAAAGCTCAAGAGTTAGTGAATGACGGTTATGTAGTAATGAAAAACAAATTTGGTGGGCCAAAGATTGTAAAGTCTAAAGCAAAGAAAAAGATGTTTAAGAAGTAACATTCTTAATCATGTCTCGTTCACGGTCTGCTAATACCTTAGAGATGGAGAAAACATGGCAACAAGTAACCTACACAAATATACTTCCCAAGAAGCATTAAATGTCATCACAGCCGGTGGTGGATATGATTATGTCACTGATGCAACCGTAAACTCTCACACTTACTGCGCAATTACTGCGTTATCTGTTGATGCTGTTGTATCTGCAACTAGCGTAGATACAGATGTATGGGATTCACTATCATCTGTTACAATTTTAGCTGGTCAAACGATCTATGGCCAATGGTCAGCCGTCACTGTTGCAAGTGGCGATTTTGCAATTGTGCATAGAATGTGGTCAACTGATTAAGAGGAAATAACATGGCAGATTTACACAAACATTCCGTCCAGGAATCATTAAACACTACAACAGGAGCAGAATGGTCCGTTAAAAGCGTAGGTACAGCAGGAAGTTCAGCTAGTACAGGAAATACGACCCATGTATCACTTGGTGCGACCGCAGGATGTCTCGGCATTTATAGTGCAGTAGAAATTTATTTTAATTTCTCAGCGACTACGACAGATGTAACCGCTGCGAATGACCTATTGATCCCAAAAGACACACTAACATTTATCACAGTACCACGTGGCCTGGGCAATACTGTTTACTTCAATTATAATTCAACATCAACAACCACAGGAGCGGTAAGGATCGTAGAATGCTAAAATCAATGATATCAACAGCGGGAGACAATGCATCATTAGCTGGTGGCACTATATCGGGTGACCTCACAATCACAGGCGATTTAAAAGTAGAAGGTGGTGGCTCATTTACATACGATGAGATTGTTGAGGGTAACATGGAAATCCTCAATAAAACTACAAGTAGTTCTAGTCAAGGTGGTCAATTAAGGCTTACATCTAATGATGGTGCTGTAATGGCATCAGGACACAGATTAGGTGTTCTTGAATTTGGAGGAGCTGAAGATACATCATCTACAATAACAGTAGGTGCAAGAATTGAAGCAGTTACAGATAACACTTGGAGTGCAAGTGAGAATGGAGCATACTTATCTTTTTATACTACCGATGGAGATGCTAGTCAATCAGAAAAAATGCGTATTACTGCTGATGGACTCGTTGGTATAGGCGTTACACCGACATACAAACTTGATATTATTCATAGTTCAGACCCAATGTTTAGAGTTGGTGCGTCAGGTAGTAAATATGTAGCAATCAGAGATGATGTATTGCAGTTTACTGGTATGACTGGCAATGGTATGAGAATTAGAACTTCTGATTCTAGCCTATTAAAACTTGGAACAAATAATGCAGATAGACTGATTCTCGATAACAACTCTCGTGTCTTTCCATCTACTAGAGATTTAGGTACTAGTAATACTGCATTTGGAAAATATGCATTAGATAATGATGAAGCTGGTTCTAATTATAATACTGCTTTTGGCGAATCAGCTATTGGCTCAGCAACTCTCAATGATGCTACTTATAATACTGCTGTAGGTTTTACAGCATTAGAATCTCTTACTACTGGAGATTTTAATGTCGCAGTCGGTTCAGATGCATTAGATGCACTTAATACTGGGACAAACAATATAGCTATTGGTCACAATGCTGGTACAGCAATGACTAATAATGAATATAATATTGCAATCGGAAGTAGTGCTTTTGCTTCTGCTGATTTATCTGAGTTTGGAAATATTGCAATCGGGTCAAGTGCTGGTGCTTCAATAGATGGTACAGCTTCACATTATAATGTCCTAATTGGATATACTGCTGGTACTGGTGGTTCAGGAACTATGTTAGAATGTATTGCTATTGGTAGAAATGCAATGAACTCCACAGCAGGTAATGCTCAAACTGGCACAGTTGCGATTGGTAGAGATGCCCTTACTGCCCTCACGACAGGAGATGAAAATATCGCAATCGGTTATAAAGCTGCTGATTCTCTCACGACTGGTAGATTAAATATTTTTCTTGGTCATGATGTTGCAACTGCTATGACAATCGGACAAAGAAATATAGTCATTGGCAATCATTCTCTTTATACTGAAGTTGAGGGTGGTAATAATACAATAGTTGGATATGAAGCAGCTAAAAAGCAAAATGCTGGTGGTAGTGATGGTTCAGCTACTGTTATTGGTACTACAGCAATCGGATATGCAGCTTGTCATATGAATGTAACTGGTACATTAAATACTTTTTTAGGTTATAACAGTGGTTATGGAGCTACTGGGGAATCTCATTCTAACAATGTAGGAATTGGTGCAAATGCATTGTATGCCGTCACTAGTGGAGGTAACAATGTTGCGATTGGTACATATTCATCAGATTCATTAACTACAGGTAATGCTAATGTTGCGTTAGGTTACGGAAGTTTAGGCACAGCTACTACAGCAGCTGAGAATGTTGCGATAGGTAGAGGCTGTATGGAAGATGTTAAGGCAGCTGTGGCAGTTACAGGTTGTGTTGCTGTAGGTAGAAATGCATTACTAGGTAATAGTAGTAATACTACTGGAATAAATCATACAGTTGCCGTTGGAATGGATTCACTAAAAGCCCTCACGACAGGGGATGGAAATGTTGCTATTGGGTATCAATCAGGACTTGCGGTTACTACAGGGGTTAATAATACTGTCGTTGGTTATGATGCAATGAAGACTGGAAATAATATACAATACAACACAGTAATGGGATATAGTGCATGGACTCTTGCTCCTGCTGGTGCTAATCATAATGTTGTAATTGGAGCAAGTGCTGGTTCAGGTGTAACTGGAGATTCAGATTCAAATGTAATAATTGGTTCTCAAGCTGGTACTGGCGGTGGAGCTGCGTTAACTGGTGTAGTTGTTATAGGTGGAGGTGCTATGAATAGTACAGCTGCAAATGCACAAACTGGCACAATAGCAATCGGACAAGATGCTCTTACTGCCCTGACAACAGGAGCTGGAAATACTGCTATTGGTTATGCAGCAGGCGATGAATTAACAATCGGTTATGGAAATGTTTTGATGGGCTGGAATGCTTTAGGAGTAGCTGATGGCGAGGAGGATAATTGTGTAGTCATTGGATATAATGCTGGAAGTGCTATAGACAATAGTTCTACAGAAGGTAATGTTATAGTTGGAAGTCATGCAGCAGTTGGTGGAACTGGTTATATTGCTCGAAGTGTAATAATTGGAGATGATGCACTTCGAAATTTAAATACTCGAAACTCAACATATAATACTTTTGTAGGTTCAGAAGCAGCTAGTGGAACATGGGCTGGTGATGGAACTTACAATACAGCAGTAGGTTATCAATCATTTAAAGGTGCTGTAAGTGCTGCTAACTATAATACAGCGGTTGGTTATGCATCTCTTGGTGCAGTTACTACTGGAGATAACAATGTTGCAGTTGGTTCAAATGCAGCAGATGCCCTCACAACTGGCATTCAGAATGTGGCAATAGGAACAAATGCGTTAGGTACAGCTAATAATGATGAATCATATAATGTTGCTATTGGGAGTTATGCTATGGCAACTGTTGATGATGATAATGCTGACCACAATATTGCATTAGGGTATTATGCATTAAACGCGACAACAGGTGGTGGTTCTGTAGCAATAGGGAGAGAAGCTCTTAATGCTAATACTTCAGGGGAAGGAAATATT
>VTLG01013378.1_pt1 | contig 16870 bp, 22 predicted proteins | sample 4694571 | NCBI WGS metagenome assembly VTLG01 (sample SAMN12604809, study PRJNA352737) | marine metagenome | biome: ENVO:00000447; feature: ENVO:00000209|ENVO:00000569|ENVO:01000036; material: ENVO:00002151; isolation source: viral sequences binned using virsorter ...
TCCTTTCTTTTTCTTTTATTACTTTTCTTTTTCTTTATAATTATTTTTTTCTTTTATAAGTATTTATAGTATTATATATTATATATATAGTAAAGCGTAGTATATATATAATTTATATACTACGCATATTACTATACATTACTTTACTACTATATATTATATATATTATAGTAAAGGGAGGCGTACTTAAAAGAAGCGAACTTTCTTATCTACGTGCATATTATAGTTGTAGATTCCTTCTATTAAGCGAATATAATCAGTAACAGATGTCAGCTTTTTGATAGTGTGCTTTCTCTGTTCTAACTTTTTCATCATACGCTTATGGTTATATTCTTCGTGTTCAAAAACGCGCTTAAAAGCATTTGCAAAACGATTGTACGTTGCAAACTTTACGTATTTTTGTACATCTAGCAGCGCATCTGCCATTTTCTCAGCGTAAAGAAGGTCTACAAGTTGCAAATCTCCTGAACGCAGAGTTTTCATTGATTGATTACCAAACAATAAGAGTCCAGTAGAAGGCGACAGATGATAACCTCTGTCCTCACTAATAAACTCCTCAAATGTTCGATATTCGACATAACCCATATCAGCGTACATATGGATAAAATTGCTAGGTTGCCATTTCTTTTGACTTTCGTTGATTCTCGCAACAGTGTCAAGATTGACTTTACCTATAACAATATTGTACCATATATGTACACCTGCTCTTTGAGCAGCGAAAAAACGATGTTGCCCATCAAGTATACGCATTTGCTCATCAACCATAATAGGACAATACTTTAAAAAGTTTTCTCCTGTTTTGATTTTTTCAGCAAGCGTATTGATGTGGCTATCGCTCATATCGCGATTTCCCGATATTAGACTAAACTTAGCATACTGCTTAGTGCCAAAAGTCATATGAGTTTTTAGAGTTGTATCTAAAGCCTCGCTTTTGCCATTAGTGGCGAGCATATTAAGCAATCTATCATCATCAGGAGTTAGCTTTTTATCTATTGTATCTTTCATACAATACTCCTTTTTTGTTGAGAGTCGCTTTGTTGCGACTCAGTGGATATGCAGGTTGCGAACCTGTTGTAGAAAATGAAATTACTCACAAAAACAAAAACTACAAGTTATCACATAACCATATCCATTTGTAGGGCGCTAGCTTTATTACGGCATCTACCTACAATTACTATGCTTCAGCTACAAATTCTCCCGGTATTGGCATCATTCCAGCAAATTCATCATCTTCGCCATCTTTTTCAGCACGCCATCTCTTGAAATCTTCAAGAATTAACTTACGCGTTTCTGGATTTGACATTAACTTACTAAGTATATCATCAAAATCATCAGACGCTTTGATATTCATCTTGTCAATCAATTCGTGCATTTTATTACTAGCTTGATATTTATCACCTTTTTGAGTACCTAATCGCTTTATTGCACCAATAAAATCATCATTAACAGATAATTCACTGCTTTTAGGTTCTAAACCGCAATCTACAAGAACTTTTCTTATAGCTTTTCTATGCAGCTTTTCAACATCATTCATCATGGTGTCAATCGCTTCTTGAATAGCTTCCGCAGGCACATCTTTGCTAAGTTTATCTAGTTTAGCACCATCTTCATCCATAAAGCCATAGCTAACTTCTACCGCACCAACACTATTGTATTCATCGATGTAGTTTTTATCGCTCAGCTTTGCTCTTGTCTTGCTTTCTAAATTAACAACCATAGATGGTGGCGGTAAATCATAAGATTTATTTTTTTCGCCTACTCTTGTACATAGTATTTTAGCATACTGCTTATCCCAACTATCAACTAACATCGAATGAAAACGCATTTGTGTGATAGCTGTCGCCATTGAAACTGCATTAGTTTCGAAAAAAGCAGTAAATTCACTAAATTTCTCAAGTCGCCCTTTAAGCTCTTTGAAGAACTCTTGTGGCGTACTACTGTTGTTTAGCGAATTTTGACATAGACTTACTAAATTACTAAATAGCGGTCTAGCTTTTTCCATTTCAGTTTTACTAGCAACTTTAACATTGAAAGCCGCGTGGGCATCCGATGTTAAAGAGATGTAGTAACTTTGTTGTTTAGACATATTACGCTCCTTTTTTTGTTATTATTTAAGTTTTTTAATTACCTCCACGAGTTTATCCGGACTATCTATATCATAATAAATACTATTTCCGGATTTTACTAATCTTTTAACAAGTCTTTTAAATTCTGAGCGATATAAAGAATCACGTTCGCTCTTATGGTGCATAAAAACTATATTATTTACACCTATATTCTTTCGCACAGGTCTAACTGCATCAGTATCAGTAAATATTAACACAGTTCTATCTTTTAAATATTTCCAATCATACGCTCTATTTTGTATGTCTTGTTCGTTCCATATTGGAATAAAATCTTTTGTACGCCTGCAATATTTATGTACAATTCTACCATTAGGTGCGTCATATAATTCTATATCATCATATTTAGCTGCTAATTGTGCAATAAGACCATAAAAATTAGCAACACGCTTACAAGATGGAGAAGTGTCTAACATTAATACTATACGCTCTTTAACTCTGTCTTTTTTACATTTATTTATAGCATATTTTGTTACTACACGCTCTGTTAATAAGTGTTCATCCCAAAATTCATCGCCTTCTATGTCTGAACCAGTGTTATCTTCAGCTAGTTTAGCTATTAAATTAGCGAATTCAGTACCATAACGCCTATTTCTTGATTTATAGTAGTTTATACCTAAAGAAGGCGCACAAAATTGATTTGAACCAAACTCTTGTTTTTCATCTACTTTATTTTCTTTGTTATCTTTTTTATAATTGTTATGAATACTATATTCTAATTGATTTTGAAAATCATATATATTATCTAATCGCTCATCTAATTCTTGTACTTTAGCATCATTACCGCGATTACCTTGTTCTTTTAACTGTTCATATATATTTCCAGTCATACGTTCAATCTTGCCAAAATCATATTCAGGCGTTTTAGATTTACTGCGAGTTTTTGATATGCCTTTTTTAGACACAATATTATTGTTAGCGTATAATTCCTTACCGGCATCATACATTTTATTTGATTTGCTATTTAATTTAGCATTTGAAACTTTTTTAACTTTAAAATTCTTTAATGTAGTATTTTGACTAGGGCGAGAGGTCTGACTTGCGCCAGACCCCTCTTCACTACCGACAACCACTCTAGGAGCGTGTCTGTCATTGTTTTCATCTTTCCACTTACGCCAGCTTCTATTAATCTTTAGCTTCATAAGTGTCCTTTAATGTATTTAACAACGCTATTGTCGATTTTATTCTGTTAGATAGTGATACGTTACTTGTGCTTAAGTTCTCACTTGCCCAAAAGTTACGCCAAACTATCACATGGTCTGATACGAATAAACAGTTAGTATCATTTTTAGACAACGCATCAAGGTTGTCTGGTGATACTTTCCAACCGGTAGATTGCATATCAGCCATTGTTTCTTTTCTATTCGCTTTGAAACACCTATATAATGGTATGTATTCAACTAGCCCAAGAGCAAACTTAAATACATTTATATCAGGCGCATCATTGATTCTGACATAAACAGTATCATTGCCATCATAATCATGGTGCGTATTTAGACTTGTAAGTCTTACTTGTATACCATTCGCTTTAACTACCTTAACATCCGGTACAGTTGTATATTGAAACTTAGCTTTTCTAGTGTATAAATCATCTATTCTAGCAGAAATATCAATATCGCTGTATTTTTGTGGAGGTTTAGGCATAAGCATTTGACAATAACTGTTTGTGCGCTTCAGATTCTTGAGCATCAGATTGCCTATTTTATCTTGCGGTCTTGTTATTTTAAGATAAAATGGTACAATATCGCTAATACTAAGCAAAGGATGTGTAGTAATACCTTTGTGTTGTGCTACTTCCGGTAATTGTAGTAAGTTATGTTTACTATTCATTTGCATAGCTATTAGCAAACGCATAATATGACCTACATTAACAATTATCTCTGTATTACCATTTTTCCATCGCACATCAACCTTATCCTTTTTAACTGTCTTGTCACGCTCAGTATATGTTTCACGAGCAATAATTTCCTCAGCGGAATACTTGTGTTTTGTATACTTGCCACGAACTAATCTACGCATCTCATCAAGTGATATATCATCGGTAGTGAATACCATTTCACCTTTTGCGGTGGTTCTACTAAATCGAGTCATAAATTCGTGTGCGTGTTCAAGTGGAACAGGTTTTTTAGCAATAATGCAATCATTACGTACTTCCGCCCAATCGAGGAACTGTGGTTCTTCTGGCATATCGCTGACTGTATCAGTTATCACTGAATATGCTTCGTCATCACGATTAATAACGCCGTATATGTCGTCATCATTAGAAATGCCTTGTACAGTATCAAAGTCACTGTCAAAGTTCCTTAAATCACACATTTTGGGCATCTCAACGCCATTAGAAGTTTTCTTGTCTTCACCAAACGCCTTAATATATGCTTCAGGCGTTAATTTAGACTTTTGTTCTTCTTTATAGTCTTGCCATTCATTTTTCTCAGCTTCGCTAAGTAATGAATGATTCTCTTCTGTCTTTGTTATGTATTGATATACTAGCGTATCCCAATCAGCACCTTTACCAAGAAATGTAATAGCATCTAATAATTGACGCAATTCTTGTATAGTTGCAGGTTTGGGCATATCCGCCATCAGACATTTTTGATACAGACTAATAGCATTAGGGCGAAACGGGCTACTCTTATGTGTTTTCTTCAGTGCCTTATTAACAAGTGTTGGCGTTAATGGCATTAGGTCTATTTTAGGAAACCTACGCATTAAAGCTTCTGAGAAATCACGTTCATCGTTCGCAGTAAAGAATATTATCATATTATCTAAGTTCGCCTTAACATCATCTCCGTTAGGCACAGATAAGCGACCATATTGCAGAAAGTCTAGAAAGAAACCATCTGCGCTAGGTTTTGTCTTATCCCATTCATCTAATACAACAACAACTTTCTCGCTTTGTGATGCTTTTGACGCTTCGAATATTTTACCATATTCTATTTTGACGCCTGAAGTAGTTTCTTCACTAGGCCAAATACGCATCAATAGGTCATCTTCGCGAGTACCTGCTGAACATTGATGGAAGTATAGCTTACGCTCAAGAATCTCAGATAATACCTGTGGAAGCAGACTTTTTCCAGTACCGGCAGGGCCGTATAGAAACGCACCTCCAACAGGCTTTGCATGAATTGCTGACGCTATATTTGAAGCAAATAATGAACTACAAATGTAGTCCTTATCGTTCAAGGCGGTATGCAATCCTTTTACTGAGATTGTATCTTGCATCGCTTTTCCTTTTATGTTATTTATTATCACATACGACAATTACTTGTCGCTGTGCTTTCTTTGATAAGTTTTATCTTAGGCGTAGAAATTCCAATATTCTATATATTAAAAACTGTCGCCTGTATTTTAACATAGCACTTCTTAGTGTATGAATTCTTTTTGCCGCCTCTATATGACCATCACCAACCCAATACTGTCGCTCTATAGCTCTTATTGACTTCATTATTTCTATTTGATTATACAATGCTAGTTTATCTTGTTCTTTCATAGTTCTTTTCTTTCGCAATAGAAGATGAATAGCGAAGCGATGTGGTAGGAGGTTTCTAGTATATTGTCGCTACTCATCTATTATCTATTGCTTTGTTTAGTTCATAAACAAATGTATCTGCGCTCATTCTATCATTATCATACTGTGATGTTAAATAACGCAGTCTACTCTTCTTTATATTTCTATAATACGCACTGTTATCTTCAGTGTACAGATTAAAATCTTTATCTACTTTATAGCGTGAGCCGTTAGCTTCAAACTCTACAAGTTTATCCGGTATATATCTATTTGACGCAGGTAAGCCTTTGTACTTATCTTCTGGAGGTACGCTTTTATCTGGTCTGTATGTTATAACTTCTTTTATTACATTATCAAATACAACTATACGCAAATTATACTTTTGAATATAATACTTTGCTAAGTGATTAATTACCATATCTCTCGCTGTTTGGTAGTGTGTCGCTTTTGTTGTATGGTGTACTACTTCACTTTTACCTGTAGTATAATCTTTAGCGATAACTCTGGTAGAATGGCGATTGATATATATATTTAGTTTATCCAAGTATTGAATCCGAGGGTTTGGAGTGTTTTAGTATGTGTATCTTAAAATAAATCATAAAAAAAGCCTATCCAAGATATGAATAGGCTTGATTTATTGCAAACAATATTACAATTACTTGTTTTGCTTGGTAGTATCCTTTTTAGGAGTCTTAATATTTTGAGCCTTTTCAGTAGCTTTGTATACTTCCTTATACTTAGCCTCACTAACTCCAGCTTTATTAGCTTCAACTACCCTAAATAATGGTTGTACTTGTATTAGTTGGTCATTACCATCTATTACAAAGCCTTTTTTACCTGTTGGTGTAACATTAGGCAATTTCTTAATTGCAGTTGTAAACTCTGCTTTTAGCTTAGCTATAGTTTCATTATCTACTACTTTTCCAGTTCTAGCTTTAGGAAAAGTATTTCCTTTAGCTTCTTGCATTGTTACCCAATCATCAAAGGCTTTAGTATTAAATACTTCATTGCCGTCTACTATATCAGTAAACAATGAATCTTTAATCTCTGATACTTGAGCATTAGTATATTTAACCATATTGTTTATCCTTTTAGTTAGTTAGTTATTTAATTAACACTGTTAATATAGTGTATTGATTTGATTAGTGTCAAGATTTAAATAAAACAATAAAACAAGTAAACAATTATAGTTTGTTTGTGTCTTGCTTTGCTTTTATTATTGCTAATACAAGCAATTATAACCCATTGACGTATAATATATATTATGTATAATTAATTTTCAACTAAATTCCCTACAACTCGAAAAACAGACGACCGGGTACGGGGGCACATAAAAGACCCACACCCAAAGTGACCCTATTTTTTGCATTTTCCTTAAAACAGCGCTATAAAACCTCAAAATATTTGTGAAAAATTTTTTTCAAGTTTTTGTATAGTATATATAGTATAGTATAGTAGTAGAAATAACTATTATATGCGTATAGTATATATTATATATAATAGCTATATTATTATATATATATTACAAAGCCTAAAAATTGCAAATTTGACATTTATAATAATATTGCTTAACTTCCGCTGTGCTAGACTCAGAAAAGAATAAAAAGATGGCACAAGCTAAGAAGCATTGCTGTAACTGGGTTAATAAAATATGCATAGGAGCTATGATGAAACACGAAAACGGAGTACTACATCAAGTTATAGACAGTAGGTACGCAAATAAGCCTTGTAAAGCTTATGATTGTCAGTACTTTGAAAACGTAGTAGTACCAATAGTGCATAATGAATATTAAAACATTTGACAGTGAGGCTTTTGCAGTTGATGCTGAAGCGCATTTTTACTTATGGTGCTGTGATTGCAATCTAAGACACTTAGTTGTATTAGAAGCTATGGGTAAAGGTGCTGAAGACTTTAAAGAAAAAGGCGGCAAGATAGCTATTGGTATGTTAAGAGATGATATAGCTACCGATATGTCGCGTAAAAACAATAACATTGTATTATATAGTAGGAAGCATGGCAAGAATAAAGAAAAATAAACAACGTAGAGCGCTTATTATACCAGATGTACATTTTCCATTACAGGATGATGCTGCAGTAAACTGCGTAATAAAGGCTATACCAATAATAAAACCTAATATATTCGTATGTTTGGGTGATTTAGGCGAATGGAAGAGTGTTTCTCCATTTAAGTATAAAAGGCGTAAGCGCCCACCATTAGAATATGTTATAGAAGACTTAGAAACAGAGCAAATTAAGGTTAATGCTGGTCTTGATTTGTTTGATAAAGCGTTAAAAAAGGTAAAATGCGAAGAAAAGCATATGATTGAAGGAAATCATGATAATTGGTTAAATATGTTTGTAGAAGAATACCCATATTTGAATAAATACAAGTATAAGAATATTATGAGCCTTGATGAAAGGGGCTATAAATACTATCCGTATGGTAAACTTATGCGTATAGGTAAATTATTCTTTTATCATGGAGGTCATTACTCTACAATTAACCATACTAGGCAACATACTATGAATTTAGGTAAAAATATAGTATATGGACATACTCATGACGTACAAAGAGCTGGTGTTACCCATGTAGATGGTGCACATCATGCTTTTTCTATGGGTTGTTTGAAGGATATGTCAAGAGAAACAAATATGTGGTTAAATGGTAGGCAAGTTAACTGGGCTCATGCTTTTGGAGTAGCAACTTGGTTTCCTAATGGAGATTTTCGTTTAGAAGTTGTCGATATAGTAAATGGTAAAACATTTATATGGGGCAAAGAGATAAACGGCAATATAACCGCGTCCGGAGGAAAAAATGCCAATAAGGCTAAGAAATAACAAGTAATAAGGTCGGTAGTGGCGCGGTATAAATTAGTAAAAGGTGTTAAACAGCCTGTGTTTGAAGACATAGATGAATTTAAGGAAGTGTATTCTGATGAACATATCTATGATAATTGGCGTGATGCACCTACAGAATCATGGACTATGACTGATGATGGTCAGGTTTGTAGAGTATTAAAGCGCTTACCAATGAAAAGTGGTGGTGAATTAGTTACTACTGTATTAGGTACTAGACATAGTGAACGTAAACATCTAATGTCTGGATTGCCACCTAAAAACATATATAGCTTGTCTAGACATGAAAGTAGTAATGTGCATAGAGCAAATAAGTCAAATCTATCACGTAGAGAGCGTTTGTTTGCTAAGTATGTTGCTAAAGGTATGAATCCTACAAAAGCGTACTTAAAGGTATATCCTACAAATAGAGAGGATTATGCTAATAATCAGGCAACAGCCTTGCTTAAAACAGAAAGGGTGAGTAAATTGGTTAGTGAAGAAATAAAACAGTCTATGCTAAAAGCTGGTATAGATGAAGATTATTTGCTTGAAAAAGCAAAAGTGATAGTTGACAATGATGGCGCTAGAGATTCAGATAAACTTAGAGCTTTGGAGATGCTAATGAAAATAGCTGGTATGTTTCCAAAAGAAAAGAAAACAGAATCACTTGCTGTTTTTGAAGGCTTTAGTAAGGAAAAACTGGCTCAACTTGGTGGAGCTAGTGTAAAATTAATATCTCATGGAGAAAAAGACTCTGCTTAAAGATGGATTCAGTAATATTTCTATAGAGAATATGCCAGTAGTTATTACTCATAGTGATAATTGTTCTGTTTGTGAAAGACAAGTAACAAATGATGATAAGATGGTGATATTTGAAGATAATGGTCAACCTAAAAGTTATTACTGTATATTTTGTCATTCTGTATTTGGTGATGGTGATATATTAATATTTGCAAATACCAGTAAAAGTAATAACGTAGTGGGGTTATCATGACAAAAAGTTGGTTTGGCGATTGGCTAGATATAGAAGTAATTAAAAAAAAGAAAAAGGAGAAAAAAAGTGAAAAAATTAATGATAATGATAATATACCTAGTACCGGCAGTGCATCCAGTAGTATCAGTGCCGATTTGTTATAGTATATATAAATTTGTAAATTGGATAAAGTCAATAATTTTAACATAAACCCTTCTCCTTCTGAAATGAAGGAAGCTGATGAAATATTAGCTAATTCATATAAAGACCTACTTTATTTTGGAAGAGCATTTCTACCTAAAGATTTTTTAAATAAAAGCGCTTCTCCAAAATTCCATAAACAAATAGCAAAAAAATTAATTAGTACTAAACCCGGCGCTAGAATATGCAATATACTTCCTAGGGGTTTTGGTAAATCTATTTTATCAAAAGCAGCAATATTACATAAAATGTTATTTAGCCCTAAAGAACAACAGCAGTTTATTGCTTGGATTGCTGAAGAACAAGGTCAAGCTATTGACCATTTAAAATATGTTAAGACACATTTAGAAGTAAATAAGTTTATTCGATACTATTTTGGTGATATGGCTGGAGATACCTATGGTAATAGATGGACTGAAAAAGATATTGTAACTGGTAAAGGCGATAGAATGATAGCAAAAGGTACTTCACAGCGCTTACGTGGTCGTTCTGAATTAGATGTACGTTATACTGGTATTATACTTGATGACTTTGAATCTGAGTTAAATACTAAAACACCAGAACGTAGAGCTGAAATTAAAAAATGGGTAGTATCTACTATATATCCTGCATTAGAAGAATCTGCTGGTAGAGAAGGTTGGATATGGCTATGTGGTACTATTGTGCATTTTGATAGTTTTTTACAAATGATATATGATGGATATAATGAAGCTACTGATAATGGTAGAACATATCCATGGGATTTAACTTTCTTTAGAGCTATTGAAAATGATAAGCCTATATGGCCTGAACAATTTTCAAAAGAAAAACTTGCTGCTAAGAAAAGAGAGTTCATAGAAGCTGGTTTAGTTAATAAGTTTGCACAGGAGTATATGAACGATGCAAGAGATATATCTACAGCATCATTTAAAATAGATAGAATACAATATCATGCTCATGAATTTAAATCTATTGATAGAATGGCTTTTTTAGCAACTACAGATGAAATGATACCTGTTAATGTTTATATTGGAGTTGATATAGCAGCAACAGCTACAAATACATCAGATTTTCAAGTAATAATGGTTATAGCTATGGATAAAGAAAAAAACCGTTATGTATTAGAATATTTTCGTGAACGCATACCTACATTTGATTTACCACAAATAATTGTTGATATGGCTAATAAATATTCTCCTGTACGTAGAGCTACAATAGAAACAGTAGCTGCTCAGGAAATGGTAAGAGATATGGTAACAAGACTTGCTCATAGCGACAAAAGACTTATTCCCGGTATATTCAAAGGCGTTAAACCTCCGGGTGGTATAAAAAAAGAAGATAGACTTGAAACAACGCTTGGCCCTATAGTTAATTCTAAAAAATTGTTTATAAGGCGCAGTATGACAGAATTAGTTGATGAATTTTTTGAACATCCATTTCCAAGACATGATGATTTAATGGATGGACTGTATTATGCTGATTATTACGCTAAAGCTCCTTCAAGTGCTAGAATGAAAAAAAGCGAGTATAAAAATGTTAGTAAAAAAAGAGCGAAGAGAGGAAAAGTATATAATTGGATGACCGGATTAAGAAATACTTGACACTTAAAAAAAATATTATTAACTTTGGCGCCGTATGCCCAATATAAAATTAGACCCTAGAGCTCAAGAGAATCAAGAATTATGGCAACGCTGGAGAGATGCGCGTTCATCTTGGGATACAGAAGCACGTTCTGATATAGATTTCTATTCAGGAAATCATTATACAACAGATGAAAGTGATGACCTTTCTGCTGTTAATCAAGCTGCAGTGCCAATGGATAGAATTGGCCCAGCAGTTGAAAAATTAAAAAGTATTATAACAGCTAGTCCTCCAGCATTTACAGTTATTCCAAGAGAAGATTCAGATGCAAAATTATCCAAAATATGGCGTCTCATATTGGGTTATTGTTGGGAGATGTCTAGCGGTGATGTTCATATGAAACAAGCAATACATGATTATGCAGTAACAGGATTAGGATATTTATATGCTTATGTTGATAATGAATCTGATTTCGGTAGGGGTGATGTCAAGTTCACAAGTGTAAATCCGTTTCGTGTCTATGTCCCACCCACATCTAGGGACAGGTTTTTTGATGATGCTGATAGTATCATATTGTCTACTATATTGACTGAAGAACAAGTACTTCGCCTCTATCCGGAATTAGGGCCTCAATTAGACCCTGAAACTGGTGAAATGGTAGATGGTCTTATAAAAGATATAAGTACTCATTCAGATGAAGATTATCCTTCTCCTCAAAATAAAAATAGTATTTATACTGTATATCCCGATGCTTCAAAAGATTTAGATTATGGTGGAAGTGAACATTATCAAGTATTAGAAAGATTTTTTAAGACAAAAGTACCATTTTATAGAATAGCAGATATGCGTACTCAGGAAGAACAAGTATTAAGCGAGCCTGAATTTCAACAGTTTTTAGCTGAAAACCCTGATGTATTTGAAAGCGGATTGATGGAATATGAAGAAGTTTTACAAACTAGAGTTGCAGTTATAGCAACTGTAGGGCAAATAGTATTATATGAATCTATATTAAATATAGATATATATCCTATTGTTCCACTACCAAATGTATATACAGGAACACCTTATCCTCGCTCTGATATTTCTAGAGCTAGACCAATGCAAAGATTACTTAATAAACTTTGGTCTTTAGCTATATCTCATGCTCAAGCTTCAGCAGGTCTTAAATTATTAGTTCCATTAGGAAGCGTAGAAAATATTGGAGATTTAGAAAGAGATTGGGCTAATCCTAATGCTGTAATAGAAGTAGACAGTTCACAAGGAGAACCTCATTATCCATCTCCAACGCCATTAGCTGCTGAATTTTATCGTTTAATACAAAGCGCTGAACATTATATAGATTTTACATTTGGTTTACCAGAATTAATGCATGGTTTTGCAGAACAAGCTCCAGATACAGTTAGAGGTACAGAAAAAATGGTTTCATTGGGAGCTGAAAGACCTAAATCTAAATTAAGAGATATAGAATTTGGCATTACAAGATTAGGTAAAGTAATGTATGGACTTGGCAAAAGTCATTATTCATATCAAAAAATGTTTAAACTTGCACAGCCTAACAACGATTTAACAGAAGTAACTGTTAATCTATATGATGATGTTAGCGGAACTTTAATAGATATAGCAAAAGATAAATATAATGTTAATCAACATGATGTATCTATAGCTCCGGGTTCTACATTACCTACAAGTAAATGGGCTGAGTATAATGTATATCTAGAAGCATTTCAATTAGGAATTGTAGATAAAGAGGAAGTTTTGAAAAAGAATCCAGAAATATTTGATAAAGAAGGAATATTACAAAGAACTGGAGAAATACAACAATTACAAGGCATGGTCGAACAATTACAAGGCCAAGTCAAAAATTTGCAGGGTGACTTGCAGACCGCTCAGAGAGAGTCGGTGGCAGATAGAAAGAGGGTTGAAGTTGAAAAATTTAAATCCAAACTTACTAATGTCGAAACAGATGCTAAAGCAACTAACAAAGTGCAGGCTGAAAGGCTTGCCGGAGCAGTGAAGCTCGCAGCTGAGAAATCCAAAAATATGATGGGTTCTGCTCAAGAAGCTGGCGAGACATTGTAGAAAGGAAAATAACATGGAACAAGCTGAAGCAATACAACCTACCGAAGAACAAGTCGTAGACGAAGTTTTAGGTAGTAGTGACGGTATGACTGATACCTTTTTTGAGGATGATACCACACAAGAAGAAGATGTTCTGGGATTTAATGAAGTCCCAGAAACTAATGCTCAAGATTTGACTTCGCAACAGAATACAGATTGGGAAACGGAAGCACGTAAGTTCCAAGGGCTTTATGATAAAGCTCAATCTGAAAATGACAAATATAAAAATGTCATGACTTCTTTAGCGGAGAAGCAACTTCAAGAGCAGGGTTATGGTGATGGTGTCAATCAGAATAGTAGTTCAGAACCTTCGCTGTCCGAGGATGAATTTAATCCTTGGGACGCATACTACAAACCGGATTCAGCTTCATATAAGTATAGAGTGTCGCAAGAGCAACGCTCTGTAAGTGAAGCAGTTAATCAGCAACTTGGTCAAATGAATGAGCAAATTATGATTAATAATACGGTTAGCGAATTGAAGAACAAATACAAACTGAATGAAAATGAAGTAAGTCAGTTTATGGATTTTGCTACAAAACCAACAGAACAGTTATCTCTTGACACTTTAGTTAAGGTATGGCGTGGTTCTACTGGAAATGTAAAAAGACCAGAAGTTCGCAATTCGGTAGAGGCTGCGAAAGCAGCTAAACAAGCACCACGCAGTCCGGGCGCTTTACAAGGAGCTCCCCCAGCAGTCAAAGATGAATTTGATGAAATGTGGGATGGAGTAAAGAAAGCCGGAGGCATGGGAAGCAGATTACCTTAATTAAATGAAGAAAGGAAAATAAAATGGCTACAAGTGCAGCTGGCTATATTCGAGGCCAGATATCAAGTGCTGATATGGCAACAACTGCCGGTAATAGTCATGCTTCGGCTCATGGGGCAACCCCAGATAGCAGACGATTGTATGATTTTAGCGACAGAGTTGCTGAACTAGCCCCAGAAGAATCTCCTTTTTTTGTATACCTGAGTAAAATAGCAAAAGTACCTACTTCTGACCCAGTATTCAGGTTCCTAGAAAATCGTAGTAAAATTGACTGGACAAATCGTTCATTGTATGCTGATAGCGCTTTAGGCTCTTTAGCAGCTGGCGTATCTGGTGTGGTTAATTTTGATGACGGTTCTGGAGCCAATGTTGACTGGTTAGTTCCGGGTATGGTTGTTGCTGTTGAGGTGGTTGATGGAAAATCTCAAGCGGTAGTTCGCTTAGATTCAGTTTCTGTTAACTCAACTGAAACAGTGTGTGACGTTACTTGTATGAGCGTTGGTAACTCCTCTGAGAGTGGTTACAATGCAATTGCAGATGGCGATAAAGCACAGGTTATTGGTACTGCGTTTGCTGAAGGTTCGGGTTCGCCAGATGTCTGGTCTAAATCATTAGAAGACGATTATGGCTATACTCAAATCTTTAAGACAGCAGCAGAAATGACCAATACGTCAATAGCTACTAATTATAGAGGGTATGCAAACGAATGGCAGAGAATCTGGAATCTCAAATTAAGAGAACATAAAGTTGATATAGAAAGAGCAATGTTATTTGGACAACGCGGTCGTTCAAGCGGTATCCAAACTACAGAAGGTCTAGCAGGACATATCATCGTAAACCGTCAAGCACAGTCACCCGGGTCTATTTCATATAGCTCTGGAGCTCCGTATTTTGCGGCAGCAGCAGCTGCTTCGGTAACGTATGATACGTTTTTGGGAGACTTTGAAATATTATTCGACCCCGCTCGCGGTGGAAGTAATAATAAACTAGCTCTCGCTGGATTACCTGTTATCTCTTATCTAAACAAAGTTGGAAACAATAGTTTTATTGATGTTTCCTTGGATGCTGGTAACGCAGCTCATAATACTTATAATTTCCAAGCACAGCAACGTGAAGGTTCGTTTGGACATAGTATTATGCAGTTGAGTACCGTTCATGGAGACTTATCTATTGTTCGTGAGCCATTGTTCCGTAATATGTCAGCAGGATTTATGCTGTTGGCTGATATGGGTCAATTAGCTTATAGACCTTTGGTGGGTAACGGATTAAATCGTGATACTCATGTAATTACTAACGTACAGCAAGCAGATGAAGACCTTCGGAAAGATATGATTCTTACTGAAGCAGGTCTGGAAGTAACAATTCCAGAAGCTCATATGTTGTATTCATTTACTGACTTGAATTAGGAGGATTGAATAATGCGTAGTGATTATTTAGAACAAAATAGTGGTGTATCTGATTTAAAGAAAAAAATACGGCACGTCAATGCTGCTTTAACATTAACAGCAGAAGACTCAGGCAGTGTTTTTATGATTAATCAGGCAGCAGCTTATGCTATCACATTACCAGAATGTGCTACTGAAGATAATAAATTAATGGGCTGGCAAGCCGAATTTATTCTTGGTACAGTAGCATCTAATGCTGTAACTGTGCAAGTTACCGATGATGATGGTGACAATATGCATGGTCATGGTATTGATGGTGAAGATGGAGCAGCTCAAACAGTTTCTGAAGGAACTGGCTTTGATGTTGTCACTTTTATTAGTGGAGCAACAAAGGGAGATAGATGTTCTATCATTTGTGATGGAGACAGTTATTATGTCTTTAGCTTAGCAGCTGATAAAGCACATATCACATTTAGCTAATCTTAAATTTGAGAGGTAATAGCTCAATATACAGATTGAATATGGTGGGGCGGGATAATTCCCGCCTCACTTTAAATTAAGGAAAAAAAATGGCAGATTATAATTCATCAAATGTAAAAACAAAAACTTTTATTCATAACGCCGCTCAAGGAACTCAAGCAAGTTCTGCTGGAGACTTAGCAAAAGACGTTTATGATTATATCATAACTTTAGATAGTACAAATAATGCAGTATTATCAATATCGCATTGTCGTCTAAACGGAGATAGAATTTTAACGCTTGTTGTAGCTGGTTCTTAATGAAAAAGTGTGTACATTGCGATAAACCAAATTCTGAAGGTTGGTTTTATTGTCGCTCATGTGGGAACAAAGCCTCTGAGCCTATGTATACAACTCAAGTTGTTATTAGAGATAGCGGCTGGGCAACTGCAATACGCAAAGATTTAGTTGATTTTTCTACTATTACAATGGAAGATAGTATAAAATCAGTACAAAATAATATAATGAAAGAAAATTCCAAAAAATGGAATGAAAGAGCAAAAAAAGCTTGGAAACAAGGAGATTAGTATGCCAACAGTAGGTGGTAAAAAATATTCTTATACAAAAAAAGGTAAAAAAGCAGCTGCCGCAGCTAAAGCTAGAAAGAGAATGAAAAAACGTGGACAAAAACGGAAGTAGTGGTTGGCCTAATATAGATTCAGTTGATATGACTGATTTTGATTTTGGAGAAGATTATTTTAATCCAAAATTTATTGTAGCTATTGAAGCATTAGAAGAAATAGCTTCAGCTAGTGAACAAGCTAATCCTATTGCTCTTATAAAAATAGCCAAAAAAGCATTAAGGGGTTAATATGGCAACATTAAAAGTTAAGATACAAGAGGATATAATTCTTGGCAATCAAGATTATGGCTCTAAAA
>VTLG01001174.1_pt1 | contig 16869 bp, 25 predicted proteins | sample 4694571 | NCBI WGS metagenome assembly VTLG01 (sample SAMN12604809, study PRJNA352737) | marine metagenome | biome: ENVO:00000447; feature: ENVO:00000209|ENVO:00000569|ENVO:01000036; material: ENVO:00002151; isolation source: viral sequences binned using virsorter ...
GAAGACCCTTTTGCAAATGCTGTAATGGCAGAGACTGATGCTGTACCTGAGACACAAATAAACCCTTCAGATGAGCTTAATTTTCTGGAAAGAGTTATTCGAGACAAAGATAAGCGGATTGGCATGATGGCAGAAATAAAAGGAAGGCACGAAAGAGGAGAACAGTTTGGCACTTCTACTCAGTTCCAAATGGTCGGCACTGTGGGCGCGGGGTTCCTTCTTGACGTTGTCGGAGAGGCGATTGTTAGCGGAGCTAGAGGAATTGAGACGCTAGATGAGAAATATCTTGAGGGGGCTGCAAAAGACAAGTTTATCAGCCTCGCTAAAACTGTGGCCGATTCTGAATTGGGAAAAATGGGCATTACTGCTGCCGAGGGTGGTGTTGAAAAGTGGAACGAGTTTAAGATGAATCATCCTGTAGCGGCGGCCAATATTGAGGCCGGATTAAATATAGGATTGATTATTGCGCCAATAAAAGGAAAGCCGAAAATAAAGAGAAGTACGCTTATCCTAGAAAACGCTGCCAATAAACTTGATGACCTTGCAATAAAACAGACAGCCAGAGAACGTTCTGTCCTTATAGACGACCTATCCCGCGACCCAATGACGGGGGCAGGAGGCCAAGCAAAAAGAATGGACGCCACTGGCAGGACTTCCGAGACTGGAGGGCTTCTTAACAAAGCGATGATAGCCCCAACCAAGGCTGAACAAAAAATAGCAACAGTTCTTGAAACGCTTGATGATATAAAGGTAAGCAACACAATACAGGGCAATTTAAATGCCGTTCAAGCGGGAATAGCGACAGAATCTATAAAACTAAAAACCATTCTCGAAAAGATTGGCGCTCCGATTGCTCACAAAGAAACAATAGATATTTTAAAGTCTGTTATACCGGCACTAGAAGAAACAATAACAATTACAGGCTCTCCTGCCGGAACCGCAGCCAGATTAATTAAAAAAGCAGAACAAATAGTGAGAAATAACCCGCAAACCAGTGCGGGGTTATTGAAATCTAGGCAACAGTTTGACCGGTGGGTAACAGACCAGAAGTTCAAGGCTTTTGAAAATAACACTCCAACGACAGCTTTTAGCGAGGCTGACGATGCTGTCAGGGCGGCTCTGAATGACCTTTTGGCCGCAAAAAACCCATCCCTGGCTGTAAAGGATTCTTTGGTTAGGACGAGGACTTTATATGAAGCTAGGACTAATATAAGACCAAAAGCTGAAAAAATGGGAAGTAACAGGCTCTATAGGTTGTGGGATAGAGTAAATAAAATTCTCCCCATGAGGACAAAAGCACAACAAGTGGTCGCGGCACTTTTAGGGGTTGGCGGTCTTGGCGCGGCATCGCTGTCGGCATTGCCGACATCTATTGCTATAGGTGGTGGCCTTTTTCTTATGACTGGCAGCAGGATAATAATGTCAGCAAAGGCAAAACACGCCCTTAAAACCCTGATTAGAGGGGCTGATGACGCTATTAATGCTGCCACAGACCCACACACAATTAGACAACTAAGAGCAGATAGGGCGGCGGTTTTAGAGATTTTGGAAAGCGCCAAACCCAAACAGGAAACAGAATAATGGCTGAAAGATACAGCAACCCATTCGTAAGATACTTTGACACTAACGCCGCCCTATTAAATGGCGGTAAGTTAAACTTCTATGTCGATGATGGTGGGACTACCCGTAAAAACACCTATTCAGATGAGGCACTGACTACAGCTAATGCCAATCCCGTAGTCTTAACGGCTTCTGGTGTCGTACCAGATATATTCCTTTCTGGTGCTTATAAGGTTGTTCTCACGGACGCTGATGACGTACAGATAGATGCGGCTAATAATGTAAATGTCACGGGCTTTACCGTAGATGACGCAAATAACAACACTGTAACTGACGTTATCACCATGACCCACACCACTTCAGGAACTCCTGCGGCGGGTATAGGAACTGGTTTAGCTTATGCTACGGAGACTGCCGCCGGTAATAACGAAACGGGCATGACTATTGATGCCGTGACCACTGATGTTTCTGGTGGTGGTGAAGACTTTAAACAAGTCCTTAGTATTATGATTGCAGGGACTCTCACCTCTCATTTAGAAACAGACAACACCGCACTTTACCCAACTACAAATGACGCTATTGCTTTAGGTAAGTCCGCCAAATCTTACTCAGACCTATTCGTAGCTTCGGGTGGAGTTATAAACTTCAATGCTGGTGACGTTACTCTTACCCACTCATCCAACAAGCTAACCCTTGCGGGCGGAACGCTTGATGCCGCAAGTGGCGTATATATAGGCGGGTCTGTCGCGGCAAACCTGTTAGATGACTATGAAGAAGGGACGTTTACGTTTGGGCTGTCGGACGGTAGCTCTAATGCCGTTTCCCTAGTCTCCACTACTGGGGCTTATGTTAAAATAGGTCAACTCGTGTTTGTCTCTATTACTATTGATGCCTCTAGCTTAGGAAGCGCAAGCGGGGCAATAAGACTTACTGGACTCCCATTTACAGCATTAATATCTTATGATTATTCTTTGTCTTCGGCTAATGCGGCTAACCTGAACATAACGGCAGGATATACTTGTGTTGCTGATGTGGTAGGAGATTCGACTACTGCCAATTTATATATATGGGATGCGGCAACAGGAACCACCCAAATGACAGCGGCAGAACTTAGCGCAGATGGCGACCTAGCCCTTTCAGGGTGCTATAGAAGTAATGCCTAAAATAGCCGCTCGTTCTAATACGCGGCAGGATAAAACAACAGCATAGGAGATTACAATGCCCACTAGAGAAGAAACCGTACAATCAAAAACCACCGTAGATGAATTCGGCTATGTGACTGTGCGTGAAGTAACACGATTTGTTGATACGGTGACAGGTGAGACTGTTGCTGAGTCAAAACCACACACTAAAACTATCTCCCCCGGAGATGACCTTTCTGAAGTATCTGGAATTGCTAAAGAGATAGCGGCAAAAATTCATACTCCAGAGAGAAAGGCTGCGGTTGCGGCAAGGAGAAACCTATAATGGGTAGCGTATCTGATCCGCAACAAGATTTAACGACATCCTCTGCCCCGTCATTTGCAGGTGTTACCTTGACAGGAGATATGGTTGTAGCCACAAAAACCCCCGCGAGTGCTTCTGCCACAGGAACGGCAGGCACTATTGCTTGGGATACGAGCTATCTGTATGTTTGTACTGCTACAGATACATGGGAAAGAGTCGCTGTTGCGTCTTGGTAAAAATAACTTTCATTAAATCTCTATAAAATAGGCCGGTGTTCACATAATGGCTACATACGAATTAATTGCGCTAAATGAGGCTGGCTTACAACTTCTCGCCCCTACCTCTTCTGATGTAGGCTCTGTTGTTGGCACTGTTCTTGTCAACTCTACCCTCAGTTTTGCTACAGGGTCTATTACAGACTCTAGTGGCGCGATTACCTTTGGTAACGAAAACTTAGTTACCACTGGAACCTTTGGTGCAGCAGCTATAACTGGGTCAGGCATCCTGTCAATCGACAGCACTACTGATACTAGCTCTGGTACTACAGGTTCTATACACACAGATGGTGGCGTAGGCATTGCTAAGAAGTTGTTTGTTGGCACTACATCAACACTAACAGGAGTTACGACTCACGGTGGCAATGTAGTTTCAGATACCAACTCTACTGATGACCTTGGTACTACAAGCGTCCGGTGGGCTAACACTTGGTCTGACACTGTTACGGGTACTACGCTTAATGCCGGTACTCTTGCTTTAGCTGCGGGTTCTATAACAGACTCATCTGGCGATATTAGTTTTGTCAATGAGAACTTGGTCACTACCGGAACCTTTGGGGCGGCTGCCATAACCGGGTCAGGCGTCCTCTCTATTGATGATGTTACTGACACCACTTCTGGGACTTCAGGCTCTATACATACTGATGGTGGTGTCGGGGTAGCAAAAGCCCTATACGTTGGGACAACTTCTAAACTCGTTGGGGTTACAACTCACGGTGGGAATGTCGTATCAGACACAGATTCAACTGATGACCTGGGAACAACTGGGGTGAGATGGGCTAATCTTTATGTAGATGATATTATCCTTACAACTACGATTACTGGTGGAACCTCCGGTGTATTTGGAACGGCTACCATAGCGGGAGGGTCTATTACAGATTCTTCTGGCGCGATTGGTTTTGGTGACGAGAATTTAGTTACTACAGGAACTTTTGGTGCGGGCGCTATAACCGGCACAAGTTTTATCATCGGAAGCGCCGACATAGGTGAAACAGAGTTAGAGATATTAGACGGCGCAACAATAACAACGACAGAACTCAACTACCTCGATCTAACTACCTTGGGTACAAGTGCCGCCTCTAAGGTTGTCACAGCAGACGCCAACAATGTAGTAACCTTTACTTCAGGAATCTATGAAGAGTTCTTAGCGGTCACTAGCTCAAGCAACGCTACGACAGTAAACCTACGCTTAGGCACACATTTCCTACACGACCTTACTGAAGCTACTACGTTCACATTCAGCAATCCAGCGGCAAGTGGGCTAACAAGTACCTTTACATTAAAGATTATCCAAGACTCTTCAGCTAGAGCGATCACTTGGCCTGGGGCTGTTGATTGGCCTGCCGGTGCTGCTCCTACTTTAACTGCCACTGATAACGGTGTTGATTACTTCGTATTCACTACGAATGACGGCGGGACAACATGGTATGGGTTCACCGCTGGTCAGGCGATGGCCTAACTTGTGGATGCTAAATTATTAATGATGGCGGCGGCTGGTGTTGGTGAGTTTGAGATGTATCCCTATGACGCTGTTAATTCCGCCCGTTTTGGTGGAACAACAGCGGATTACTTAAATTTCACTCCAGGTGGGGGAAATAGAAGGCTGTGGACTTTTAGCACTTGGTTAAAACGATGTGACACTTCTAATCACGACTTACTTATAGCTGGTGCTAACTCTAGTAACAAAACTGAAATATCCATTGGCACAGACAATTCGATAAATTTTGAACTTGTTTCTGGTGGCTCAAATGTTGGGCGAAGGGAAACAACTGCTGTGTTACGCGATCCTAGTTCTTGGTATAACATTGTTGCTGTTTGTGACACAGCTAACGGAACAGCAGAAGACAGGCAACAGCTATATGTAAACGGTGTGCGCATAACTGTTTTTGACACTAACACGGCAACAACTGAGAACACTGATACTTTTTTTAATAACTCGCAAGCTATGTATATCGGAAGAAGGTCTTACAACACAACGTTTAATCTTGACGGCTATCTCTCGCAAACTTGCTTTATTGATGGTGCTGCACTGACTGCTTCTAGTTTTGGTGAAGACAAGAACGGTGTCTGGGTTCCTAAAGACCCTACAGGGTTGACGTTTGGAGATGAAGGGTGGCTTCTCGCCTACGCTACCGCTGCAGACCTGGGGGATGACACTAGCGGAAATACTAATGATTGGACTGTCAACGGCCTAGTAGCGGCTGACCAGATGACCGACACCCCTTCTGGAAGTAACTTTTGTACTTGGAATCCGCTGAAAAACCGCTCACCCACACTACTAGCTGTTTTGTCAGATGGCAACCTCGCAGCCCTTTTCGATAACGCCTCATACGGTGAATATGCCTTTGGCACAATGGCACTACCGGCGGAAGGGAAATGGTATTGGGAGATTAAATGTACAGCCGTTGGAGGTGAAAGCAACTACGGAATCTGTGGTGCAAATGTCCCAGAAGGAAACCCAGATTTAGCTCGTTCATACAGAAACAACGGGAAAAAGTACGCCAACTTTTCAACTGCCGCTGACTACGGTGATACTTACACAACCAACGATGTGATTGGTGTCGCTGTTGACATGGACGGTGGCAATATTTACTTCTACAAAAATAATGCAATTCAGGATTCAGGCACGGCTGCTTACACAGACTTACTTTCTGCGATTCCGTACGGTGGCTGGATTGCCGTTGCCAACGGTTACAACAATGCCTCCGTCCTTGCCAACTTTGGTCAATCAGCCTTTGCTTATACACCACCAACAGGCTATGTAGCCCTGAACACAGACAACCTTCCAGAACCAACCATAGGCCCAAACAGCGCAACAAAACCATATCAAGCCTTTGATGCTGCAATCTATACAGGTAATGGCACGGCCATAGGTAGCGGCGGGAAAACTATTACTTCGCTTAATTTCCAACCAAATTTAACTTGGATTAAAAATAGAGATGCCACAGATAGTCATATGCTTTTTGATAGCGTGAGGGGTGTAACTAAGCATATAAGCTCTGACAGCACAGCAGCACAAGTAACGACAGCAGAAAGTCTAACTAGCTTCACTTCTACAGGCTTTACTCTTGGGAGCAATGTAGCTGTAAACACTAACACAGAGGACTATGTTGCTTGGAATTGGATAGAGGGAGCTACTCCGGGCTTTGATGTAGTCAGTTTTACGGGCAATGCAACGGGGCGAACTATCGCTCATAATCTAGGCGTTGTCCCGCAATTAATTCTTGTTAAAAATCTTGCAGACACAGATAACTGGGCTGTTTACCAAGAAAATAATACCGCTGCTCCAGAAACAGATTACCTTATTTTAAACACGAATTCGGCTACGACAGATGACGCGACAATCTGGAATGATACGGCTCCTACAAACTCAGTCTTTTCAGTAGGCACAAGCGCATTAACTAATGGAAACACAGAGGCGATGATAGCTTATGTGTTTGCGGCGGTTAATGGCTATAGTTCTTTTGCTAATTATGTCGGGAACGGAAACGCTGACGGCCCCTTTGTCGAGGCAGGACTCAGGCCAGCTTTTGTGGCAATAAAAAGAACTGACTCAACTGGTTCATGGTATGTCTATGATGCTACTAGAACGCCATATAACGAAGTAGATGATCAGCTTTTAGCAGACACTACTGCTGCCGAAACAACAGGCTCAGAAGAAATAGATATTTTATCCAACGGTATTAAATTAAGAGCAGCAGATGTAGATATAAACGCATCAAGTGGCACTTACATCTGCATTATTTTCGGAGAACAACCCTTTAAATACGCTAACGCACGCTAGGTAAACACTAATGAATTATTATCAAACATCAACAACATCAACCGTTAGTGAAAGGCAAGTCATAAAGGCCAATCCTAACACCTCTTTCCCTACGCCCTTTAGCTCCGCTGTCTTAAGTGATTTTGGCTTATTGGTGCTGGACTATGATGCTAAACCGTCAATTACAGATTCACAGAAAGTAATCGAAGGTGATATTGAAGTACGCGATGGAGTTGCTTATCAGACGTACTCAGCAGTAGACAAGTCAGCAGACAGGATTGCGGCTGAACTAGCGAGCAAACAGAAAAATGTGCGTTCAAGACGTAATGCAGAGCTTTCCGCTACTGATTGGGCTGTCTTATCGGACACTGCTTTGTCAGGTGCTGATGAAACAATCTATATCAATTACCGTACTGCTCTGCGTGATGTACCTGCACAGCCTGGCTTCCCTGATAACGCTTTACCAGAAGGCCCGCATCAGCAGCCAGAAGAAGGAACGTGGACGTATGATCCGATAAACTTTGTATGGAAGGCGGCGTAGTAAAATGGCAACTAAAGCAAAATTAACGCTACCACCAGTACCACGCAGAACTGCGGCTGAACGAATTAATATCCATGAGGCTGAGTGCGCCCAACGGTACAAAAATATAGAAGCCCGCTTAGAAGCCGGGGCAAAAAAATTCGACAAGCTAGAAAAAATGGTCTGGGGTGTGTACCCTTTTATTTTAGTATTATTTATAGTTCAAAACTTTGGTGGGTAAGATTATGATGGATAAAATTGTAGCCAAAATTAAAGCACCATTTGAAAAAATAGGCTCAGTTGTTTTTGACCGAATAACGAAGGAGTCGTCGCTTGTCAGAACTGGCGTTGAGGTGTCTGCGGTCGTAATTTTAATTATTGTTCTAGCGGTGTTGTGACGCTTGGGAAGCCTCGTAGAGCAATGAAATGCCAAAGAAAAAAGAAGCCACCTTTGATATTCGTCCGACAAATACGCTCACCATAGATGTAAAAAGTCTTGTGGGGATTTTGGCTATGATCCTATCAATCGCAGGTGTATATTTTTCTTTGACTGGGCAAATAGCCGCACTTCAACTAGACGTTATTCGGATGCAAGACTCCGTAGCTACCAACGAAGAGTTTAGAATTAAATGGCCTAGAGGTGAACTTGGCGCGTTACCGGATGACGCTGTCCAAGACTTAAATATCGAGTATTTACAGAAAGAAGTAAGCAAGGTGATGGCAGAACTAGATGCCCATGTTGAGGCTCCCCATGTTATGCGCACAGACTAGGGTGTTAAAACAGATAGTTACTAGTAGGTATCTAAACAGATAGTTACTACTAGGTATCAATTTTAGCATCAATTTCTTCAAGCGAACGCGGAATCTCGTAGGTGTGGGACATCATAATCCCGCCGCTTTTCTTGTAAACGAGCATATTCATCACATTGGCTGCCGCGTATCCCATACTTGCGTGCCAAGCGTCCGGCGGTGCGAGAGTCCCATATTTTGAGACAATTACACCGTTGTCACATTCTAGCGAGTCTTGGTGATGAAAATGACCCACGATCCAAAATCTGTGTGTCGTTTGGCCCCAAGCCTTCGGCATATCTCTCGGCATAATAGAGGCGAGTTTTTGAGCTTTCACTTTGTCGCCATGATGCACACCTAGCAGTGTTTTGCCAAATTCCAAATAATGAAAATAGCCTTTTTGTTCCACGATGTTTACTCGCGGCTCTTTTGAATAAAACATTTCCAGACACAACTGGACAGCAACAGCCGAGTCTGAATCATGGTTCCCGCGAGCGATAATTACATTGACTGTTTCAGCCTTTGTCAGCATAGTTTCTACAGAAAAAATAAGCACATGAGCCGCTTCGCGCATGACATTTTCGTATCTGGTATCCATATCAACCTCAGTCCCACGAGTGGTGGTCGATTTGGAATTGTCGCTATGGGTAAAATCTCCAACGTTCACCAGCAATCCGTTCTTTGCACTGGGAGCGCAATCAACGAGTGAGCTAACTGCATCCCTGATTTCTTGTGTGGCAATTTTTACATCAAAATCTCTGGCACGGGTCAGGCCGCCATCGGCTTTCATGCCGATATGAGCATCACCTATAATAATGGTCGGCATTATTTCCGTATCATATTTTGCTGTCCTAGATTTTCGTTTTGGCTTGGCGGGAATAATTGTTTCTGCCAGTTCTTGAGCAAAGGCAGTAAAGGCTTTTTTCTGGTCTTCGAGTTCGCTCTTTGTTTTTATCCAAACAGTATTTCCTTCGTCATCTTTAGTGAGCGTAGACTGCCCAAAGAGGCGTTGACCAGGAGGGATAAAACGAGTGTTGTCAGAATGTTCCGTCCATCCCCGTATTGAGGCTTTCAGCACAAGCCTGTCTAGGGAGGTATAAATATTTTGCTTTGCGATACCTAAATGTCGGGCGGCATTGGCAACGCTCCCGTACTCTTGGTAGGCAGCATAAAATTCGCGTTGTCGGGGGGTGGCATCGCTTACGTCTAAAAACGTATCGTCATTCGGATATTTTTTCATTAATCTGGGCGGATAATGTGGGCATCAAGCTCTGTCATGTTCCAATGCCTCACAACGCTTTCCGCGCCCATAAATCAGCTAGTTTAACGTCCCATCCGGGCCTCGGCTTATTAGAGCCTGGCCCGCACTTCACCCCCGCATCTTTGCAAGTACCCCTAATGGTTTCATTTGACACACCTAATTTATTCTCAATATAAAAATGAGACTCTCCCTTTTTTATGAGCCTTATGATTTCATCTTTTCGGGATGGGCTTATTGGATTCATCCTTGCTCCTCTAACCAGACTTTATCTTCAGCCAATGCCGCATCCTCTAAATCTAAATCCCAACAATAACTCTTATAGAGCAATTCTTTTTGCAATAGCGGCTTCAACACATCCTCTCGAAAGATGGCAACCCCATGTTGTGCCTGCTCTTTGGTGAGAGAATAAATATCTGTCTCCATAAATTCTTTCATAACGGATTCTAGTTTTGGGTATGGATTAACTGGCATAGTCTTCTCCTTTACCGTTGAATTTATTAAGTTTTACAGTGTTTCTCCCAGCTCTGCAACCCTCCTCTTCAACTCTTCCTTCTCTTCCAATAATTCAGACCTATATCTTTTTTTCGGAATCTTAGAAAGTATTTTCAATTCGTTAATAAATTCTCTGCCGTACATCGCTACCATGTAGCTGTCATAGTTCTCGTAAGTGTAATTGTCAGGCCAGCCATTGCATTGTTTGCAACTCGCATGGATGTTCTCTTCACAATCTTTTGTGTGTCCATATTTTCTTGAGATGAAGTGCGCCCCGTCAGCCTTCTTCCAGTGGACTTTGGCCTCACAGGTAATACAGGTTATGTATCCCTCACTGTCTGCCGCCTTCATCCTTACTAACTTCTGCAATAAGACAGCATTATCGTCTAGGAGTTTGGCTATTGTTTTCTTTTTAGCCACTTATCCCCCTTATTTAAACAGTAATCCCGATATGCTTAGGGCAAAGAATAACATTTTTAGTAGAATCATTCTGGTTCCTTATGTGGAAATTCAGGCAATGTAATTCCTTTATTCTCCGAGACATACTTATGAATTTCTGTGTACACCCCATTAACTTGTTGAGTGTCTAGCTTGGAAGACGAGGCTATATCATAAAGTGCTATCTGTATCTTATCCCAGACCTGAGCTTTAAACGCTTCAGGTGTCCAGCTTATCGGTATGGAGTCATCAACAAATACTCTCTGGTCTTGTCCACAATTATTAAGAAAGTCAGCGCACAGTCTAAACCATTTCCAGATAGCTGAGTTTTGTTTAGTAGTCCTCTGCTCTTTAAAGACATGGAGTTCAATAACAGAACCTTGAAGGACTTTCCCCAAGTATGCCCTGGCTTCTGCATCCGCCGGTAGGAGTTTGCCGCTTTCTAGTCTGAATTGCATATACTTATTGCTCTCACAACACATTCCTATAAAATATCATCCCGCCCACTCCTTTTCTGCCGGTCTGCTCAACAAGCCCGTCCTTCTCCATTTTCATCAACCTCTGCCTAACCCCGTCTATAATTCGTTCCTTCTCGAAGTCATGCTTGGGTTTTTGCTCTGTGTGGACAATAGCCTGTACGTGGCATCTTGAAAACTCTTGCTCGCCGAACTTTCTTGCAATCTCTGGAATCCTTCTCTTGTAGTAGCCCCTATAGCAACATCTTTTAGGCAGTAGTGCCACATACCCAACCGATTGCTCTAGCTGTTGTAAGTCAATCATTCCGCCTCCAATAATTTGTTCTCTAAAACTACAGCATCCTCGCCCCAACTCCTGTCAGTCCACTCCTCTATCTTCTTAGGAGCCTTCCTCTCTGCCTTTCGCTTCTTATCTAATGTCTCCCAAGTTCGTACACACGCCTTCCAAGATTTTATAGGTTTGTTGTGTTTGCCCCATGTCCAACCTAGCATCTCGTAATAATTCAGGAAGGCTTGAGGCTCTACGCTAGAATTTCTTTCTAGACAGTAGTCTGTGACTTCTTCAAGTGTTGGTGTTTTCATTCGATTTGGCCCTCATAATTTTTAATGCCACCCTTGCGTCAGCCATTTCTTTGTTTAGTTCTAATTCTACTTTCATGTTTCCTCTCCCATAGTTATACCAGTGCTATTTGATTTGGGGATAAATTGTCTACGTTTTTTCTACGGAAACACCTCTCTTCCGGCCTGTAATCAGGGCAACCGCTGTCAACCCACCCGTCCTTTGTGCTAATTAACCATTTAAGGTCACAGTCTTTCGGATAGCCACCCCCTTCCCACGCATACCCGCTAGAACCCAAAAGTTCTTTTCTCTCCCTTCTGGAACACAAAAAATAAACATATCTAAACTGCCGCCCCTTGTAATGCTTAAAGCCGAGAGCAACCTGTTCTTTCTTGTTTGGTCTGCCGCCAATAGACCCGGTTGTCCTTGGATGCACCTTCTCCCCTTTATCGGTGAAGTAAGAGTCCGTCACCGCATACCCACCGTATAAAAAGTTTGACGCTTGGTAGATATATCCAGGCTTCCCTAACATCCCGTCAGCCCATGTAAAAATTAGCTTTATTTTACTAAAATTATCTCTAACGTAGCGCATACATAATGAAATAAACTTGCTTTCCGAGTTGTGTGGCAAGGAATCTGGGAGGCACATCTTGCCTATTTCATAGTAGTCCTTTGTCGTAAGAGAAGGAAAAAGCCTTCTAATGGTGTGGAGTGGCCTAACACCCCAACCTAAAGACATTACGGCAACAAGTTCCCCATCCTCGAAACCACCCAAGAACAGCTTGGTTAGCTTGGGCAAAACCTTTGAATAATGAAACCTGTAGACCATTTCTGAAAACTCCCGCTTAGAAATAGGCTTGACCTCAGTAATCATTTCCTCTCCACAGCTGGTCTTTGATAGCGGTTGTTTGCCCTATCCGAGTTTTAATATGTCTTTATTACTTAAAAGCATCAGCGCTAGTTTAGAGTCTTAGCCAGGACTGCCCTAATCTATGGCAAACATTTACCGCTGTTTAATCCGCTATCGAAGATTGTTAAGTAATAACTCGCTGTATTTAAGTCTTTGCCTTGACTCTCGCTCGTAGTTTCCTACTCCGTTTAACGCCCTGCCGCTGTTTCCTCGTCAGGCGTACTGCTATCGTATTACCAGCCTCCCGTGATTCTCATGGAAGCCGTATTTTTTCTCCCCCGCTTTCCTTAATATTGTGCTACTTCTTCTTGGGTTCGATAATCGTGTACGTTCCTGGCTGTAACTTTTCAGCAACGCACTTGTCGCAGATAATTATGGTGTCGGCGTCTATCAGTATCTCCTCTAGCCCGTCCAACTCTAGCTCGACTATAGTGGCGCACCCTTGGCATAACGCCTCTGCAACGCTCATCAGTGTGTCTCCTGTGCGGCAACGATACCGCCCATGTCGTCAATCATGTCCTTGCTTATTTCGCCGCAAAGCCTGAGCATTTCGCCGTAAGTGAACATCACCGAGCCTGAGTGTCCGTTTACGCACTGGTCAACCCTTACGAGGTAGTTAGGCAGGAGCTTGGCGGTAGTAAAATCGCCATCCACGTTTTTTTGTTCTAGTTTGATTTCTCTTATTACGTCAATCACAACAATATCTCCTTTGTTAATGGTTTCAGATAGGGGGTTGAGTGTTCCAGTAACGTCTGTTACCATTATGCCCACTTCAGAGCCGCTATCTCTGTCGTCTTTCCTCTAAAAAGCCTCGCTCTAATCGGCGGGGCTTTTTTCTTGAGGAAGATTTGATACTACCTTTGTTCCATTTTTGTTTCAAGCCTCATTCTCCGCCCACCGTTTTAAAGGTTTTTCCTTCGCACTTGGGACACCCGCCTGCCGCGTCCTTTACCATTCCTTTCCAGCTACAGGTTAGGCACTCGGCTTGTGCAAAAATACTATTGAATATTTTTTTGTAAGGCTTGCTCGGCCCATGATTTCTACCAGACCTAACGAATACTGCAAAATTGCCGCAAGCCAGTTCCAAATTCTTGCATCTATTCCAATCTTGACAATTAGTGCATGGAATTGGCAGTGACAGGGATTCAAGAAGTTTGGCTATTCCTCCATCCCTCTGACTCTCATTTGGAGGTTAAAAAGTTTACGCCGGGTAGCTTCATGTGAAAAATCTATTTCGCCCCTCCCTATTCTGTTGATTGTTGCGTAATTTACCTCCGATTCCATTCCAATCTTTCTGTCCGACCAGCCAGTCGAATCCTTAATTTCGTTGTAAGCGCCACGCAGTTGTGTGTTTGTTTCAATCATTTATATTCCCTCCTGGGGTGTGAAGCACTAATCTAACATGGTTGCGGAAGGTTTGCAATTCCAATTTAGATGTGCATATAATTGGTTTCGTCAATCAACTGAGAGGGAAGGAAAAATGAATGAACTCATGCAAACCAGCGAATTTGATGGCAAAACTTATGTGCCTGGCAGAGACAAGAAAAGATTGACCGGGCAACTTTTAAGAGTTTTCGACTTTATGAAAGGCGGAGACTGGTTTTTGATTGAAGAAATATCTAAAGGCACAGGCGATCCGCAAACATCAGTTACCGCCAGAATGGGAGATTTCAGAAAACCAAAATTCGGAGGCCATGCTGTAGAGAGGGAGTACATAAAAAACGGACTCCACAAATATAGATTAATTCTAAATGAGGAGGAAACAGCATGACCAGCCATAACGAGTTACACGGTGACGAGAATGACAATGACGAACTGCCTCATAGACCTAGCGCTATGGGCGCATGGTTAATGTATTCCGCTATGCCAGCAAAGGTCAAGGCAGGCATAGACTATAAGGAAGAGGGGGATAATTATAATCCCTTCAAACTTGGAACCCAAGATTACATTGACTACTCCAAAGAATATGACCGCCTGAGACAAGCTGATTTGCTGGCGGAACACCAAGGACAGCCGTAAGGTTGTAACAAAGCAGTACCTTTGCCCGAACGGGCCTAACTAAACTGGAGGGCGTATGCCCAATATAAATGATGTGTACAAGACCAGCTCTGACCACCTGAAAGCTGATGATATTCCTGCTGGAAAGCAGGTAACAGTGGTGATTGAGTCTATTGATGTTCAGGAGTTCGAGGATGATAACGGCAAGAAAAGCAAACTTGTTGTGTCTTTCGAGGGTAAGGAAAAGACCCTTGTTCTGAACAAAACTAACGCTACGTCAATCTCTCATGTCTTGGGTGATGACTACGGTAATTGGATGGGGAAAGCCATTATTCTTTTCTCAACCAAAGTTTCTTTTGGCGACAAGATGGTTGATGCGATTCGTGTCAATATGCCATTGGAAGAAGCAGAGGAAGATGCACCACCCTTCTAACTGTAGTGGGTCAGCCCCACCCTAACGGGGCATTTTAGGGAGAGGAAAATGATTAATCCGGCAAGAGGATATAGAGACTGTTGTGAATGTGGAAAAACATTTCATACTGAGAACGTCACCGATTTATTATCTGAACACGCTGGCACAGAGGGTAGATGCGCTTGCTGTGAGGCGCTTAGACCTGAACAGAGAGAAGCCGAACCTGATTTGAAGGATTACGGCAAACTGCCCCCGCCCTTTTAAACAACAGCAATGGATTTATACAGGGTTGGCTCTTAGGGGTTTAAATGGCTGCATGTACTTTATATAGACACTTTGACAAAGAGGGGGTTCTTCTGTATGTGGGAATCTCTTTAAGCGCAGTTAAACGACTAAGTGAACACAGTAAATTATCCCCTTGGGCTTTGGATATAACTTCGGTAACGCTAGAGCATTTGCCTACCAGAGAAGAAGCCATCAAAGCAGAGACTAAAGCTATACGAGAAGAAAAACCCCTACACAACATACAACAAAATGGAGATAAGTGCGTAAAGGAAGAGGAGAAACCCAATGTAGCGGACGAAGCAAAACAAAAGCTAACGAGGGAAGTTTCTTTTTACCCTACTTATACTTTTGACCAAGCTAGTGGGGCGTTAAATATTGGCCCCACTGCGTTAAAACGTCATATAGCAAAGAAAGAGCTAGGACACATGGTTATAGGTGAACGTAATGGCAAGTATGGTACAACGCCTATAATCCGTATTTCGGGTTGGCAAATTATAGATTTTATAGAGGAGCGCGGCGGGTGCGATTAGTTTATATCCCCCCCCCGTGAGGATAATGGATAAATCCAAAGCAAGAGAGCTTTTTTATTACATCCCCGAAACGGGAATTTTGACCAACCGAATTGGCAGGTCTTCCAGGTCTAAGGCGGGGGATGTGCCAGGCTACATAGGTCGTAACGGTTATCAGCAGATTTATGTTGACGGCAAAATATACTATGCACATCGGCTCATTTGGTTGCACGTTCACGGAGCGTTCCCGCCGGAACAGATAGATCACATTAATGGCGACAGAACTGACAATCGTATTGAAAATCTAAGAGCCGTTAATAATCAAGAAAATCACCGGAATGAAAGGAAGTCAAAAAACAATACCTCTGGCGCTACTGGGGTTTTCTGGGCAGCCAAGATAAGCAAGTGGAGAGGCCAGATCAGAATAGGTAAAAAGAATATACACCTTGGCGTCTTTGATAATTGGTTTGATGCCGTATGCGCTAGGAAGTCTGCTGAGAAGAAGTATGGATTTCACCCTAATCATGGGAGAGCTTGATTATGGGACACTGGTATAAGCAAGACGGAGAACCCTGTTACACAGTAATGGGTAAGAACGGGAAGGAGAGGGACGCGACTTTAAGGGATGCTAGGACTATGGATTTAGTCCCTGGCGTAACCACCATCTTAGGCGTAGCTGATAAACCCGCTTTAACTAGGTGGTTTGTGGGACAGGCTATAGATGCTTGCATGAAAACTCCTTGGGACAAGACAAAAAATACTGAATCTTATATACAAAAAATGCGTAATGACGCTCAAGAAGTAGGCAGAAAAGCGGCAGATTTAGGTACAAAAATCCATGACCAGATAGAAGCTGGATTTAAAGGGTTTCCAAATGCCCCCTACGAGGCTGTCAGAGGGGTTCTAAGCACCATTGTAGACTTAGATGGCTCCGTGATTGCCGAATCTCCGTTTTGTTCCTCTCACGGCTATGGCGGGAAGATTGACCTTTTGGGAGATGGATGGGTGTGTGATTTCAAGACCAAGCAGGGGATAGAAGGGAAAAATCCAAAGACATTAGCTTTTGATGAAATGGCTATGCAATTGACCGCCTACGCCGAGGGAATCGGAAAACCTGCCCGAAGAATAAACGTATTCATAGACAGAGACAATACGGATATAGTGTCAGTTTATGAG
>VTLG01016814.1_pt1 | contig 16869 bp, 19 predicted proteins | sample 4694571 | NCBI WGS metagenome assembly VTLG01 (sample SAMN12604809, study PRJNA352737) | marine metagenome | biome: ENVO:00000447; feature: ENVO:00000209|ENVO:00000569|ENVO:01000036; material: ENVO:00002151; isolation source: viral sequences binned using virsorter ...
CAGTAGCACAAAGCTCCTTATCATCACCACCAAGATAAGAACTGTTGAACGCTCTGTTAAGAACGTTAGCAGCTTTAATCTGTTTAGTGTTAGCCATTGAACGTGCCAATGCTTTTGTGTATCGAGTACTGATTTTGTCGTAAAGGTTATCCTCTACAGCTTCTTCAGTTAATGAGAAAGCTAAAGCAATAGTTTCGTGAGTGTAGCGAGCAGTGAAAGTTTCTTGCGCTGATTCATATACAACACCAGATCCTTCCGGTTTTACTTCTGCATTACCAAACCCACCTAACATTACTTCTTCCTCGAAAGCACGATCAGAACTTTCAGAATCGAAAATTTCTGTGTGCTGGTTTTCGTATCGGTCGTACTCTAATCCGAACAGGGCGTTCAAGCCAGGTTCCAATTCTTTGACCAATTGCATTCTTGAAATTGCCATTTAATTTTCTCCTACTCTTACGTACCTGTGATTCCAGTTCCTAACTTAACGTGTTCGTTAAACATAACGTACCAGTTAGAGTTAGCACTTGAAGCATCATCATTTTCTGGATCCTTAGTGATACCAATAATTTTCATCTGTAGTCCTGAGCTAGTTGCAATAGTAGTAGTACTACCACTGTCCATTTCGTGCTTAGACTGACCATTTACGGTGCTACCAGTTCCAATTATCGAATCAGCATTTTTACCGATTGCAGTTTTAGCAACTGTAGCATCAGTTTGGATTTCGAAAAGATAATACGGATCATCATAGATATACGCGTCAATATTAGTTGAACCAGAAATGGAACCTGTTGCGGTTACATTTGTCTGGTTGTAGTAATTAGACCATGTAGGTTTTTTGCTAGTTGGGTCGATATAAAAACAACCGTTAAAAACACCAACGTTAGTTGCACCAGAAGCTGTACCAGCCACGATGTAACCACCAGATGCCATAACATGATCGCCTTTATACGCAGTTAGGTTAGCATTGTCTTCAAGAGTGTACAAAGTAGTACCACCATTGTTAACACCACTACCAACTTTCCCAATAGGTCTCCACCCAAAGGCCGCGTCAATATTAGCCATGATTTATCCTCATAGTAATTTTTTAAAACACACTCACCATGAATGTGTTAATTTTGTGTAACTTAAGGGGAGAAAAACTAGTTCTTCTTACCGCCACCAAATGTTACGCGAGAGCTTCTCTCATTTGAGATAGGCATGCTAGGATGTTGGTCCTTAAGTGGATCGTTTGCAACAGCGTCATCTTTATCTTGCGTAACTTGTGCAAAATATTTTTCACGCTCTTTAACGGTTTCCTTTGGAATCCTTGCTAGCATTAAACCTCCAACAGCTATAACACCTGTATATCTACCTGAATCAATTGCAGGCCATTCAATGTCAGGATATTCGTCAGCTCTGACAAATTCCCAACCTTCGCGTAGTCTAGCGGATACATTTTTTTGATCCATCTGTCCTACAGATTCGGCCCTTATCCAGCGATGGACAAATCCAGCTGGTGCAGGTGGTGCGTCTAACTGAGACGGTGGAGCCCATGGTTTCCTTCGTTCGGTTTTAACTCGGGTTTCAGACTCGCGTGATGGTAGTTTATTTGTTTTTACATTTTTAATATTCATATGCCTACTCCTTCACGTACTTCGCATATTCGCTTAGTGGCACACCTAGTTTTTTTGCTATGGCTACTTGTGATGGTGTGAGTCTCACAGTACCTTTGCGCGCCTTAACAGTGCCACCTCTATTAGCAGAGGCTACCGTTTGAGAAGGCGTCGAAACTTGTTTTGTATCTCCAAACTTATGCGGAAAATTTTCACGCATTTGTTTGTCAATCTCAGTATAATACTCATCTGACGATGGGTCAATACCTTTCTCTACCAGTTTACGATGAATTGAGAAAGATGTCAAGGTCATAGGTTCATCTTTACCAAACCAGTCATTTTTTTCAGCCCAATCCTCAGCTCTTGGATCAGGTGCTGGAGGTGGCATTTGAGGGGGAACATATTGATTTTGATATTGTGGAATATTTTCTTCCTTTTCCTCTTGTTGTTTTTTTAATCTTTCTTTTTTAGCTTGAGTCGCTTGAACCCTTTCAGATTCAACAGATAATCTAGCTAATGCTTGGTTTGCTGCCACTTGTCCATCAATATCACCTGTTTCAACAGCCGTTTTCAACTGTTTTTTAACAGACTCCATCTCATTTTTGACACGTGTTTCATATTGATCAACATAACCATCATCCAAAGCGGTAGCTTTTTGTTGTAGACTTTGATTTTCACTATATACGTTTCTAGCGTAATCAGTAGCTGCTTGTTCACGTCTTTCAGATTCTCGTAGTTTTTTTGTTAATTTATCTATACGGGATTGAACTTTTTTCCCGTAATCTTCCATTTCCCCTTCTGATGCAGTGTCTTTTTTAGTTTCTTCAGTTATAACTTCTGTTTCAACTGCTTCTGGTTCTGGGTCAGGGTTAATAGTTTTTTCTTTATTCTTAGGTAATTCCACATCAATAGCTGGACCAGTATCTGGTAAATCTACCATTTTGGCATCAGCTTCTGCTTGTGGCTCTACTTTAGTGGCTCCTTCTGCAGGCATATTTTACTCCTGTTTATTTATATTGCAAGATATCCTCTGGGTCTTTTACCACAGCAATTATCTCGTCATCATTAAGTATTCTCACTTCACCACCTTCTATTCCAAATCTGGATCCAGCGTAACGACCAAATATAATCCAGTCATTTTTCTTACACCAAGGTCCATTTGGAAATCTCTCTTTGTCTCTATAAGCATCTGGCCCAACTTTCAAGACTAATCCTGTAACTGTTGTATAACTTCTTTCTTCAATTGTTTCATCTGCTAATATAACACCGCCTTTTGTTTTACCTTGCCCTTTGTATGGAAGAACTAAAATTCTCCATCCAGTAGGATCTGGTAAACGCTCTAATACTTTTTCTGTTGGTAAATGTTCTATATTATCAGTAGCGTCTTTTTGTAATTTATTAAGAAAACGGTTTTCTTTATCTTCCGCTACTTTATTATTTTCATCTGCTTCAATTGCTAAGTCTTTTTCTTCTAAAGCAAACTTTCTTTTAGGTATCTCCATCTTCGTCTTTCTGCAGGTCTTGTATTTCCTGTTCCATAATTGCGTAGGCTTTATTCTCTCCTACGGTTTTGTTGTACTCATCCCAGCTAGGTAATCCAGCTGCAATGATTTCTTTTAACTCTTCTTTTCGCGCCCTAATCTTTTTTAAGATTAAATAAATGGCGTTTTCATCATTCATTCATGCAAATTATATACTAACAATTCCATTTTCGCAAGGATTTATTTATTCTAGAATTAGGATCATTTGCTGTTTTTGCACTTGTACGACTTTTTTTCATACCAGACATTCTAGCACAAAAACTTTTTCTTCTTTTAGCAGATTTAGATCCTTTTTTTAATTTAGATGGTTTTGTTGTAACTGCCATCTTAAGTTTAGAGCCAGGATTTTTAGCGCGATAAGATGCAATACCTTTACGATTTAATCCACCCGATTTGCTTTTACCTTCTTTACGTTGCCATGCTGCCGTTTTAGCCACGGCTTTGACTTCTTTTCAACGCTGCTGCTGTTGGTGCACCTTTAGCACCTTTCTTTCTCATGGTTTCACCACGTTTTCTTTTTTGATGAATATTATACCACAATCCTTTTTTAGCTGTTTTACCTTCTTTTGTTACATGTGTGCCTTTTGTAGCAGATCCACCTGCTTTCATTTTTTTCTTTTTCGGAGCTGGTCCACCTGCTGGCCCTCTAGGTCTAGATTTTACCTTATCCATGTGTTTCTTTAATTTTTTTGCTGATTTTATTAATGATGACATTACCATACTAGCCTCCTATTTTTTCTTAATTAAACCCATTGCACCTTTAGCACCTTTTATGCCAAAGCTTGCTGAGCAAGCGATATATAATAAATGTTTGTAATAATCCGGGAGTTGCTGCAGTGCAACAAACCCAGCTTCTATATGTGCAGTCATTCCTGGAAAAAATACTAAAACGGCAGGCCCTAAAAGGCAAATTAAAATTAGCTCATCTTTCCACGACCCTTTCATTTGGTCCACGGCCGATGCTTCCCACGCCACTTTTCCGGCGATCTGGTCTTGTTTTAATTTAGTTGCTGCTTGTACTTCTGTTAGTTTTAATTGAGCTTTCGCTTTCTTTGTCTCTACGAAGCCAGTGACGGCTTGAGAGGCAACGCCTAATAAGGGTTTTAATAATAAATTAAGCATCTAAAGTAGGAATTGATTGTGATTCTTGCATTTGTTCAGCCTCCTGCATTCTTTTTCTCATTATATTTTTTCTAAACATTTCTTCTATAACTGCTCTTTCAGAAGGTGGTAAACTATCTAAATATTTCATTGCACGATCAAATAATGGTGCTGGTATTTGTTCACCCATAAATCCTATATTCGGTGGATCAACATGATGTGGAGCATTTCTAAATGCTTCTAATTGTTCCCCTACATTTTCTCTTGTTGCGCCAAAAGATTTACGTGGTTTCTCTACAGGATATAATGATGCAATTCCACTTTGATCTATTTCTGGTTCACCAACTGGTCCGCCTTCATCATAAGCAAAATTAGCTTCCCTCGGCTCTGAACGAAGTAAATCACGTACATATCTAGAAGTAAATCCCCCACCTGTTCTTTCATCTTGTTCTTTAAGAAAATCATAATATTTATGAACTCCAAATGATGGTCGACGATCTATAACTGGTCCACCTTTATCAAAGGTATATTGAAAATTAAATTTTCCTTCAGGATTTGCCTCAAGTTTTTCTCCTCCTAATATGGAACCTATTGGGTCATCAATATAGTTTATACCAGGCGAAATATCAGCACCAAACTTGATGTTATCCCCCTCATATCCAATATGACCTTTTCCAATATTAATATCCCATCCACCTGGTGGATCTTCTACCATATTAAATGAAGGTGCGTCTTGTTCTTGATCAACATTATATTTATCTTCATCCAAAAGTTGCCATCCTGAATCATCTTGAGTTTCACCTGGAGTATTTAAAATATTCAAATTGTAAGGCCAGTTATTTCCACCAGGAATATTCCATATTTGATTATTTGTTGTGGTGTCTACGTCTTCTCCACCCGTAGCACCAGAACCTGTTGTATTTAAAATAACATTATTACCTCCGGTATTAACTTGTGGTGGTGGAGGAGTATAACCTGGATTAACAGCGCCGGAAGCTAAATGCTGTCCACCGCTAAATCCTGTGCCAGTATGTGGATTAGGATTTCCAGCTGTGGTTCCAGTTGGAGCTCCTGGTTGTGGAGCTCCAAAAACGTTATGTGCTTGTAATGCGGTTCTTGGTGGCATTATGCACCTGGTAGTATTACTGCTTTAAGGACAATTAAAACAACTATGGCAACGATACCGGCTTTAATCCAGTCCTTCATTCCCCAGTCATTCCATTCTTTGAGATGCCCCCAAATATCTTTCAATAACTTCATATTTCCTCCTATGTTTGATTATTTTCCTCGTCTTTGATAACGTATTTTCTTACCTTTATCAAAATCACCAGCAAGCATTTTTTTGGTTCTAATTTTTCCCATAGTCAATCCACCTTTAATTTTTCTCATTTTTTCTCCAGGTGTATTAGGACCTTTATCTTTAACACGCGTTGCTGCTTTACTTTTATGAAAATCAGTTATTTTTTTACGATAAAGAGAATCTGAAATTTTTTTTCTTTTTCCCGTTCCCGGTTTTGTCAACAATTGTTGTTTTATTTTTCTTTTAAGTGAACTCTTCATCTTACACTCCTAATGTATCGTTGGGTTATCATGAGGTACAGTATTATCCATAATCTCAAAACTAGCTGCTAATTGATCAAAAATCATATGAGTTTGTTCAGGTCCCAATTTTGTTAAGTAAATGTTTCTTATCACAGAAACCATCGCAGCACAAAATAAAAGTGAATCATCTTGACCATCTTTTATTTCTGATAAAACAAGCTTTTCAGTCTTTTCTATATACTCTTTAATCTTTCTTAGGTTTCGTTCCATTTGCTTTACCTTTCATTTGTTCACGTACAACGGCCATATTTTCTTTTAATACAGCTAATTTCTCCTTACTCTTCATATCCGCTTCTGTAGATTTTTGATTCATTAAATCAACTCCTACTTGGGCTTCTAACTTATCACGATCCAAGTCTAACCTTTCTGTATCCATTGTCCAGTCTTTTCTTAATCGTTCTTTTTCTTCTTTTTGTTTTATAAGTGTTTCCATTGCACGAAGATCAATTTCTTGTTGTTTAAGTTTAACAAGTGGATCATCAGCCATTTCTTCAGTTCGTTTTCTTTCTTCCTCAAGCATCTTTTGAACCATTTCTGCTTCTACAGCAGCAATTCTAGATTCTTTTTGTTGTACTAATTGTTGTTGTGCCTGCTGTGCCTGCTGTGCCATTTGAGGATTTTGCTGTGCTTGTTGCACCATTTGTTGTACTTGTTGTGTTTCTTGCATCATTTCTTGTTCTACCTGTTCTGCTGCAAGTAATGCAATATGTTCTAATATATGTGATTCCATCATTGCATAAAGTTGTGGATTAATCTGCACCATTCTTGTAGCAATAAAATCAGCATGAGTTTTCATGTGCTCAGGGTGATTTTGTTGTGGAAATGCTCTTGGCTGTTCGCCACGCATTGATAATGCATTTTCCATTGCTGGGCTTTTAGGTTGAGGAATGTTAGGATCAGGTTTTAAAATTGCATCCACATTATCCACACCCATCGCCATATACATTCTCCTATACGCTTCACGTATATTATGTAGCATTGGATTTGATTGTGCTAATTGTAATTGTTGTTGTGCCAACATAATACGTTGAGACATAGAAAATATATTAGGATCACTAATTGGAATAATATCAACACGATCATCAAAATCTTGAGCTTTAATTGATCTATTTCCACCTGAAACCATGTAAGGATATTCTGGTGGTAAATAGGATTTAAAAACATCTGCTAATAATGTAAATTCTAATTTTTGTGCATAGTGCATTCTTTTATGAATTGCACTCATAACCCTTGTTCCTCTTTCCAATAAAGCTAGTGTTGTCCCAACTGGGTTTTGTTCATTTCCTTCACCCATTTTCATATCTGCTATTGCTGCGAATGATTTACCTGCATCAACTGCAAATCCTAATAATTGAAATAAAGTTGTACTTGGTTCTTTATAAGGAAGGGGCAATAATGATTCTTTAATAGATGTTCCTGTAACATCAACATCGCGAAACTCTCCTGGTTGTAAAGGTTCATCATGATCACGTATACGCATACCACGTGCTTTAAAACCTGCTGGAAGATTGGCAAGAGTACCTGCATCAATTAACTGCCGCAAAACACTTGTTGCAGTTCTTGACAATCCACCAAGCATGTGTATTAGACCAAAGCCGTAAAACCCTAGTCCTGGGAGGAATTTAAAATGTACAAAATATTGTTTTTTATTTTTGACTTCATCATTTTCATCCCAGTTTCGTCTAATAGACAAAACTTCTTGAGAAAATTTATCAATTGTTACAATATAAGGAAGCTTAATACCATTAGGATCTTCAAATCCTTTTAAATCTAAATACGTGTGTACTTCTAATACTAAATGTTCTTCGTCATCTGAACCATAAGACTGTTCTGTTCCTTCTAATACATTAACCTTATCTTCTATATCTGAAGTTTCAACAGTTCCACCATGCACCTCAACATCACGGTAAAAACCACTTACCTGATTTTTTCTTAAATCATTGCTGCTCATTTTAATACAATGTGTAACACGTTGTGCACTTCCTATATCAGTTGCAAAATAATCTATTATTAAATCTTCACTGGATATAAATTTAGAAACAGCACGGTTAAGTTGACCATCAAAATAAATTTTCTTAAAAGCTGAACCTGCAAGAGGTAAATAAAAAAGCATTTGATCCAATTCAGGATCGTATTCTTTCATAACAGTGGTTAACTGATAATTCATGAATTCTTTAACACGCGTTGCCTGTTCTTCAATTTGTGGTGACAGATCACCTATAATTTGACAATTAACGGGTCCGCTTGCTGGAAGAAGTTCTTTATATGCTTGTGCTTGAAATTGTGTAACGGATTCTGCTAAAAGAGGGTGTACAACGCCACTTGCACCTTCAAAAGGCTGTGTGCGGTCCTCGTATTTAAACCCAAGCATATCAAGTCCTTTGACATACGTATCTTCCCAATCTTTTCTTGTCTCTTTATCACTTTCAAAAAATCCAATTAAATCGCTTGCTAATCTTGCGAGTTCATCTTCTTCTACAAATTCTGCTAAATTAGCGCCATGCTCTGTTGGCGGTTGCATTGGAGTATCATCAGGAATAATCGCCGATCCATCTTCTTGTAATTCAAATTCAGGATCAAATTCAACAGTGTTATCCACTGGAACTTCTAATCCTCCATCGGGTTCCATATCTAGTCCTAAATTAAGTGCTTCTAATGCTTTATCGATATTATTTTTGTTTTGATCTGCCATATTAAGTTAAAGGGGATACGATAGGCTCAAATGCATCTCTAACCAATCCTCCCGTGTTGTATGATGAAATACCACTATCCATTTTTTGTGTTGTGGGTATTATACCTTTTTTATCTTTTAAAAGCAAGACAGGAATACCGTCTTGTGGCATTCCTTTCCCATCAACTATAACAGTCTCATCAAACTTTGCACCTGTTTTCTTTGATATTTTCTTCATTTGTGGAATCATAATATTAGTGTAGAACCCAGTTTTATTTTCTCCTTTTATCTTTCCACTCGCTAATGCAACGCCGTCATAATCACCACTTTCTTTTGCTGCACGAAGTAAATACTGCATTATAAACCGTCCATAATCTTTTGAATCCGCGAAAGGCCCTTCAGGAATATTGGATCCTGATTTATATCTTTTTTTACCAGGTTTTAATTGTTTACTTTTTTTAATAAGTTGTGCCTGTTGTGCACGAAGTGGTCCAACATTAAGTCCACCAGCTTCATCAATTTTATCTTGTATTTTTGCAAGTGTAGTTTCTATTTTTGAAATTTCTAAAGAATCAGGGTCATAAAGGTCTTTTCGTGGAACATACCCTTTCCCTGGACTATGTCTCTTGCCACGTGCGCCTTGGTGCATATCTGATTGTATTTCTTCTACAAATAATATCTTTCTTCCAAACTCATCATTTCTATCTGAGAAACGAACCCAAACAAACATGTTATCCGGTGATTGCGCACCAAAATCATGTCCTTCTGTAAATATTTTTTCCTTTTGTCTATAAGTACCAGGTTTGTAGGAAAATAAAATTTCCTGGTAATTTTGTCCACCACTCATGGTTTGATCGCCTGCGTGCTTTGGTTTTCCTGATGCTGTATATTGAATGCCTTTTTGATTCAGTATATCATCAAATACAAGTGCTAATTTCTTCGCCATAAACGGCATTTGTTTTGAGGGGTCAAGTCCTTTCCCAATAATTTGATCAATGCCAAACTCATCTTTAAAAGATTTATTTACAATGTCTTTTAATCGCACCATTTGTGGTCCTGTAGGAATTTCTTTCATTCTACTCATTTCTGGATATATATTATTTATTATTCTTCTTGATTTTTGATCCATGTAAACGGGTGGATGTCTTCTTATGCTATCAATAAAAGATCTAGCATCTTTTACAAGTGAGTTCGTATCACGCCATCCAAGTACCTTTGCATCTATTTGAGGTGCTATTTCATCAAACTCTAATAAAAGTTCTGATTTTTTTATTTTAGCATTTGGAGTTGACATTAAATGGTATCCTAATGATGTATCTTTTAATTCTGTATCACCCACACCTTTATTCTTTAAATATGCAAGCCATTGTTTTCCTGTCATTACATTCTGGTTTGCTTCTGCAATTTCTTCACGTGATTTCCAGAACATCGCTGGCATACGTGCTTCGTCTTGTTTTGATAATGTTGTTACTTGTGGTGCACCATAAGATATACCTTCTTTTGTCTTAGGTGGACGTGCTCCAAATATTTTAAACTTTGACGGATCTGATAATCTTAATGTTGACAATTCCTGTAAAGCTTTTTGTGCATCTTCTACCGTATCAAAATCTTTATCTAATACTCTTACACCAGACTCGTCTGCTATTGAATAAGGTCCTTTTGGTGCAGCTAATTTCATTTGTCCTTTGGATATAGGACCAAGTGGTTTTGCTGCTTTTAATCCTTTCGTTAAAGAACCAACTGTTTTTAACTTATTAACAATTCCACCTATATTATAACCATGCATACCATGTCCTCCACGAAATTGTTCTTCAAACTCAATTTCTTTTCTTTCCGCTATCTTTTTCTCGTTTGCTAAATTTTTTGCTTTTTCAGCTTTAGCATATTTTTTTGTATTGAATATATTACCAGATGGAGAAAAAGAGTCAACATACCTTTCAAAAAGATGAGAATAGTCTGTATCATCTGGTACTGAATAAAAATCATTTAAATGATCTTTAGACTCTAATGTATCTCCTAGATCACTCCATTTATGTTTGTCTTTTTCAAGGGCCCATACAATTGGATCGTCTTTAATAACATCTTCGCCGCCAGGTGCCATTCTAAGATTGCTATCAATCATTTCTGTGTACCCTGTCTTTTTATCTACTTCTAGATATTGGTTAGTTGCAAAATCATCCGCAATATCAAACTCTATTTCAATATCATTCTTACCCTCTTTAAAATTAATTAAATCTTCACTACCATCTGCAGTCTTAACTGAAAGTTTGTGTGAATCGTATTTATTTAATGGTTTTTTTAAATAAAATATTTCTGTTCCATTAGGTAATTTATTAACAAGAGGCATTCTGCCAGCTACGTTAGCATCAACAACTCCTTTAAGCGTGTTAGTCATTGTTTTAACCCACGGCACTGCACCTTTTAATGCTAGAGGTTTTTTTGCAGCTGTTGCAATTTTAACGCCGCCAGGAAGTGCACTTGATAAGGCGAGTGAGCCTAGTCCCTTCATAAAATTACGACGGGTTGTTTTAAAACCTTTTGATGCTTTCTTTGCTGTCTTAGCAACTTGCACTAATCTATTAAGTTTACCGAACATAATGGCTTAGTATTCCTCCTGCTGCTTTCTTTTTTCGATCTGGCCAAACTTCTGTATGTTTAAAAAACTCTTTTTCTGCTTTTCTTTGTAGCGAAGATTTAGGTCCTGGGACCTTGGACTTCACATATTTCCATCGCTTTTCTTTACCATATAGATCACGAATCTTTTGTTTCACACGTCTTTCGCGCGTGAGCCTGGGCCCAGTGCCAGGTTTCTTCTTTGGACTATACGCTGTTTTTAGAATTAGATCTTTTTGTTTTTTTGTTAATTTAAGTTTACTAAGTAACTTGACTAATCCACCAGTTGAATAATTCAAATCATACATGCTCTTTAAAATTTTCTTATTAGGAAGAAGTCGTAATTTATCTCCTCCCTTAAACATATTTTCATCCATTGTTTTATTAATCCACCACTTAAGTTTCTGTGGATCAATTTCAAATCCTTGCATTCCTATTGATGTCATTTCCCCTTCAGGAGTAAAAAATTTACTTTTAACTTGAGCGTCTTTCATTATTGCATCCAAGTCTTTTAAATGTCTTTTTTCCCACCCTACATCTGGTCTGTACAACATTCTTTCAATAGGTTTCTTTTGTGTATTTAATAAATTTAATTCTGCTCCAATATTTTTAGATTTATTAATCATTGTAATAAATTCTACATCTGTCATATGAGGGGCAATTTTATTTTTAATATTAATTGCAAGTTCAACAGGAATATGATGTCCTATACTTGCCATTATTTGATTATCAGCTGCTCCATAAGAACGAAGTAATGAAACAATGGAATCTGTATCACCTGATGTAATTGCTTTCTGTAAAGCATCTTTTCGTTTCATGACCATAGTATAATCTAAAGGATAAATAGTTCCTAATTCATCAAAAGGTGTATTTATCCCTGCAAATTCCTCGGCACGTAAAAGATCACTATGTTTAGCAACCTCAGGATCCATGGCAATTTTATTTGGATCTCTATCTAATCTTATTGCAATGCTTTTACGCCTGTCGTCATATGATTTTTGAGTTTTTCTAGCTTTATCATATTCTGTCATCGCTAAACGTCTTTTTGTTACAGCGTCTCTTTCTGATGGGGGAATATTTGTTAAATCTTTCTTTTCCTTTAAAATCTTTTTTTGAGCCTTTCTTAATTTACTTTTAGTTTCAAGTGATTTTGGTTTTGATCCACCTATTGCTCCACTAACTTCTTTAGAAACTGGTGTAATACCTTTTTCATCTAAAGCGCTATTTACAGTTGTTTTTAATTTTCCACTTGGTTTTCTAATATCTGAACCAATTGTTTCATCCAATTTTTGAATAATCTTTAGTCTATCATTACCATGTATTCTTTGAAATTTGGTAACTAAGTCACCTACTTTTTTAAGGGTTAATATTCCACTCATTATTTAATTATTGATTAATTTGACTTTGCATAAGATCGCCAGTTATACCAGCACCTATGTGAGACATTGGATTATCCATAGCTCTTAATTTTTTACTTCTATTAATCGTATTATATAATTCTTTCATTCGTGCTAATTTTGCAGCATTACGAGCTGGTCCAGAAAGACTTAATATTCCAGGTCCAACATTACCAAGAACCATTGCCCCTAGTTGTTCATTAACATCATCGCGGTCAAAACCAGCCTCTTCTTGAAGAACTTTATCAAATTCATTATCCTCTTCATATAATGATTCATCAGCCTTTAACCATTCTGGAAATACACCTTTGCCGGCGTGCTCTTTTCCAAATAATTCTGAATATCCTGGTAAATAATATTCATCCTCAAGCGTATAGTCGCCTTCTGAATGTTTTTTAAATGTATCAATAGGGCCAACACCACCTAATTTTTCAATAGGATTAAGAAAACGATATGACATGGCTGCCATTTCAGGGGCTATTTTAGCAGCTCCTAAAAAAGTCCTTCCTGTTGCTTTTCCATATTCTTTTAATGTATCACCCCACGACACATCATCCTTTAGTTCTTTTCCTTTAACAATTTGACCCATAGCAACTGCTGTATCTTTTACATCTTGAAACTTTTGTTTTACTCTTGCTTTATCATAAGCTTGGGGTGTTTCATGAAGCATGTAATTTGGAACTTGGGACATACCACCCTTTTCTTCATCAAATATATCAACACCATAATAATTCTCATCTTCTGGATTATAAGAAAAAATTACTTGATCTTGCGTTTTTATTTTTTCCGGATCAAAGTTTGAACCATCAATAAAATCATAAGTTTGTTCTTTTTCGTTCCATACACCAAGACCATATTTAGGTTCTTTTCCAGATTTTATTGTATCGCCACCTTCTATATCTTCTCTAAAAAAGAATGAACGATCTTTTTTCCAATTTTTTCTTTTTTCTTGTAAATTTTTATACGCTTGACCACCAAAACGATAACCCGGTCGCACGTACCTCGATAAAATGCCTTGTGATTTCATTAATAATACTCCCTATTCTCAACGTGCACGCTTTCTTCTACGTAATCATCTTTTAACTCAACGTAATAGCCTTGTCTATATTTCATTAAAGCTTGCGTGGTGGAGTCCACGTAGTCGTCGTTGTCTCCAAATGGGAATGCGGCGCATTCCTCTATAACTTCTTCCGCGAATTTTTCGTCCGGTGCCCAAATTTTTCCAGATTCAAAAAGTGGAGCAACACTATTTACTCTTGAATGTTTATCATTTCCTTTTGACGGTGTAAAGTTTAAAACTGGTATACCCATTTTTTGTAATTCATGTGTAAGTGGCATTCCAGATGCCTTTGCTTCAACAATAATCATCTCCGGCTCCCAATATTTATACTCTTCAAGTGCTTTTTTCTTCAATTCTGGAAAATTCCATCGTCCTTTCTTCGCATCAAGCAAAATTAATGACGTTCCAGTGTCATCATCAGGCTCAAAAATGCCCCAAGTTGTAATTGCAGAGTAATCTGCTGTCTCTTTTGCACTAAAAGCTGTATCATAGGACTGAATTATGTAATTTAAGTGCGGAATTTCGCTTTTTTCCCACGTTTGCCACCATTCACGCTTAATAATTGCACCTTCTTCGGATGTTGGCGCCTGCATCCATTGTGCTTGCCACTTTGTAAGTGGAATTGATGCTTTAACGCCTAGTAATCCTTTTAAGGACCAGAAATTACCCCACATAGGTTTATCATTTATGATCGCAGGAAACTCAACAACCTCCCATTTATCCGTCATATCGTCTTTGCCTTGGACCTCGAGTAGCTTGCCAGTAAGATCTTTAACAGACCATCTAGTCATAACAATTACAATAGCACCACCAGGTTGAAGTCTTTGACGTGGACCGGAAGTATACCACTCGTAATGTGATTCTAGGACCGTAGGAGAAAGAGCATCTTGCTCACTGTGAGGGTCGTCAATAATGAGAAGATCAGCACCACGACCAGTGATAGCACCGCCAACACCAGCAGCAAAATACTCACCTCCATGATTAGACTCCCAACGACCTGCAGCCTTAGAGTCCGCTGCCAATTTGACATCAGGAAAAACTTTTTCATATTCTGATGATTCTATCATGTTCTTCGCCTTACGTCCAAAGCGAATAGCTAATTCTCCTGTGTGAGTTGTTTGAATTAACTTGGCTTTTGGATGGCGGCCCATGAAGAACGCCGGAAATAAGTTAGATGCAAATTCTGATTTTGTATGTCTTGGTGGCATATTGACAATAAGTCTTTTAAGCTCACCATTAGCAATACGATTTAGCTTTTCAGCATAGATCTTATGATGATGTCCTTCTACAAATTCAGGCCAAACTGTTTTAACAAACTTTAAAAAATCACCTTGTATCTTTTCGCGCTTATCATCTAAGGCGTTTTTAAGAATTAATTTTAGCGTGTTTGTATCTAAGGATTCTAAATTAGAAACGTTTTCCATTTTTTTAAAATTTTTTAGGGACTCCAATTATAACGTTTTTATACATGATTGTCACTCTCAAACTCAACCTTCGCCGTCGCTAGGGGAGGTAGACGAAAAAGGGGGGGTTACCCCCTTCGAAGATTGAGACCGGGCGGCGAACGCAGTGAGCCGCAATAAGTAGTATCCCGGGCGCAAGCTGCGACATATTGTCGCATGTGACATAATGCCCGGGCAAGTTATCCACAGGTTATCCACAACTTAATGTAATTAACTATATAATTTATAAGTGATACATGGTATCCAGTGATAATAAATAGAAAGGGAATTAATTATGCCTAACGAAATAATAACTGCAAACAATGTTAATATTGCACCATTAGTTGAAGAACTAAATGCTTATGTTAAGACAAAGCAAGTAGGTGATGTTAACTTTGAAGAAGTACTATCTAAACTACCAAAGACTAACAGTCCAGATTGGAAGTTAATATCTGGAATACTATGTAATTCAATAGTTGAATGGGCTAGTCAAAACGCAAATAATGGGGGTAAAGATTTACTCGTTCACTTACAATCAGACATTGGTTATCTAATGAAGAGATTAGGATTAACTGATAGTTAATTCCCACAATACTCGTTAATCCTATAAATTAGGGCAATCTTCGGATTGCCCTTTTTTTATGTCCTGACATCAGCATCATCTCCTGCTGGGAAGACCGCCCGCTGCCCCGGGAAACCGAATCATGTTGATAGTTTGATGTGTTAGGAGTTTGGGAGTTTGGGAGTTTGAGGGGCCGTTGAATGCCTCATTTATACGAACGCCTACAAAGCATGAGATTAGTTCAACACCATTGCCCCTCTGTGTTTGAGGCAAGAGCCGAATAACTCCGTTTATCTTGCCTCATGTTGCTTATTTATCCGATTATAATTAACTAGTATATAACCTTACCAACACATTCATTATATCATCAAATGTAATCCATCTCAACCCAATCTTTCTTTTTCTTGTGGATAACTAATTTACGAATCCACTCAGTTACCGGGATCGCCCGGTGCGTCAGCTCCAAGAATCACAGTCCAACATCTGAAGTTGAACGATAGGGAGTTTGGGAGTTTAAGGCATGAAGTACCACATCACCCATATAATAATGGCTATTTTCAAAGGTATTATTAACATTAAGTAATCCAATTCTATCTCTCTCTTTCTTCCCACCTGCAGTCCTGGCTGCAGTTGCGTTTATAGATCCTGGAACGCCAGTTGTCAACCCGGGACATCAACAATTCTGCCATTTTATTCCTTTAACTCCGAAGGTTAACGGGATCGCGCGCCGGGCAACTGAAGCTCGTTCAAAAATCCCAGAAACCTTAGGTTTTATACGAAAGGGAGTTTGGGAGTTTGAGGCAGCGGGCGCCCAGGGCCCAGTGCTCCCGGGCACGACTTATCCACAGGATATCCACAGTTTATACACAAGGGAGTTTGGGGAGTTTTAGCTCCCCAAACCTATGGTTTAATTCTCTTGTTCTCTAACAGGTCTAAATATATCTAATAAAGAGCCATTGTTTTCTGATTCAACATGTGCCTCTTCCACACGTTTCGCATTGCGTGTCATAACGGGAACAACCCCATCATAATGGTCAGCAATCCTATTTAATACTGCGTTATTTTCTTCTATTGCACTAGTAATCCTATCTAATGCATATATTAAGTCTTTATCCATAGTAACTCCTTTTCTATTTCTGTTATCATTATAACATTTACGAATCACAAAGTATATAGCTAGTTCAAATTAATTGTGGATAACTTTTCCGAGCTTCACGGAACTTGGACATCTACCCAACTGGTATAAATACGCTCTGACCGGGAACTCCCGGCGCGCCCGGTGTATGGA
>VTLG01002836.1_pt1 | contig 16868 bp, 30 predicted proteins | sample 4694571 | NCBI WGS metagenome assembly VTLG01 (sample SAMN12604809, study PRJNA352737) | marine metagenome | biome: ENVO:00000447; feature: ENVO:00000209|ENVO:00000569|ENVO:01000036; material: ENVO:00002151; isolation source: viral sequences binned using virsorter ...
AAGTGTGCCCATTTCCAACCCGCTGTCTTAAGTAGTGCTGTTCTGAAGCCAAAGCGGTATACCTCGACAACCTGAAAACCTCGACGCTTAAGCCATGCAGAGGTTATTTTTTGTGGTATTTTCATTGCTGCTTTTCCTCCATCTTATAGTTTAAGTAGTCATTCAATGCCATGTGTGTGGCTGTAATGGCCTGTTTGTCTGCTGGAAAGTAAAACGCTGAAGTCTCACGCGGAAACTTTAGTCCTCCCACTTTAACCGTGTATCCGATAACTTCTCCGGTTATAGTTTTGGCTTTTCTGGATATTCTTGTTCTCATCGCTGTTAATCCTCCGTGGCTACTATTCGTGTGTTCCCCATAAATAACTCAGGTATGTCGGTCGCTAGGTAGTCGTCACTAGCGTCGTCATCGTTGTCAGTCTGGTAACTAGCCCTTAGGCAGATTGTACACAAGTCTATAAATTCGCCGTGGGTGTCTTTTCTGACCGCCTCGCTGTCTTCCAGAATGGCGTTGCAAGCTTTACATCTCATTACGTTCCCCCGTTTCGTTTGTTGTTGGTTGTGATAGGTTGTCGGTTGCGTCAAGATCATAGTCTACTTCTTCGGTTTCAAAATCAAGTGTTATCTCGTCAACCAAATCTGACAGCGTACTGTAATGCTTTCCGTTCTTTAAAAAATACATGGTTAGTTTCTCCTTTTTGCTTTATTAATAATGTTTGTTTTCCGCTGCTTCTTCTACGTCCAGCATAGCAGCGTCATATCCTGCCCAGAACGCTCTCTGAGCTTCTGTAGCTGTTTTCCGGTTGCCTTCGGTATCTACAGGCGGGTTGCTGTAAAACTCGTGTACGGCTTCTGTAGTTGTTCTCATCATAGCAAATGCTCCTCAATGATGTTCAAGTCTATTAGTTCCTGACGTAGCCAAGAGTTATCCACACCGGCTGCCTCATCTATACGTTCCGCCTCGAATAGCAAGTCGTCTACGATAAAATCTAGCAGTTCCTTAGTTTGACTCTGTATTTTTTCTATTGCTAGTTTATGCCCTTCTATCAGACCTTTACTATTTAGTTTCTCCAAACTATCAATATCTGCGGCGGTGTTTTCTAAAAGTCGTTCTTGTGTTTCCATGCTGATGTTCTCCTCTCTATGTTTTACTGATACATTACAATGTTTTGTGTTCGTTGTCAAATGTGCTGCACGTCAGGTAAACACTGGCTTCAACTGAGGTCTGGTATGCATATACTCGTCGCTTACCCTTGTAATTGATGATTCTTAGCCAACTGGTCTTCAATAATCTCAGCCCATGAAGGGTGATTTTCTTCCATGTCCGAGAGTTTTTTTGAAAGTTCCGCGCCCTGTTTACCGTAAATCATGCCCGGATAATTTTCCTCGTCGAGCGTGAGATATGTCTGCAATGTGTTGATATAATCGTGCCTGAATTCTAAAAAGTTCATTTTCTTTTGCTCCGTTCCGTTATGAGTTTATTTTCGAGATAATCGTAACCTTCGCACGATATTTCCATACGTGAGGATATCCGTAGCAGTTCTGCGGTTAACTCTTTTGTTGTCAAGTCTGTTCTGTTTCCATACAGACAGTCGAACTCTACTTGTGTTTGTCCCAGTTTTATAGCTTCGTTGCTTACGTTCATTATGCTTTTGCTCCTGTATTGAGTCGGTTGTTTTTTAATAAAACATTTCATGCTGCGACAGTTCATCGTATACGTTTTCTTCGATAGCTTCGTGCCTGGCTGAGAATATAGACGTTCCCACATCCGCACACCATTCAATACGCTCTTTTAAACTCATGCGTAGCCAATAGTCGTGTATCTCTTCATTTTGTTTGTTTGAGTATTCTTCCTCGTCGTATACTGGGTAGTCGGCTAATGCCGAAAGTATCTCACAAGCACGTTCCAGTACAGCACTGTGCGCGTCACGTTCAACTATGATGTACTCTACCCAACCGCACGCCCAATGCCCTGCGCGAAAATCGTAAACTCTGGGGCTTTCTTTTTTGACGTTTGTTTCGTAATCAAGTTCCTCCAATTCATGAAGTATTGCTTGATAGTTGCAATTTTCCAGTATTGTACTCTCACGGTTGCGCGAATATACGCAGTAGTGGCCTTCTGGGGAGTGTCCGCCGTAGTTGTCTGGATGTTCCCACTCCATTTCCTTCAGTTGGTCGGCTATGTTCATTATGCGTTTGCTCCGTTTTGTGCTTCAAAGTTTATAGCTGATTGTGGAACGATCCTGCCAACTGTTTTACCGCCTAAATATTTGTTGATATGTCGCGTAGTGGTTGCGCTGTACCAGACGTCGGTTCTGAACGCACCTTTAGAATCCCAGCCTGCTACTGGAGTCTCATAGCTGAAAAGTATGGTTATGTCGTTAAGTTTTACTTCTGTCATGTTTGATGCTATTTGTTTGATATTCATGTTGCTATTTCCTTGTGTTGTTTGTTGTGTTGGTGTATGCAGTATATGTATCTAATTTAGGTTGTCAAGCGCTTTTGTTAAATCCGTCGTCGTTATGGAGAATCACCGACAAATGAAACCTAATCTCAGCGAGTTTATAGCCAAAAGGTCTGATGATGTACTCGTTTTTTTGCGTGTCAAAAGCACTCCAATCGCTTGGTCCGCGAGTTGATACGGTTATGTGTGGCGCGTCGGTTACAACGTATACAGCACTCAATGTGCCCATTCCGTTGCCTAGCCAAGTAGCCGGTTGTATTTTTGTAAGTTTAATCATGGTGCTGTTCTCGTGTTGGTTTCCTAAGACGCCATTTCTGGCGTTTCGACTGGGAACCACCCAGTTCTCATCAGTTAGGCTATGGCGTTTCTACACTGATTTGATAAGACCGTGACGTAACGCCACTTCAGCTAATGCCCCTAGTCTAGCGTCTTCTGCCGTTGCATGATAACAGGACATAAATTCCTCAGTGTTTCCGGTAGGGTGGCATTTAAAACTGCCTATTTTTTTGCCTTCGACGTCGCCAACTGTGGCATATCCCTCAAATAACCACTTTTCGCCGTCTTTAAATTTTGAGGTTTGCAGTTTGATAAATTTACTTGTTTCGCGCTCGATTTTGGTTTTAATAGTGTTAGCGTTCATGTTGTGTTTCCTTGTGTTGTTGTTTGTTGTTGTTGGCTTAAGAGAGTAGCTCTTTTTTGTACAGTTCGAAGTCGTTCTCCTCTAGCGTGTCCGCTAGTTTTTTAAACAGTTTATATTCGCTCTGCATTCTTCTAACTTTTTCTATCAAGAACTCATCGTCCATATATGTTTCTTTTATGACGTCATCTTTTAACTTATTGAATGAAGTTCTAAGAGCTTTGGCGGTAATGGCTAATTCTATGTTACTGGATGTTTGTACAGTGTTCATGGTGCTTCCTTCTTCGTTGTGTTGGCTGTAATTTTAGCAAATGTCATATTTCTGTCTAATACTGTTTTGGCATAAGAATATATCTTTTTATAACCACTTTGTGGGTCCTTCTTTAGTCCTCGCACTTGTCTTGTGTCTGCCTGTGTTGCCTGTGTTGCCTGTGTCGCGCTGGCCTGTGTTGCCTGTGTTGGCCTAGGCTTGGGGCTTGGGTATAACGTGCGGAAAACAGAGGCCCGGGGGGCCGGTGGCTGCGTCCGGTCGCGTGGGGGTGCTACTCTCGTACAAAATAAGCCAAAATTAGCAAAAATAAACCCCTGTCTTTCACAAGTTACCCCTTGTTTTTACACAAGAAATCACCACCCCCAACCATAGGCAATAAATAGCTTGACTTTCATGAAGACTTATGTTATACTATTGTCATAATTATGGATAATTCACATGACCCGATCTGAAGTTAAAAGAAGGGGCCGTGGCAGACCCCGTAAAGCAGAAGTAGCTGCTGTTAAGCCCGGCAACAAAGGTAAAGTCGGCAGACCTAAAGGTGACGCTGCGATAATAAACGAGTACAAAGCTCGTATGCTGGCCTCACCTAAGTCTAGGCTGGTCTTAGAGACAATCTTTGACGCAGCTTTAGACAACGACCATAAGAATCAAGCGGCTGCTTGGAAACTCGTTATGGACCGCATGTTGCCTGTAGGCATCTTTGAAAGAGAAGTAATGAAGGACGGGGGTAGAAACGCGATACAAATCAACATTTCTGGTGTTGGTGCTGTAGACATTGGTTCAGACTCAAGCAACGAAGTTATCGAAGGGGAAGTAATTAGTGAGCCTTAAGTATTTTTCTTTGGACGAATTTGACTGCCAAGTTACAGGGGAAAACCGCATGGACCCAGACTTTCTTGAACAACTGGACGCACTTAGACTAGCCTGTGGTTTTACTTTTATTATTTCTTCCGGCTACAGACACCCGACGTTACATCCCATTGAAGCTGCAAAAAAAGTCCCCGGAACACACGCGCAGGGAATAGCAGCAGACGTCGTGGTTAAGAACGCCAACCAACGGTACTGCATTGTACAGGAAGCAACAAAACTAGGTTTCAAGGGTATAGGTGTAGCAAAAGACTTTGTACACGTAGACATGAGAGACACAGACACGCCTGTTCTATGGTTGTACTAAATCAACTCAACAACGTGAGGGACCAATGCGTGTCCAGCCAGTCCAGAGAATACAAAAAGACCCTAGCAATTCAAATGGATCTGAACTGGGACGGAGACCCAAGTATAGAACCAGAGGAAGAAGAAAAAGAAAAAGAAATCAGCTCACAACAAAAAACAGACTTGACAGATACGTCTGAGTGTCAAGCACAGAATTAAACATACAGTTACTTCCGTGGCAGCAGGAGGTGTGGGAAGACCCCACAAGGTTTAAAATAGTTGCTGCCGGTAGACGGACAGGGAAGTCCCGTCTGGCTGCTTGGATGCTTATTGTAAACGCACTACAGGCTGACAAAGGCCATGTGTTTTACGTAGCACCAACACAGGGTCAGGCCAGAGACATCATGTGGCAGACGTTGTTGGAATTAGGCCACCCTGTTATCTCAGGCAGCCACATAAACAACCTACAGATTAAGTTGGTTAACGGAGCCACAATCAGCCTAAAGGGTGCTGACAGGCCAGAAACAATGCGTGGTGTTAGCCTGAAGTTCCTTGTGCTGGACGAATACGCAGACATGAAACCTGACGTGTTCGAGCAGATACTAAGGCCAGCCCTGACTGACCAGAAAGGTTGTGCAATGTTTATCGGCACACCTATGGGACGTAATCATTTTTATGAGCTGTACAAGTACGGAGAGTTAGGGTCAGACGAAACGTACCGAACGTGGCACTTTACGTCTTACGACAATCCGCTGCTGGACCCTGAAGAAATAGACGTAGCAAAGAAGTCTATGTCAAGCTACGCTTTTCGTCAGGAATTCATGGCTTCCTTTGAAGCTCGTGGTTCAGAGATGTTCAAAGAAGAGTGGATAAAGGTTTCTGAAGACAAACCTGAAGCAGAAGAAGGTGACTACTACATAGCGGTTGACTTAGCTGGTTTTGAAGAAGTCAACAAGAAAAGAACTAAAAACACTAAACTGGACGAAACAGCTATTGCTGTGGTTAAGGTCAATCCTAACGGCTGGTACGTTGACAACATTGTTTACGGTAGGTGGAGCCTTGACGAAACAGCGGCTAAGATTTTTCAGACAGTCAGGGACTACAGACCAGTGAGTGTAGGTATCGAAAGAGGTATTGCAAAACAGGCTGTGATGTCTCCTTTGACTGACTTACAGAGACGCCACGGAACGTTCTTTAGAGTCGAAGAACTGACTCACGGTAACAAGAAAAAAACAGACAGGGTTATGTGGGCTTTACAAGGTCGTTTTGAAAATGGTTTTGTAACGTTAAACAAAGGTGAGTGGAACGCTAGGTTTTTAGACCAGTTGTTTCAGTTTCCAGACCCGCTGACTCATGACGACCTAGTAGACGCCTTGGCTTACATAGATCAACTTGCCAACGTAACTTATGACTATGACTTTGAAATTGACAACAACGAAATACTTGACGTAGTAGCAGGATACTAATATGAGTGAAATATACGAAGAAGACCCTTTGTTGATAGAAGAGTCTATTGAAGACTGGGTAATCACGAAGTGTGACGACTGGCGTGACCACTACGAGTCTAATTACTCTAGTCGTTTTGACGAATACTACAGACTCTGGCGTGGCATCTGGGATCCCGCAGACAGCGAAAGAGCTTCTGAACGTTCTCGTATTATTTCCCCTGCGTTACAACAGGCAGTTGAGTCTAACGTTGCTGAACTGGAAGAAGCAACCTTTGGACGTGGCAAGTGGTTTGACGTTTCTGACAACGTAGGAGACACAGACCGTCAGGACGTAATGTTTTTGCGTAACAAGCTGACAGAAGACTTTGAAGACTGTAAAGTCCGTAAAGCAGTAGCAGAGTGTCTTATTAACTCCGCTGTGTTTGGTACAGGTGTCGGTGAAATTGTTATTGAAGAAATGAAAGAAATGGTCCCGGCAACTCAGCCTATAATGGGTGGAGACTTGCAGGCCGTAGGCGTCAACATACAAGAAAGAGTTAAAGTAAAACTCAAACCTGTGCTTCCTCAGAACTTCCTGATTGACCCTGTGGCAACCTCCGTAGAAGACGCTATGGGTGTTGCTGTTGATGAGTTTGTCAGTCTTCATCAGGTTGAGATGCTACAGGAGCAAGGTGTGTACAGAGACACCTACGTCGGTCCAGCAGCAACTGACACAGACCTAGAGCCGGACCAAGACCTTACGATTTACAACGACGACAAAGTTCGCCTGACTAAATACTACGGTTTAGTTCCCCGTGTTATTCTGGAAGAAGCTCTGGGAGAGACGGACGACGAGGACGCTGACCAAGAAGAAGAAACAGAAACACTCCTTACAGAAGGAGAAGAAGAAACAACAACGGAGTCTAAGTACGTTGAGGCTATTGTCGTTGTTGCTAACGGTGGTATTCTTTTAAAAGCTGAAGCTAACCCCTTCATGATGCAAGACCGTCCTGTAGTAGCTTTTCCTTGGGACGTTGTACCGGGAAGGTTCTGGGGACGTGGTGTTTGTGAAAAAGGGTACAACTCACAGAAAGCTCTTGACACTGAATTAAGAGCTAGGATAGACGCTCTGAGTCTCACGATACACCCAATGATGGCTATAGACGCCACCAGACTCCCAAGAGGAGCTAAACCAGAAGTACGTCCCGGTAAAATAATACTAACCAGTGGCGACCCGCGTGAAGTCCTGCAACCGTTTAACTTCGGACAAGTAAGTCAAATTACTTTTGCTCAGGCTTCAGCACTACAGCAGATGGTACAGCAGTCTACAGGGGCTGTTGACTCGGCAGGAATTGCTGGTTCTGTCAACGGTGAAGCAACTGCCGCTGGCATATCTATGTCTCTTGGTGCTATAATCAAACGACATAAACGAACTTTAATTAACTTTCAGCAGTCTTTTTTAATTCCTTTTGTAAAGAAGTCTGCTTATCGGTACATGCAGTTCGACCCTGAAAACTATCCGGTAGCTGACTACAAGTTTAACGCAAGTAGTACGTTAGGTATCATAGCAAGAGAGTACGAAGTAACTCAGCTTGTACAACTGTTACAGACGATGCAACAGGACTCTCCGTTGTACGCTACGCTAGTACAGTCTATCATAGACAACATGAATCTGTCTAACAGAGAAGACCTTATTGGCGCAATGCAGCAAGCGTTGGAACCAAATCCTCAAGAACAGGAAGCAGCCACGGTTGTACAACAGTCTCAGATTGAGTTCCAGCAGTCACAGACGGCAGCACTCAACGCACAGGCTAAAGAGTCGTCTGCCAGAGCAGTTAAGCTGGCGGTAGAGGCTGACACTGTGCCAAGAGAAGTAGAGATTGATCTTATAAACGCAGTCACCAGAAACTTACGCGAAGGTGACGCTGAAGACAAAGAGTTTGAGCGACGTATACGTGTTGCTGACACTCTCCTGAAACGAAGAGAAATCAAGAGTAAAGAAGATGCTAACAGACCAAGAACTGACGAGACTCCTAGCGATAATAGAGAACAACCTCAAACCCCGATGGGACCGCTTAGAAGCGTTGGAACTCCAGATCAAGGAGTTAACTTCGGCGGCGGCGGCGGCAACACAGGTGGGCAAGGCTAGTGATAAGAAAAAAACAAGACCCAAGACTAGCAAGAGCCGGAGTAAAAAGGTTTAATCAACCAAAGAGGACGCCCAACCATGCTACAAAGTCACACGTTGTTGTCGCGAAGGAGGGAGACAAGATTAAAACGCTCCGTTTCGGCCAGCAAGGAGCGAAGACGGCAGGATCTTATAAGAAAGGAGAGAGTAGAAAAACAACAAACAAAAGGAAAAGCTTTAAAGCAAGACACGCTAGAAACATAGCGAAAGGAAAAATGTCTGCTGCGTATTGGGCAGACAAAACAAAATGGTAACTTAACCGCGAGAGGAGGAAAATTAAAATAGATGGTACTGGACATTATATGTTTCATCGGACTAATAGGAGTAATAGGACTAGCATTTTCAGCAGAAGAATTAAGTAAGCAACAGAAGTTTAGAGAAAAACCATCTTATTTTGACCCTTATCAAATCTACTAAATGAGGAGTGTGATCTAAAATGCCAAAAGGTAAAGGAACTTACGGTAACGTCATAGGACGTCCGCCAAAGAAAAAGAATAAAAGAAAGGCTATGTCCTGCCCTTCTCCACGTAAAATGAAAAGAGGAAGTAGAAAAAGTTAAAAAAAGACTTGCTTTTTGTTTTAATATGTGTTAAACTGTAGACAATACTAAGGAAAACTATGACACCTGAGCTTGAAACCTACTTTGACAACTACAACGAACTCTTTAATCACGACGGTTTCAAACAACTCTTAGACGAAGTTTCCAACAATATAAAGCAACTTTCTAACGTCACTACGATAAAAGACGAAGAAGAGCTTTTCTTCCGCAAAGGTCAAATTGCCGCCTTTAATGCTATCATAAACCTAGACGGTACTATTGAAGCAGCAAGAGAACAGGCAGAAACCCCGGACGAAAACGACACGGAAGTTTAAAATGCTTAAAGTTTATGATTTTTGTTGTCCTAAAGGACACGTGTTTGAAAGATTTGTTAAAAGTTCCGTCACAACCAGTAGGTGCGGTTGCGGTGAAACTGCTACAAAAATAGTATCTGCCCCGGCTTTTATTCTGGACGGGTCTACTGGGGACTTCCCCGGAAGACACCTGAAGTGGCTAAAAGAACACGAACAAGCAGGTAAGAACACTCATCTCCACAATGACTAAGTTCACGGAGTTTAATTATGTCACGAGCAGCTATGGTTGATTTGCCTCCTACTCCTGAAGAAGAGGAACAAGCAGAGACTACTTTAGAAAACGAAGACGAAGCAGCAGAGATTCAACAGATTGCAGATGAAGTTGAGCAACCTCAAGAAGAACCCACAGTACCAGAGAAGTACCAAAATAAATCTCTGGAAGAAGTCGTACAGATGCACCAAGAAGCTGAAAAGCTGCTGGGGCGTCAGTCGTCTGAAGTGGGAGAGCTTCGCAAAGTTGTGGACGACTACATTTCTAGTCAACCACAACAATCAGCACCTCAACAAAACACTGTTGAGCCTGAAGACGAATTAGATTATTTTACTGATCCTCAAGCCGCTGTTAATCGTGCTATTGAGAATCATCCTAAGATAAAGGAAGCGCAGGAGTATTCGACCCAGTACAAGAAGCAAGCTTCACTGGCGACACTTCAAAGCAAACACCCTGACATGCAGAACATCCTGCAAGACGGAAAGTTTGTAGACTGGATAAAAGCTTCTAAAATTAGGACTCAGTTGTTTGCGGAAGCTGACCAGAATTTTAATGCTGAAGCTGCTGACGAACTGTTTTCACTCTGGAAAGAACGAAAGACAGTTGCAGAGCAAACCGCGTCAGTTGAAAAACAGGCGCGTAAACAGCAGATAAAGGCAGCTAACACAGGCAATGCACAAGGTAGTGGTGAGCAGAGCCGTAGAAAAATCTATCGTCGGGCCGACATTATTAAACTAATGAAAACTGACCCAGAACGTTATCAAGCTTTATCAGAAGAGATACTGACAGCTTACGCGGAGGGTCGAGTCAAATAACATTATTGGAGAAATTGACTTATGGCTACTGCCACATACCCCGGAGCGGCGGGTAATACTGCATTAACAGAAGCGGCAACTTTTGTCCCCGAAATTTGGTCGGACGAAATTATTGCTGCTTATCAGAAGAATCTGAAGATGGCTCCGCTTGTCAAGAAAATATCTATGACAGGCAAAAAAGGAGACAAGCTTCATATTCCTAAACCCACTAGAGGCGATGCTGCGGCTAAAGCTGCTGATACGGCAGTTACAATCATCGCTAACACTGAAAGCGAACTGACTGTGGACATCAACCGTCACTTCGAGTATTCACGACTCGTAGAAGACATTGTTGAAGTTCAGGCTCTTAGCAGCCTCCGTCAGTTTTACACAGAAGACGCTGGTTATGCTCTCGCAACGAGAGTAGACACTGACCTCCATTCCGCAGGAACTGGTTTTGGTAATGGCGGCGCAGTTGTTTTTTCTGCTGCTGTAGCTCCTACTGACTATCAGCATACCGGCTGTTTCTTCAACGACGGCGGAACAACGACTCAGTACACAGACGACACTATTGTCGCTGCTGACGTTTTTTCTGATGCGTTTTTCCGTGACATGATTCAGAAACTTGACGACAACGACGTTCCTATGGAAGAACGTGTACTTATAATCCCGCCTTCTGTTCGGAAGACAATTATGGGTATAGATCGTTACGTGTCCTCTGATTTTGTCAGCGGTCAAGCAGTACAGTCCGGGCTTATCGGCAACCTGTACGGCGTTGACGTTTATGTGTCTTCCAACTGCGTAACTATCGAAGCTGCTGGAGACAACACCGCATCGTCTGTTGACACTCGTGGTGCTTTGCTTTTCCACAGGGACGCTATAGTTCTTGCAGAACAGCAAACAGTACGTTCTCAAACCCAGTACAAACAGGAATACCTGTCTACTCTGTTCACGGCTGACTGCCTGTACGGTGTTCAGGTCTATCGTCCTGAGGCTGGTTTCGTTCTCGCTATTGGTGAGTAACGGATTCAAGGGGGGTCTTACGGCCCCTCTTTCTTTTTTTTTATTACTCTGGGACTTCTAGTTCATGGCAACTACAATCAAATTAAAAAATGGTTCGGGTGCGCCAGCAGCCAGCGACCTTGTTCAAGGGGAACCTGCACTAGACCTAACTAACAAAAGGCTGTACTCAGAAAACTCTAGCGGTACAGTAGTTGAAATAGGTTCTAACCCGTCAGCTTTGTCTATTGCAGGGACAGCGGTTACGTCCACAGCGGCTGAACTAAACATTCTGGACGGCGTTACGTCCACAGCAGCAGAACTTAATATACTGGACGGAGTGACTTCGACTACCGCAGAGCTTAACATCCTAGACGGTGTGACAGCTACGGCTGCTGAACTGAACATCATGGACGGAGTTACTGCTACTACAGCAGAACTCAACATCATGGACGGTGTTACGTCAACGGCTGCTGAGTTAAACATCCTAGACGGTGTTACTTCGTTTTTAGACGAAGACAACATGGCGTCTGACAGTGCCACAAGTATACCGTCGCAGCAGTCAGTAAAAGCTTATGTTCAGGCTCAGACAGGCACGTCACCGGGGTCGGAGTTTACGTCCCCTATTATAAATGCAGGGGCGCAACTAAAGAACGGCGCAACCAGCGCAGGGTATCTTGAGTTCTTTGAAGACTCAGACAACGGGACAAACAAAGTAACGCTTATTGGTCCTGCTGCAACGGCTGACGTAACTATAACACTTCCTGCTTCAGCAGACACTTTAGTTGGTAAAGCAACAACAGACACCTTAACTAATAAAACACTAACAACACCTGTTATTAACGCAGGAGCGCAGTTAAAGAACGGTGCTACTGGTGCTGGTTTTTTAGAGTTCTTTGAGGACTCAGACAATGGAACAAACAAAGTAACTCTTATTGGTCCTGCGTCTACAGCAGATATTACTTTAACACTTCCATCTAGTGATGGAGATTCTGGGCAATTCTTACAAACAAACGGCTCTGGCACGATGTCATGGGCAACTGCTGGTGGCGCTTACACAGCGTGGGCAATTAAGACGACCAACTACACAGCAAGTGCTGGTGACCAACTAGTGTGCAACCACGCATCCACAGCGTTCACGATCACGCTGCCAGCGGGAACTGCTAATGACACGGTAATTATCTCGAACGCAGGAGCAGCATTGGTGACTGTCGGCAGGAACGGAAGTCAGAAAATTAACAGTGTTGCAGCAGACGGCACAATAATTCAAGGCGCAAGCGTACAACTGGTCTACGTCGATGACACCATTGGCTGGTTTGAGATTTAACGGAGAAATCATATGGCAGTTTTAGGAACCAACAATCAATCTGTGCTTGAGCAAATTTTGCTCACTAACAGCCAAACATGGACTGTTGGCAGAACAGGTGTCATCCGAGTCATTACAATTGGCGGTGGCGGCTCTGGGGCGGCAAGCAGCAATGTAGGGATAGCCACTGGCGGTGGTGCTGGTGGTTTATCTGAACAAATTATCTCGGTGACAGAGGGCGACACCTACACCGTCACAATCGGCGCTGGCGGCGCATCCGCCCAGTCATCAAATAGTGCTGTTGCAGGAAATAATGGTGGCAACAGTCGTTTTGTGACTGCTTCAGGAACCACCGTTGATCTCAATGGAAATGGAGGCACAGGTGGAGTTGCACTGAAATCGTCCACATCAGCAGCGGCTGGTGGTGCTGGAGGAACAGCGAGTGGCGGTACAAGTAATCGTGTTGGCGGCGCAGGGGGTGCAATTGGGGCTGGTGCGAATGATGGTAGTGCCGCAACGGGTGGTGGTGCAGTAGCGATACGGTCGGCTGTTGGTCATGCAGGTGGAGCAATTCCTGCCGCTATAGCCTCACAAGAACGAGCAACAGGGGGTGGCGGTATAGGAGGAGCTGGAGGAGCTTGCACAGGTACGACCGCGGGTGCAGTGGGCACATCAGGCGGCGGGTCTGGTGGGCCAGCAGCGAGCGTCAGTGCTACACAGAGTTCTGCCACAACTGGTTATCCAATCACAGGAGGCATCAGGCAGGGAGGTGCGCTGTCTTTAGCTGGAGCAAACGGCGGCGTGAACCTTTCGGAGATAACAACTAATGCTTCTCAGAAATCTCAAGGTGTCACTCTAATTCAGGGTACTCAGGCTGGCGGCGCGTTTCCCTCAAATATTCTTAATGTGTTTGGTGATGGTGGGACAGGTGTAGGCGAGTCTTATAATGATGGAGTAAGGTCTACAGGCGGTGCGGGGGCTGGAGGAGGCGCTTCTGCGGGAAATTATAACGAGTATGCCGAGGCTACAGGAGGTATTTTTGCTGGTGGTGGAGCCTTGTGTGCAGACGACAGTGATGGCAATAGTGCTGCGTTAAAAGGCAACGGCGGTCCCTTGGGTGGCGGTGGAGGTGCCGCAGCTTGCCGAGGAAACCACGATATGTTTTCTGGCGATGGCGGAAATGGCGTAGTAATAATCCACTATCTGGCCTACGGGTAAGGAAAGAAAAATGTCTAATAAATACATTATTAAAGATGCTGAAGGCAACCAGATAGATTTCGTAGTTGGTGCAGAAGATTTTGTTAAGGCTAATTTTAGCAACTACGAATTGTGGGTTGATCCGCAAGCGAACGAAATTAAACTGATAACTGCAAGACAGTGGCGGGATAGCGAGTTAGTAAGAACTGATGCGTTATCTGTGTTATCTGACCATCCTCAAAAAACAGAGATTGCAGCGTACAGGGTTAAGTTGCGAGACTGGCCTTCTACAGATGAATTCCCAGATACACGACCCACACTTTAAGGAATGACGTGAGTGTTAGCAGAAGTCGCGGGATGTGTTGCACTAATCAAAGGTGTTTCGGAAGCGGTAGGTGCGCTTAATGAGTCTGCTAATGCAGCGTCTCAGCTTGGTAGTGTAATCGCAAGATTTTCTAAAGCTAACGATCAAGTTTTAAAGACAGAAAAAGAAAACCTTGGTAGACTTACAGTTGAAGACAGCATACAAATTCAAATATGTAAAAAAAACTTAGCTACCTTTCACCGCAATTTAAAGGACGCAATGCTTATTGCAGGGTTGGCTGGTGACTACGCTGAAATAATGGCTCGTGTTGAAGAGAGTAAACTAGCGCACGAAAAAAGAATTTCAGCCATGAAAAGAAAACAAAGAGAAAAAGAAAAAGAATTACAAAAGATGCTGGAAACAATCTTACTCGTCGGTCTTGTTGGCGCGTTAGGTGCAGTAGCTTTTTTTATTCTTTTTCGTATGTAAAACACAGGAGAATTTACTAGATGAAAACTATATTTGAAGCTATACGAGACTGGTTTTTGATGGCTTGGGAAACTGTGAAGACTCCTGAATTTTGGATTGTCCCGCAGGAAACAGAAAAGAAAAGCAACTTTTGGTCAATCAAAGAAGAAGAAGAAACACCGGAAGAACTAAAGACAGAAACAACAGAAGCAGCGGTAGAAGCTACACCTGACGAAGCAACAGTCGAAGCTAAACCAGCAACCGCAGAACAAAGCTGGAGCGCGGCTAAAGTTTAATGTCTTTTATTACTAACATACTAGGCGGCTTTGGAAGTAAAGTCGTTGAAGCTGTAGACAATCGCTCTGAAAGAAAGCACGTAGAAAAAGTACGAAAGCTAGAGATAGAAGAACTAAGACACAAAACTAAAATGGACATGCTCGCCAGAGGACAAGAGCTAGACAATAGCTGGGAAATAGAACAAATTAAAAACTCTGGTTGGAAAGACGAAGCTGTCCTTGTGACTTTGCTGATTCCTCTCTGGCTTTGTTTTATTCCTTACACCGTTGTGTACGTTGAAAAAGGGTTTAACGCTTTGTCACTTACGCCTGATTGGTATCAGTGGCTTATTCTTGTAATTTTCGCTGCGATATACGGCGTCAGGATATGGAGAAGGAAGTAGTGAGTAACGTTTCTGATAAACCAAGTTACGCTGTAGAGTTAGCTATAGAAGCTTTAGAACGTATTGCAAAACACGAGAAAGAATGTGGTGAGCGTTGGTCCGAAGCAATGGTAGAGTTAAGAGAACTAAAGAAAGCAACAGACATTCATGCTGCTCGTTGGGAAAAGTTAGCGTGGCTCTTTGTCGGTACGGCAGTTACTTGTACCGCTACAATCTTAACTACGACTTTACTGTAAGAAGGTACTGAGCGAATGTCGCGTTCCATAGAAGACAGAGAAGCAGACCTTAATGAAGCTTTGGATCAAGACCCTTTTTATAGAAATTTAGGTTCTGAAGGAGCTAGGGCGCTCTATAGAGAGTACAAAAGACAACAACTAGAAAAAACACCAAGAGGTTCCTTAGGCAACCTTGTTGTATTTGCAGATTGGCTTAATTCTGATCCAGCAAAAGATTTTAGACATGGGGGGATGCCTGACTCTACACCTATAGACGCAGACGAATTAGCTGAAATTTATGCTGCGGAAGAAAGACGAAAAGCGTTAGGACAGACCCCAGAAGAGTTTTACCAGACTTTAGACACAGACCCTGATTTAACTGACGGAGACGACGACTTACAAAACGGCACAGTTCCTCCTCCTTCTGACAAGTTTAATGAGTCTTTAAGAGCAAATGTAGAAGCTCTGAACGAAGCTTTTAATCAGATAATAACACAATTAGAAGAGCGTGGCGTACCTGAAGAAGAGATAGAGGCTTTTCGTAAAGCTGTAACACCAGTCTACGAACAGTTTGGAAGCCGTACTATGGGACAGCCGGGCGGCTCCATCACGATAGACATACCGGACTCTCCCATGCCTAAGTGGGAACTGCCCGGAATTTCTATTACATACGGAGACCCTGACAACCCTAACTCTGGAAATGATAACATATATATTACACTCAACCTTGACCTGCCAGTTATCGGGCCGTTGCTTGAAACTCTTGGTGTTGGGGGAGGAAAAATATACTTAAGGAAGGACGGAAAGTGGAGTACGCCGGGTGGCGTGTTAGAAAGAGTCGGTGGTATTTTTACAGACATTTTAAAAACTCCTAAAGCTATTTTAGACGAAGCAAAAAAAATTATAGAAGGCATAGAAGACGGAACTGTATTTGAAGGTATCAAAAGAGAAGAAGGTTTATTTGCTGACCTGCTTAAAAAATGGTTAATAGGCAGATACCCGTGGTTTGAAGATGAGTGGTTTAAAGATTTTATAAAACAAACTGAAGAAATTGCACGTGACAATGGCCTTATTCCTTTCACGGACATTAATACTGAGGAGACTTGTACTTTAGAAGGGTGGGAGTGGAACCCGTCAGCAAAAAATGGTAAAGGGGGGTGTGAACTTATTTACGACGATGACGACGAAGCTGACCCTGAAGTAACTGAAGATGTTGTTCCTCCTCCAGAAAAAACAGAAGAAGAGTGTCTAGCTGAAGGGAATGACTGGGACGGAGAAAAATGTGTTTTTGTTCCTGACGATGAGAAAAAAGCAAAGTGTTTAGCAAGAGGTGGTACATGGGAAAATGGTCAATGTACTCTTCCTCCTGTTGATCCACAACAAGTGTGTGCACAAAGAGGCGGTAGGTGGGATCCGTTAGCAAACAACGGTGAAGGGAAGTGTGTAGAAATTGACGACGATGACGATGATCCTGTTGTTCCTCCTCCGCCTCCTCCGCCAGAAGGTTGCCCAATTGACGGAGAAGTTAGAGACCCAAAGACAGGGAAATGTGGACCTTTGCCTCCGCCTCCGCCTCCGCCTCCGGGAACGTGCCCTGCAAACTCTACTCCTAATGCGGATGGAGGTTGTGATTGTAACGCTGGT
>VTLG01004621.1_pt1 | contig 16865 bp, 18 predicted proteins | sample 4694571 | NCBI WGS metagenome assembly VTLG01 (sample SAMN12604809, study PRJNA352737) | marine metagenome | biome: ENVO:00000447; feature: ENVO:00000209|ENVO:00000569|ENVO:01000036; material: ENVO:00002151; isolation source: viral sequences binned using virsorter ...
ACTATTGATGGTAAGAAAGTTTCAATAACACATTCAAGTGTCTATGGTAAGGAAGAACCTAAAGCTGAACCTACTAAGAGGGAGTTAAGAAATAAGAGAAATGAATATTTAAGTAGTCCTGAAGGAAGACGTGAAAGAAGAGATGCAAAACTTAAAAATAAGATTAGTGGTAATAGACCAACAGGTAAAACAAAATGGGTAGGAAAAAATACTACTTGGGTTGGTAGGAGTGGTAATGTTATTGCTCCAAGAGCATATAAAGAAGAAGTTGCTATTGATGAAAATCGTATGGCATCACATACTGCTGGTATGTCTGATGGACAAAAAGATGCTGCAACATCTTCTGTAAGTAGAAGTACTGCAGATAAGATGGGTAGAAGAAGTGATGAAGCTGCCTTTAAAGGTAGGAAAAAGAAAACTTCTGCTAGATATTCTTCCACTAGTGGTAAGAAAAGAAAGAACACAACTGGTAGAGGGCAACCAGAACAGTATCGTAAGTCTGCTGATAGTCCAGAAAATGAAGGTAGATATCCATATGGACGTTCAAAGATCGTTCAAGGTAAGGGATCTTTTAAAGGTTTGAAAAAAGAAGAATTTGAAAATATCCAAGAACTTGATAATATGGGTGGTCCTGCTGCTATTGGTGCAGTTGTAGCTGCTGGTGCTGGTCTTGCTAAATCCGCTTATGATGGAATTAAAAAAACTGCTGATAATTTAAAAAAGAATAAGGAAGAGAAACAGCAGAAAATCAAAAATCTAACTCAATCTTATTCATGGAGAGATGAATTAGGTCTTATTGAAGGTAATAGAACAAAGGGGTTCCTTGGATCAGGTCATAAAAAAGACTATTCAAAAGGTCCAAATGAAAAGATTTATGTAGATTATACAAAAATTAGAGCAAATGCTCCTGTGAAGACTGATACAAAGGTAGGTTAAATGAAAATATTATCTGCTGAAACAAATCTAGGATCTGCTACTAATGTTAGCAACGCTCCTGTTGTACGACTTTTTAATAGTGGTACTGATAATATCCTTGTAACTAGAAAGGATTATAATGCTGTAGTCGTAGGATCTTTTATGGTTCCTTCTGGTGAAGTAGTATATGCCGAAAAATATTTTACTGATACTCTAGAAGGTAGTGCTGACGTAAAGGCAACAAAGACTGCATACTCTTCTATGATGAGTTTTGCTAGTTCAGGTTCTTCTGGTCCAACTTATACTTATTCTGTATCTGCTAGTTCTGTAGATGAAGGTGGTAATTGGACAACTACAGTTACAACTACTAATGTAGATGATAATACCACTCTTTATTGGTCATTATCAGGAACAAATATAACATCTGCTGATTTCTCTTCAGGAGCATTAACAGGATCAGGAACGATATCAAATAATACTTTTAATTTTTCACATACAGTTGCTGAAGATACTCTTACTGAGGGTACAGAAACTGTTACTATTAAATTATTTGTAGATTCAAGTAGAACCAGTCAAGTTGGTAATACTGTAACTGTTACTCTTAATGATACTTCATTAAGTCCCACATATACTGCTACATTATCTCATACTGTTCGTGATGAAGGGGATACACTTACAACTACTATGACAACTGCAAATGTTGCTAATAGTACTGAATTGTGGTGGGAATTATCAGGAACTGGTATAGCAGCAGGTGATTTTTCATCTGGAGCATTAACAGGATCAGGAACTATATCAAATAATACATTTAATTTCTCTCATACTATTGCTAGTGATAATACAACTGAAGGAACAGAAACTTTAAATATTAAATTCTATTCAGATTCTGGAAGAACAACACAGGTTGGTAGTACTGTATCTTGTACTATTAATGATACTTCAATAGCACCAGTTGGTAATTCTGTTTACTTTGATGGGACTGGCGATTATTTGGCTGTACCTGCTAGTACTGATTTTAATTTTGGAACTGGCGACTTTACCATAGAGTGTTTTGTTTACAGAGATAATAATGACTTTATTGTCGTGTATGATCATCTAAATCATCCATCAGATAAATTCACGCTCTTTGCTTATGGTAATAATGATCTTCGGATATGGAATAATCAACATTTAAGTTCTGGTACAATTCCTCCAGGCAGTCAATGGTTTCACGCAGCATGGGTAAGACAATCTGGAACTTTAATGTTTTTTGTTGATGGAGCTAAAGCACCAAATACTTATAGCTGGGGTTATAATATTGGATCAGGTGGAACAGCTGGTGTAAATATTGGCAAAACTCTCTATAGTGAATTTGGTAAATTTTATATTTCAAACCTCCGTGCTGTAAAAGGAACGGCAGTTTATACATCTAACTTTACCCCACCTACATCAGCACTTACAAATATAAGTGGTACTGTACTTTTATGTTGTCAATCATCTACTTCTACTACTGCTGCTGCTGTAAGTCCTGGAACTCTTACGGCTAATGGTAATCCAACAGCTCAAACATTTGGTCCTTTCACTTCATAAATTAGGTCCAATCTAAATAACTCTATAGTGTAAGTAAGAGTAATGTCAAGAACTTTGATTAAAGGTGCTGAAGCAGCATGTGCCACATCAACAGGAGCAGCAGCTACATTTGGTAGTGCTACTGTTGTTCGTTTAGTTAATACTGATACAGATGCTCATTTAGTAACACTTGTAGAAGAAGCAAACGGAACAGTTGTTGGTTCGTTTACTATGCCAGCAGGTTCAGTTGAGTTTTTAGAGAAAGTAAGCACATATGCAATATTTGCTGCTAATGCTGGAGTAAAAGGAGCAGCAGCAGGATTTACTGATTAGTAAGTTTTTTTATTTGTTATGTCACAAGAAGTATACTTAGGTAATCCCAACCTAAAGAAGGCGAATACCCCTATAGAATTCTCGAAAGATAATATTCGGGAATTTCTGCGTTGTAAGGAAGATCCAATATATTTTACTAGGAATTATATAAAGATTGTTTCTCTTGATGAGGGATTAGTACCTTTTAATATGTACGACTTCCAAGAGAAGTTAATTGATAGATTTCATAAGAATAGATTTAATATCTGTAAGATGCCTCGGCAGACAGGTAAATCTACCACTTGTATATCATATCTTCTACACTATGCAGTTTTCAACGATAATGTCAACATTGCTGTTCTGGCAAACAAAGCGTCCACGGCTAGAGATCTACTTGGCAGATTGCAACTTGCATATGAAAATTTGCCTCGGTGGATGCAACAAGGTATAATATCTTGGAATAAAGGTTCTCTGGAGTTAGAAAATGGATCTAAAATATCGGCAAACTCTACTTCTTCCTCTGCTGTTCGTGGTGGATCTTATAATGTCATATTTTTGGATGAGTTCGCATTCATCCCGAATCACATTGCTGATGATTTCTTTGCTTCCGTTTATCCAACTATTACTTCTGGACAAAGCACTAAAGTAATTATCGTTTCTACCCCAAGGGGTATGAATCATTTCTATCGTATGTGGCACGATAGTGAAAAAGGAAAGAGTGAGTATGTAGCAACTGATGTTCACTGGAGTGAAGTTCCTGGTAGAGATGATCTATGGAGAGAACAAACAATTGCAAACACATCAGAACAACAGTTTAAGATTGAGTTTGAATGCGAATTCTTAGGATCTGTTAATACACTCATCAATCCAGCAAAGCTTAAGAATCTTGTATATGATGCACCTAAAACAAGAAATGCAGGTCTTGATATTTACGAAACACCAGTTAAGGAGCATAATTATATAATCACGGTTGATGTTGCCCGTGGATTGGGTAATGATTATTCTGCTTTTATAGTTTTTGATACAACAGAGTTCCCTTATAGAGTAGTTGCTAAGTATAGGAATAATGAAATTAAACCTATGCTATTCCCAAATATTATCTTGGATGTAGCAAAGGCATATAATCAGGCATATCTATTAATAGAAGTAAATGATATAGGAGATCAGGTTGCAAGCATTCTTCAGTATGATCTTGAATATGAGAATGTCTTAATGGCATCTATGAGAGGAAGAAATGGTCAAATAGTTGGACAAGGTTTCTCTGGTAAGAAAACTCAACTTGGTGTCAGAATGACATCTGCAGTTAAGAAGTTGGGATGCTCCAATCTTAAGACGATGATGGAGGATGATAAACTTCTTACTTGTGATTATGAAATTATTTCAGAACTAACAACATTCGCTCAAAAACATAATTCATTTGAAGCAGAAGAAGGATGTAATGATGACCTTGCTATGTGTCTTGTTATATTTGCTTGGTTAGTTGCACAGGATTATTTTAAAGAGATGTCTGATAATGACATTCGTAAGAGAATATATGAAGAGCAGAAGAATCAAATCGAACAAGATATGGCTCCATTTGGATTTATTGCAGATGGATTAGATGATACAAGTTTTGTCGATAAAGATGGAGATACTTGGCATTTAGATGAGTATGGGGATCGATCATACATGTGGGACTACATGTAAATAGGCATATGAATAAATATTTTTAGCATAATCTGAGATTCGGAGAATAAAAGATGCCTCTAAATTTAGCATCTCCTGGTATTGTAATAAGAGAGGTTGACCTAACGATTGGGAGAGTAGATCCTACGAGTGGATCTATTGGAGCGTTGGTCGCACCGTTTGCGAAAGGACCTGTTAATGACCCTCAACTCATTGAAAGTGAGGAGGATCTTTTACAAACTTTCGGACAACCTTATTCAACAGACAAACATTTTGAACATTGGATGGTTGCATCCTCATACCTAGCGTATGGTGGAACCATGCAAGTTGTTCGTGCTGGCGACGATGGTTTAAAAAACGCCTTTGCTGGTACAGCATCTGACGTAACTATCAATGGACAAGAGCATTACAAGCAACTTCAGTATGATGAGAATACAATTACTAATGTAACTGTTGCTTCAAAAAATCCAGGAACTTGGGCGAATGGCATCAAAGTTGCAATGATTGATGGTAAAGCAGACCAAGTACTAGCTGGTATTGCAACATTAGATGTACAAGGAAATTCAACTGTTGGATCCTCAATTAAAGTTGCGGTTCCTTCTGGTCTTGTATATCAAGTAGGTGCTGGTGTAACTGCTGTTTTAGATGGACACTTTATCGGTGTTATATCAGAAGCAGTTGGTGTAAGTTCTTGTGGTGTAAAATTTGTAAATCACGTTGCTGCCGATGGAACAGTAACTCATAGAGATTATCAGCAAGGTGGAGACTTTAGATTCCCTGATAGTGGAACTAATGTTGCTATACATACTGCTGGACAATCAGTTCCTTGGACAACTACTGCAGCATACACATCACAGTATGACTGGTTCTCATCTCAGGAAATCGTATTAACTAATGGATCCATTGAATGGGATCAAATAGCAGATGCACCTGGTACTTCAACTTATGCTGGAGCAAGAGGTGGTAGATTTGATGAGGTTCACGTTGTTGTTATTGATGATCAAGGTGAAATTACAGGAAATGCTGGAACAATTTTAGAAAAGCATTACTCACTTTCTAAAGCAACAGATGCTGAGTTCTCAGTTGGATCTACTGCATATTGGAGAAAGTATCTAGAAACCAATTCAGCATATATCTTTGGTGGTGGTGAACCAACAGGTGCAGGTTCACCAATAGCAGTTGATTATTCAACTGATGCATCATACACCTTAACCACAGATGCAGGTTGGGATCAACCAGCAGAGAATGTATCCTTCTCAGTAAGTGGTACTGTTACAATGACTTTAGGTGGTGGTTCTCTATATGGTGGAAAAACTGATGATGCTACTGAAAAGGCAGTTAATAAAGGTGGTGCATTAAGTTCTGGATTAGATGATATTCTCACTGGTTTAACTCTATTTGAGAATACTGAAGAAACAGAAGTTGATTTCATTTTGATGGGATCTGCCAATTATCCTAAGTTTACTGCACAAGCATTAGCAGAAAAATGCATAGCAGTTGCGGAAGCAAGAAAAGATGCAGTTGCATTTATCTCACCTTATAGGCAAGCATTCTTGAATGATAGTTCTGTAGGTGCAGTAACTGTTAATAACATTGATACAATCACGGACAACATAGTTGGATTCTATGCTCCAATTACATCAACAACTTATGGTGTATTTGATAGTGGTTACAAGTATATGTTTGACCGCTTCAACAATACATTTAGATATGTTCCATTAAATGGTGACATTGCTGGATGTTGTGCAAGAACGGATCTCGAACAGTTCCCTTGGTTCTCACCAGCAGGTACTGCAAGAGGAGCAATTCTTAATTCAGTAAAACTTGTTTACAATCCAGGTAAAAAACAGAGAGACATTCTATATTCCAATAGAATTAACCCTGTTATTCTTTCACCTGGTGCTGGAATCGTTCTTTTTGGTGATAAAACTGGATTTGCTAAGTCATCTGCATTTGATAGAATTAACGTTCGTAGATTGTTTATCTATCTTGAAGATGCAATTAAAGCTGCAGCAAAAGATCAACTATTTGAGTTCAACGATGAACTTACAAGGACAAACTTTGTAAATATAGTTGAACCATTCTTAAGGGATGTTCAAGCGAAGAGAGGAATCTTCGACTTTGTTGTTGTTTGTGACGAAACAAATAACACAGCAGCAATCATTGACGCAAATGAATTTGTTGCTGATATATTCATCAAACCAGCACGTTCTATCAACTTCATCGGTCTAACCTTTGTTGCTACAAGAACAGGTGTTGCATTTGAAGAAGTAATCGGTTCCGTTTAATTAAAGTAGAGGTTTAAAAAACAATCATGGCTAGAAATCAAGTCAATCCACCACCATTAAGGACGATTTCAAACTTCAAAAGTAAGTTGACAGGTGGCGGTGCTCGTGCTAATCTGTTTGAAGTTGTCCTCACTTTCCCAGACGTCGCTCAACCTGACTCTGCGGTTCTTGAAAAAGCAAGATTCTTAGTAAAGGGTGCTAATTTACCAGCATCCAATGTTGCTCAGATCGAAGTTCCTTTCAGAGGAAGGGTTCTTAAAATTGCTGGAGACAGAACATTCGATTCTTGGACTGTTACAGTTATTAACGACACCGATTTTGCAATACGTTCAGCATTTGAAAGATGGTCTAATACAATTAATAGACTTTCTGATAATACAGGATTAACAAATCCAGCAGATTATCAAGCAGATGCTTATGTTTATCAATTAGATCGTGATGGTACTACATTAAGATCTTATAGATTCTTTGATACATTCCCAACTCAGGTTGGACCTATCGAACTTTCCTATGATGCTCAAGGCATTCAGGAGTTTACAGTTGAACTTCAAGTTCAGTACTGGGAAGCAATTAAAGGTTCTGGTCCAAATGCTGGTGGCGAAAACGTCAACTAAATAGAACATAAAGAGACTAAAATTATACTATGGCAAAACTTTTCGGGTTTTCAATTGAGGAAACGCAAAAGAAATCCACTTCAATAATCAGCCCTGTTCCCAAGAACAATGAGGACGGGGTTGATAATTTTATATCAAGTGGATTTTATGGTCAATATGTTGATATTGAAGGTGCGTATCGTTCAGAATATGATTTAATAAGAAGATATAGAGAGATGGCACTTCATCCAGAGTGTGATGGTGCTATTGAAGATGTAGTTAATGAAGCGATTGTAAGTGACTTATACGATTCTCCAGTAGAAGTAGAACTTTCAAATTTAAATGCAAGTAATACTTTAAAGAAAAAAATTAGAGAAGAATTTAGATATATTAAAGAATTAATGGACTTTGATAAAAAGTCACATGAAATTTTTAGAAATTGGTACGTTGATGGAAGAGTATATTATTTAAAGGTAATTGATGTAAAAAATCCAGCAGAGGGTATTCAAGATTTAAGATATATTGATCCATTAAAAATAAAGTTTATTCGTCAAGAAAAGAAAAGACCAGGAACAGATCCATCTGTAAGATTGAGAAAGGATGATGATGCAGTTCCTAATCCACAATTTGATGAGTTTTATGTCTATACACCTAAAGTACAACATCCAACTTCAATGATTGGACAAATGGGTGGTAAGAATTCTGTTAAGATTGCAAAGGATTCTATCACTATGTGTAGCTCTGGTTTGGTTGATAGAAATAAAAATCGTGTTCTTTCATATCTTCATAAAGCAATTAAGGCACTTAATCAACTTAGAATGATTGAGGATTCTCTTGTTATATACAGATTATCAAGAGCACCTGAAAGAAGAATTTTCTATATTGATGTAGGTAATCTACCAAAAGTAAAAGCAGAACAATACCTAAAAGAGGTAATGTCTCGCTATAGAAATAAGTTAGTTTACGATGCGAACACTGGTGAAGTTCGTGATGACCGTAAATTTATGAGTATGATGGAGGATTTCTGGTTGCCTAGAAGAGAAGGTGGTCGGGGAACCGAAATTACAACTCTACCTGGTGGACAAAATCTTGGAGAACTTGCTGATATTGAGTATTTCCAAAAGAAACTTTATAGAGCATTAGGTGTTCCTGAATCTAGAATTGCTGCTGAAGGTGGTTTTAATTTAGGTCGTTCATCAGAGATCTTAAGAGATGAACTTAAATTTGCTAAGTTTGTAGGACGTATGAGAAAGCGTTTTGCTGCAATGTTTAATGATATGCTCAAAACTCAATTAATTCTTAAAAATATCATTACTCCAGAAGATTGGAAACAGATGGAAGATCATATTCAATATGATTTCATCTATGATAATCAATTTGCAGAACTTAAAGAGTCTGAACTTATGGAAGGCAGACTTAATATGCTTGCAACAATAGAACCATATATTGGTAAATTCTATTCCACTGAATATGTTCGTAAGAGAGTATTACGTCAGTCTGATCAAGAAATAGAAGAAATTGATGTTCAAATTGAAGATGAGATTCAGAAAGGAATTATCCCAGATCCTGCAATGATGGATCCAATAACAGGAGAACCATTACCTCAAGAGGGTGGTGGAGATCCAATGTCAATGGGTGAACAGCAAATTGATCCTGATATGGAAGCAGAGGCACAAGCAGTTGATGCCCAATATCAAAAAGACACTAAGAAGGCTGAGTTATAAATAACAAATATATACTAATTTAATCTAATGGAAGAAATTGTTGATTTGATTGCAACTGATGCATCGCCATCGGACATTAGCGACAAGGTAAAGGATCTTTTGTATGCAAAATCTGCAGAAAGAATTGATGCTTTAAAACCAACTGTATCTAATGTAGTTTTTGATGCTCAACCTGAAGCATCAACTGAAGAACCTACTGAACAGGAACAAGAAGAATGAAACTCATCACAGAAGAAATCTCTAACGTAAAAATTATCACTGAAGGTAAGGGAGCTAATAAATCTCTTCATATAGAAGGAGTCTTTCTTCAAGGTGAATTAAAAAACCGTAATGGTAGAGTATACCCAATTCAAACTCTTTCTCGTGAAGTTGGTAGATATAATGAAAATTTTATTAAAAATGGACGTGCTTTAGGCGAATTGGGTCATCCCGAAGGTCCTACAGTTAATCTTGATAGAGTATCTCATAAGATTACATCTTTGGTTCAAGAAGGTAATAATTTTAGAGGAAAAGCAAAACTTCTCGAAACACCTATGGGTAAGATTGCAAAATCATTATTATCTGAAGGTGTTAAATTAGGTGTTTCATCTCGTGGAGTTGGATCACTTAAAGAAGATCATAGAGGATGTAAAGTTGTAGGTGAAGATTTTCAACTATCAACTGCTGCTGATATCGTAGCAGATCCTTCTGCTCCAGACGCATTTGTGAATGGAATTATGGAAGGAAAGGAGTGGGTTTGGGACGGAGGACTTCTCCGTGAACAACTCGCTGAAAAAACAAAGAAATCAATTAATACGTTAGTTGATCAACGTGCTTTAGAGGAGCATAAGTTGAGTCTATTCAACGATTTTCTAAATAACCTCTAAGTTTAACAAATCTATAAATAAGTATAGATTCTAACAAGATCTAGTAACCCGTACTTGGTAACAATTAACACGAAATGGAAAACATCGAAGAAAACGTAGTAACCAAAGGTGCAGCTGCTGCTCAAACATCAGAAATTGGTGGAGCACAAGTAGAAGACCTTGGTGGACCTACCCCAGAAAACTACAAGCCTGATGACAATTCAGCAAAACTCAAAGACCCTGCTGCAACTTTAGCACAAGTTAAAGATGTTGTTAATAGTAAAGCAAAGTCTGAAGCAGTTTCTGATGAGTTAGAGGATGGGCAAGAGGTCGTTTCTGAAGATGAAACACCTACTGAAGAAGTTGTTGCCGAAGAGGAAACTACTGAAGAAGAAATCGTAGCCGAAGAAGAGACTACTGAAGAGGAAGTTGTTGAAGAAGAAGTTTATGACGTTGACGCAGACGTTAATGCACTTCTTGAAGGAGAAGAACTTTCTGAAGAGTTTCAAAGCAAGGCACGTACAATTTTCGAGACCGCAATCAAATCTAAGGTTGCAGAAATCAAGGAAGAACTCAATGAGTCTTATGCTAATGCTCTAGTAGAAGAACTAGACACTATTAAGACAGGACTTACAGAAAGAGTTGATTCTTATCTTGAGTATGTTGCTGACGAGTGGATGCAAGAGAATGCACTACAAGTTGAAGCAGGTCTTAAAACAGAAATGACTGAGTCCTTCCTAGAAGGTATGAAGTCACTATTTGAAGAACATTATGTAACTATCCCTGAAGAAAAATATGATGTGCTTAATAGCATGGTAGATAAGCTTGATGAAATGGAAGATAAACTCAATGAACAAATTGAGAGAAATGTTGCTCTCAAGTCCAGATTGGCAGAATCCACAGCAGATGTAATTTTTGCAGATGTTGCTGAAGGTCTAGCAGACACTCAGAAAGAGAAACTTGCTGGTTTAGCAGAAAATGTTGAGTTTGAAAGTGAGTCAGACTATCGTGAGAAGCTTGGAACTTTAAAGGAATCTTATTTCCCTACAAATACAAGCACTCCAAAAAGCACCTCTGAAAATTTATCAGAAGAGGTTTCTACTGACGAAGTAGCATCCGTGGATCACACTCCTCGTATGCAAGCCTATCTGAATACACTTTCTAGAGCTGCTAAAAAGTGATTTTTAAATTATTAATTTCAAACAAATAAAAAGGTAAACTTACAATGCAGATGTACAATTCTGAACATCTACAGGAAAAGTGGGCTCCTATTCTCGATTATGATGGACTTGATCCAATCAAAGATTCTCATCGTAGAGCAGTCACCGCAGTCCTGTTAGAAAACCAAGAAAAAGAATTAAGAGAGGAAGCATCTTTCCTTTCAGAAGCTCCAACAGTAAACACTGGTAGTGGTGCTAGTGCAGCAGGTTTCTCTGCTGACGCAACCGCAGCTGGTCCTGTTGCTGGTTTCGACCCAGTTCTGATTTCATTAATCAGACGCTCAATGCCAAACTTGGTCGCATATGACCTTGCTGGCGTTCAACCAATGAATGGTCCTACAGGACTTATCTTCGCAATGCGTTCACGTTACACTAATCAGAGTGGAACTGAAGCACTATTCAACGAAGCAGATACAGCATTCTCAGGACAACCTGATGGAATGGATGATACTTCTGGTTTCACCGCTACAGGTGCAAACAACGTTGGTTTAGGTACAACTCAGCAGCAAGGTTCAAACCCAGGACTTCTTAATCCTACTGCTGCTCAAACAAACGCTACTGACTACAACGTTGGTCAGGGTATGCGTACAGACTCTGCTGAAGATCTCGGAGATGGAACTGGCGATCAGTTCAACGAGATGGCATTCAGCATCGAGAAAGTAACAGTTACTGCGAAATCTCGTGCGTTGAAAGCTGAGTACAGTCTAGAACTTTCTCAAGACTTGAAAGCAATCCACGGATTGAATGCAGAAGCAGAACTTGCTAACATTCTTTCTACTGAGATTCTTGCTGAGATCAACAGAGAAGTTATTCGTACCATCTATAACGTAGCAGAACCTGGTGCTCAGGCAAACGTTGCTACTGCTGGTACATTCGACCTTGACACCGATTCAAACGGTAGATGGTCAGTTGAGAAGTTCAAGGGACTTATCTTCCAGATCGAGCGTGATGCTAACGCAATCGCACAAAGAACTCGTCGTGGAAAGGGTAATATGATCCTAACATCTGCTGATGTTGCTTCTGCCCTAACAATGGCTGGTGTACTTGATTACACACCTGCTCTTAACTCTAACCTTAATGTAGACGATACAGGCAATACATTTGCTGGTGTTCTTCAAGGTAAGTATAGAGTATACATCGATCCATATTCTGCAAACGTATCACAGAATCAGTACTACGTTGTTGGATATAAAGGTTCTTCACCTTATGACGCTGGATTATTCTACTGCCCATACGTTCCTCTACAGATGGTTCGTGCGGTTGGTCAGGATACATTCCAACCTAAGATTGGATTTAAGACAAGATATGGTCTTGTTGAAAACCCATTCTCACAAGGTAGTATTGCTGATGGTCAGGGACTTGGTGTTCTTACACGTAACAAGAACCGCTATTACAGAAGAGTTAAAGTTACTAACCTTATGTAAGAAGAAAGGATATAATTCCTTTAATCAAAGCACTCCTTCGGGGGTGCTTTTTTTGTCTAAATATGCTATAATGTTATTAAAAATTGAAAGTGAAGATAGATCATCAAGAAATATTCCCAACTCCAGTTTTTCAAATAGAATTACCTAATATCAATAATCGGGAATTAGAAAATGGAGTATATAAAATTAAAGAAAATGATAAAGGTATAAAATTATCAAATAATGGTGGTTGGCATAGTAATCCACAAGGTCAAGAGTTAAATATTATATTCAAACCATTTATAAATGAATTAATAAAAGTATTACCTGAATTACCATTTGAACCAAAAATAAAATCATTATCCAATATCAATCTATGGGCAAATATAAATCCAAAAGGATCATATAATAATTCACATAATCATCCTGGATGTGATATTTCAGGTGTTTATTATGTTAAAGTACCTAAAGGTAAATGTGGTAATATATCCTTTAATGATCCTAGAGAATCTTACACATATGGGAATAGATTTTTTGTTGATAGATATACAAAAGGAGAAACTATACCTAGATATCCAGTAGAAGGAACTATGTTTTTATTTCCTTCTTGCTTGCATCATGAAGTTTCTATGAATGAAACAGATGAAGATAGAATATCATTAGCGTTTAATTTAAATATTCAAGACTAAATAGTTAAAAAAATAATAATGGCTGCATCTGGACCGTTTGTAACTCAAATACAAAACAGAAATTATCTATCAGGTATAGGTTTTAAATTTAACCTAGCTAAGTACCCGAAGGTAGATTTCTTTTCTAATAGTGCCAGAATACCAGAATTAAATTTAGCAGTTGCAACTCAACCAACATATCTAAAGGATATTGATATTCCTGGTGAAAAATTAACTTATGGTGATTTCACTCTTAGATTCTTAATTGATGAAGATATGGAAAACTATATGTCAGTTTATCAATGGTTAACTGGATTGGGATTTCCAGAAACTACAAAAGAATATAAAGATTTAACTACAGATAGTACAGGTCAAAGAGATCCTAAAGAAGCATTTTGTGATGGAACACTTAGAATATTAAATAGTAATCTTAGAGAAATTGCAAAAGTAAAATTCAAAGATTTATTTCCAGTATCCTTGACATCTTTGGATTTTGATGCTACAAATACAGATGTACAATACCTCACAGCAGAGGCATCATTCAAATATACTATATACGAATTAACTAGTTCTAAATGAATCTTGACAAAATTCAGGAAATGTGGGAGCGTGATGCTGTCATTGATCCTGATAATCTACATGATGAATCCTTGAAGATTCCCCAATTACACGCAAAGTATTATACAGTTTATAATACGATTACTTTATTGCGTGAAAAAGCAAGAGAACAATATAATAAAGTTAGATTAGAGAGGCATAATTATTATACAGGTAAAGCACCAGCAGAAGTTTATATTGAGGAACCTTTTGGATATAAAGTAAGAGAAAAAGATGCTATACAAAGATATATGGATGCAGATGAAAAAGTTCAAAAGATTGATCTTAAGATCAGATATTATGATACTTCATTAAAGTTTTTAGAAGAGATTATTAAAAATGTTTCTAATAGAACCTTTCAAATAAAAAATGCAATAGAATGGAATAAGTTCCAAGCAGGTATGTAATAAATACTTTATATTTTCAATAACTTCATGGATCATCATTCTGGTGAGACTGATGAATGGGTAGTTGAGATTAAGATGGGCATCCAAGAAATTAGGTTGCTTTACCATCATATAAACGATTCCTTATATGGACCTTATCCAAACAAGTCCATATATTCAATAGATCAGCTTGCATATTTACGTGCATTAAAAAATAAATTGTTTGCGATAATTTGCGAATATAGTTATGATATGGAAGAATTTGATAAATAAAGTATAAAGTAATTTTTGTTACGATGAAGCCAACTCCAAAAGAAAGCAAAAAGATCCACGAGAACTATGAGAAAGTTGTGGGACATCTTATTGAAGAGAAATATGCTGTAGATGCTGAAGCAGCAGATAAGATTATCTCTGGTATGAGTCAAGATTGGTACGATACGATTGTAGGATAATGCCATACGGATATACTGATAACGCAAAGAAAAAATACGATATAGATACTGGCACTGTTAAAGCATCTAGAAAAGCTTGGAAAGCTGGTAATATCAGTGATAAAACTCATATAAAGAATCTATGGCAAGCTGCCATAATTGATAAATTATAAGTCTCTAAATAATCCTACGTTGGTATAGGATTATGAGTCATTTGATTATATCAAAAAAGAATGAAGTTCATCTACACATAGATGCAGAGGCACATGTGTATTATGAATTATCTGATCAATTTACTTTTGAAGTGCCTGGTGCAAAGTTTATGCCACACTATCAAAAGAAACATTGGGATGGTAAGATACGATTATTCAGTACTCAAACAGGAGACATATATGTTGGACTATTAGATAGAATAGTTCAATTTTGTAAAGATCACGGATATACTTACGAATTTAAAGAAAACAAATATTACGGACTACCGTTTGAAGTCAATGATATGATTTCAAAGGAGGGTGTTAAAGATTATATGACTGCGATCTCTAAACATAAACCTAGAGATTATCAGATTGATGGAGTATACGACGCTTTAAAACATAATAGAAAATTATTGATATCTCCAACTGCTTCTGGAAAGTCGTTGATGATATATGGGATTGTGAGATATTTCGTTGAAAAAAAGCAAAATACTTTGATAGTTGTTCCAACGACTTCCCTTGTAGAGCAAATGTATAAAGACTTTGCAGACTATGGATGGGATGTTGGTTCATATTGTCATAAGATATACGCTGGTAGAGAAAGAGAAACTGATTCTCAAGTTATTATTACAACGTGGCAATCAATATACAAATTACCTAGAAAATACTTTGATAGATTTTCCACGGTTATTGGAGATGAAGCACACCAGTTTAAGTCGAAGTCACTTATATCTATAATGACTAAATTGGGTAATGCAAAATATCGTTATGGATTCACAGGAACCTTGGATGGATCAGAAACTCATAAGTGGGTTTTAGAAGGTTTGTTTGGTCCTTCTTATAAGATTATCAAAACTGATGAACTGATGAAGAAGGGGCATCTTGCCACTTTAGATATTAATGTGCTTCTATTGAAACATCCACCAAATAAATTTGAATGCTTTGAGGATGAAGTTCAGTATATTATAGGTCATCAAACAAGAAATAGATTTATAAGAAATTTAGCACTTGATCTTAAAGGTAATACTCTTATTTTATTTGCAAGAGTAGAAACACACGGAGAACCTCTTTATGAGATGATAAATAGTAATGTTGTGGAGGAACGCAATGTCTTTTTTATTCATGGTGGAGTGGACACCGAAGACAGAGAGAAAGTTCGAGAAATCACTGAGCAAGAGGATAATGCTATTATCGTGGCCTCGTATGGAACCTTTTCCACTGGGATTAATATCAAAAATCTACACAACATAATTTTTGCTTCTCCATCTAAATCTAGAATAAGAAATTTACAATCTATTGGGAGGGTTCTTAGAAAAGGTAATCAAAAAACCAGAGCTACTCTCTATGATATAGCCGATGATATTAGTAGTAAATCTAGAAAAAATTATACACTAAACCATTTAATAGAAAGAATTAAAATTTATAATGAAGAAAACTTTAATTATGATATTGTAAATATACCAATTAAAAAATAATGGGAGAAGAATTTTACGGAGTAATAAAATTAATAACTGGAGAGGAGATTTTTGCTACAATTTCTGTCGATGAAAATAATGGAAATCCTGTTGTTTTAGTTAATAGCCCAGTAATAATGAAGGTATTAACTCATGGTGTAGGGCAGTATGTAAAAATAAGACCTTGGTTAGAATTACCAGATGAGGATATGTATCTTATTGATTATAGTAGAATTATTACAATGACTGAAGTAAAGGATAAACAAATGATTCATTTCTACACTAGATATCTCAATGATGATGAAGTAGATATTGAATTAGATGGAAAAGTTAATATTAATAGTCAAATGGGATTTATATCAACTGTAGAAGATGCTCGTAAGAATCTTGAAGCTATATTTAAAGTAGATATAGATAAATCAAAAGAAAGTTAAAGCCATCTCATCAACCCTTACAGAGTTATTCTACATATAATTTACTACCTTGTCAAGTCGAGTAAATAATGTTATAATATAAACAATTATTAAACGGGATATGTTAATGTTATGGCTAAGAAGAAATCAGAGCATTATGTAAATAATAAAGAACTCTTAGCAGCGTTAATAGATTATCGTGCTGAAGT
>VTLG01017341.1_pt1 | contig 16860 bp, 14 predicted proteins | sample 4694571 | NCBI WGS metagenome assembly VTLG01 (sample SAMN12604809, study PRJNA352737) | marine metagenome | biome: ENVO:00000447; feature: ENVO:00000209|ENVO:00000569|ENVO:01000036; material: ENVO:00002151; isolation source: viral sequences binned using virsorter ...
ACATATCCGTCTGAGGATTTTACAATTGTTGAATGTACTGATGAAGATGTTTGGAAAAGACTAGCTCAGTTATATGATTATGTTTCCAACACAGTAGAAGGAAAAACATATAACATCAAATACTATGCAAGTAAAAGAAATGCAGAAGAAATATTGGATTCAGAAGGTAAAAGTCACGATCCAAAGCAGTATGTTAGTTCACACTTTGTAGGAGATGACTCTGCAAAAGATGCAAGGTTGCTGGCAGATAAGTGGGCTAATGTAAGAAGAGATAGAGATAGAAAGTTAGCAGAGACAGACTACTTGGCATTAGGAGATAATACTTTATCTACAGCAATGAAAAAATACAGACAGGATTTAAGGGATGTTCCTAGTCAAAGTGATCCAGATGATATAACTTGGCCTACTAAACCATGATTGAACTTTTCTTATGGAGATGGGGCTTGTACCTCATAATAATATGGACTTTCCTTTTTAATGGGTGCTCCCCTATTCCTCCAGATAGAGCTGGGTATTGGGTTAATGATGGCCCTTATCGTGGGACATTAAGGGCTAACAGAGCTTACGTAAGGCCGTATTGGAATTGCATTGATAAGACATTAGATTGCAGCAATGAATGAGCAGAAGACTACACAAATCACTTTTAGGTGGTGGAGGTGATCCTCTTGAAAACAGAAAACTATTACTCTTCTGGGCACGATTTACTATTTCAGTGGCAAATGCGGTTACGTTTCTGGCGTTATTATGGTTATTGTTTTATGCAGAGGTTAAGGACACTTCAAGGGATTTTCTTAATGTATTGCTCGGAGCTTATGTGGCGGTTCTCGCAAAATCCACTGATTATTGGTTTAAGGACAAGAAGGATGCAGAGGCAGAGGAAACAAATGGAGGAGAAAAATAATGGCTAATGGAAATGGAGGGGCATTAACTGCTGCTACAGATCATGCTTTAGTAAAAACCTTTACACCTCTAGTTGTAGCAGGATTATTAGGTATAGTAGGATGGTTATTTAGTACAGTATTAGACTTGGAAGAAACAGTTTCTCAGCAGTCAATACATATAGAGCATTTACAAGAAGCTGAGGATACGTTTTCATACCAGATGAAAGAACTAAAAGAAGTAGTTACAGGTATCCGTATTCACTTAGGGAAGGTAACAGCACATTAAACATGAATCAGCCTATGTCTGTAAATAATATATTACTTGTAGTTGGCTCGTTAGTAATAGCCAGCATATCATGGTTGCTTGTCACTGTCTCCGAATTAAGTGGAGATGTTAAGGTAATTAAGTTTCAGGTAAACCAAAATTCAGAAAAACTAAACTCACTTACAGGAGAAAATTAATGATAGGTTTATTAGCACCATTGGTAGGTGCAACAGTTAAAACAATGTGTATGTCGATGCTTAGCGAGAAGCTTCTCCAGCAGGTAATTTTAATACTCTTAAGAAGGCTTGTTGAATCTACTAAAAACGAAGTTGACGACAAGATATTACAAGCCTATGAAAAGAGTATCGCTAAGTAATATTAACCTTAAAAGGTTATATCGTTACTCGGAGACAATTTGGAGGAATTCTAATTGGAGGGATAGGTATGCTTATAACTAAGAACTTTACAACTGATGAAATGGCCTGTTCTTGTTGTGGTAAATCTGATATGGATGATGAATTTATGAGGATTCTTCAATCTATTAGAGATGAAATGCAAAGGCCACTGAAGATTACATCTGGTTTTAGGTGTGAGGAGCATAATCAGAGGGTGTCTACAACAGGAAAGAAGGGGCCACATACATTTGCTAAGGCAGCAGACATACTTATATCTGGTGCTGATGCTATGAGGTTATTTACTATTGCACAAAAGCATGGGGTGAGTGGGGTAGGTATGAGTCAAAGAGGTGTTCACGCAAAAAGATTTGTACATCTTGATATATTATCCCCAGATGAAGGGCCAAGACCAACTGTATGGACATATTAAAATGGAAATTATTCTTGAACTGGAATGTGGTCTTACTGCTGAGTTTGAGCCTGACTGGGAGTTGTCAGAAAACCACTCAGATCAAACCAAAGTACGATGGAAACTTCAGTACGATGGAGATCAGGAGTCTTTGGCAAGTTTGTTCAGTGAGTTGGAGACAGAAGAATCCATTCTTAAATCAAATATTAGTCTGGCAAACCTGCGATTGTTATACGGATACAATCCGTGAGATGCTTACGCCTGAGGAAGTTCAAAAGGAAAAGATAATAAAGGAAGTAAACCTTACAAAAATATTAGCAGATAAATGTAACCCTAAGGTACTCCCTCAGAATCCTACATGAGACATAAACTAATAACTATAAGGGTTGTGATAGATGCCAAGGAATGTACTTAGACAGTTTACTGGTGGTATATCAAATGAGATTGACCCCCAGAATCTACGTGAAGACCAAGGAGAAGAAGCTCTTGATATTAACTTAAAGGGCTTTGCTCTTGAACCCGGAGATGGGTTAGAAGAGTTAACAGATGCTGGTCATTATCATTACCGGGGTGAGTGGATACGTGATTCAGAAGCTGTATCATTTGAGGAATCTGGTATTGGAGTTATTAAAACATTCGATACTAAAAGACCCCAGTTTGAAGAGATAATAAATGATGATGAGAATGTATCTAGGAACCTTGGCCCTTCACTACCTCCCGATTCAATTATTACAGGATCTGTTGTCTCAGAAGGTTCTAGGGGACTCAGACCTGCAGAAGGATCACATCTATTAAAAATAGAAAGTAATAAGTTAGGTGTAGTAGACACAGGAGATAAAGATGCAACCCCACCATACAGTGATGCCCCCTCGCTAGAAGAACACAGGGCAGATACCAACGCTACAGATAAAAAAATATATTATTACAGTGGTCAACCTTACTGGATAGATGATAGTGATTCAGCTAACTGGAAGGTTGTTACTCGTCAGCCAAATGGTTCTGGAGGATGGACTACTAATTTGATAGAGACTGCTTCGCCTCTTATTAGACATAGTGGTGGTTATTTATTTAAAGAAAACTACTTTATTTGTTGGGATGGTCAATTTATAGAAACTGTGCAGCTTAGCACATCATCAATGACTGTTAATTCATTTGATACTGTTGATGCAGGACAAGGTGGTAATGCAGGTAGTGACTTTGGTTTTACTTCTGGTGCAACAGGTCAGGAAATTAGCAGTGTTGACATATGTAATGGTGTTATTACCTTTGCACAAAAAATAAAAACAACAAATACAACCCCTACTGCATACACTGGCAGTGCAGACGAGAGATGGATACTACCTCCAGCAACGGATTCAATTCTTTTGTTGATTAGAGATGGTCAAACTGATGGCGAATCAGAAGGTAACTGGGATGCAGGTAGTGATGATATTGAAATATGGGCAAAAACAGGATCTAATCCTCCAGAAAAACAAGGTGGTAAAGCCACTTGGCAAACTCCTTCAATTAAAATAAAAAATGATTTTGATAGTAACTGGGATAGAGTAACTACTCTTGGTCTTAAGTGGGCTGCTTCTATAGTTAAAGCAAATACATGGACAAAAGTAAAAGTATCAACTAACAAACCTCAATTCTATTTTGTAAATAAAAGTAACAAGGCTCCTACTCAAACTCATATAGATCAAATCACTGTAGATGAAAGACAAAATAGAAGAAAAGTAATTAGTATAAATAAACAAGGATTCCCGGGAGGTGGGCCAGAAAGTTATTCATACTATACCACAGAGCCTGTATACACATTTAAGATTCCTTATTTTGATTTTGAAATAGAATACACTCACAGTTCTATGCCTACCTCAACAGGTCAATACTGGGCTAGTTATTATTGGTATAGTCAGTGGGTAAATCAAGGGAATGCTTTAGCATTAAACCACAAAAGAACTTTTCAATATCACTATAGCCAGTATACCGGAAGGGGTGGTGTACCTACTAGACAATATAGTTGGGCACCTTCAATGGGGGCTGACTGGCAAACCAAGTTTACACTAACAAGTTCTGCATCGGTAAAAAGAAATAGCATAGCTAATTCTAGTAGGCATTCTACTGCAAGGGGTAATTTAAAAACAAATGTCATCACAGGAAGTTATGATTCATTTATAAACAGATTATGTAGCTACACTCCCCTTGGCTCAATGACAATACAAACAGGGTTTGCAAGATCTAAGATTTGGACTCAGGCAACTATAAGCAGGTCTGACCAAAGTATAACATTTGCTGCAGCAGATACTAAAACATTTACAGTTGGTGATTATATTAAAGTACAAGCAAATGGTAATAGAACATTATCATGGAATACATCAGCTAGAAAAGTGGATAGTTGGGCAATACAGCCATCAAATGGCAATATGCATATATTAAAAAAGGAGGATCGTGATCATGTAAATGACTATTTTTTAGCTAAGATTACAAGTATTAGTAATAGTGCTAACAAACTTTACTTAGAAAGGACTGATCAAACTGAATCAAATAATCCTTTTGTAGATGAAGAATGTTATCCTATTATTAATTCAATTGATCCATTCAAGGCAGAGGGAAAGGACAAAGATGGAGAGAGAACAGGTATATATGTATTCAAAGATGCGGCTGGAGAAGAAGTACTTGATGGTTCTGAAAGGGAAGTCCTACAGACTGATCTCTTTGGTCATGTATTAATAGGACATCGGCCTCCACTTGAGCCTAATCTTGACACAAAACAAACCATAGAAGTAAGAGCAAACTCAGGAGCAGAAGCAACAAACTCTGATTATAAGCATATTATTAAATGGAAGGATGGCACTGATGGTATGCTTGATGTTAGGGCAGTAACTGCAACATCAGGTTCTCAACCTAGAATCTTTTATGTAAAGGGAACTGAAGGGAATCAAAAACTATACTCTCAGAATGGGACTGACAGTGATGTAGCTCCATCATCTAGAGTATTTAGTAATGCTGGTGTTTATTATGTAACAAGTGATTATCTCTCTGTTGTTGATGACAATAGTATTACTGTGTATGACCCATACTATAATGTTAAATATAGCAAAGATAAACCAGAACAAGCAGTTGGTCTTGGAATTACAGGAGATGTTGAAGATGCATTACATTTAATATCAAGCAGTGTTGTCTTTGTATTTGTAAAAATAAGACCATCAGGAGCAGAAGATGGAACAGTAGTGCCTGCAGTATGGAAGCTTGTTAAGACAGGCTCAACAAAACCAGAAACGTCTATACTATCATACGATTTTGTTAAGCCATTACACTTTGATGGACTGAAAGTTTGGGGCATAACAAGAACAAATAACACTGATGAGTCTACAGAAAAATATGATGTACATACAGCGATACCATTTTTTGAATCTGATCTTAAAAATACTTGGGTTAATCATTCATCTAGTAGTAATAATGTATCTGCTTGGGGGCAGGTAACAAAAACTAGGGAGGGCAAGTTAACTGATCAAGGTACACCAAGATATCTTTCAGTAGAATGGAAGTTTGATTCTGGAGTTTACAATAATACTGGAGATCCAACTATAGGATTAAACCATGAAGCTAATAAAATGCTGGGAAATCAAAATGAATTCACATGGTACATACTAGATGCTCCAGCAACACTCCAGTCAGGAGGGGTGGGGTCACAAATAACAAATCCTAAACTTGAAATTAAATTTAAGAGTCAGGTTATTCGTAATGTGGCATTTTTTAAAACTGCTGAAACAGTAGTACCATCTCAAGGGCAGACTGGTGCAAACAATAGAATTTCATTTACTAACTATCAGGAAGCAGGACAGAATTTCTATGTACTAAACGATAATGCAATAATACTTAAAGGTGGTGTTGATGCTAAAGAAAGAGGCTACCTTTTAGGTAATGCAGATGCAGCAAACAACGAATTTGATGCTTCAAAGGTTGGGGTGTCTGCTTTCTTAGTTGGTGCCCCTAATATGTTTAATCCTTATGGCCCTAATATCGATTTCTATTATCGTGCTTCTTTTATAGATAAATGGGGTAATGAAAGTGCTCCATCAACAGCATCTGCTGAAGGTATACAACCATTAGATAGTGCAGATGATTGTATACAGATTAACTTTGATGAACACTTCTTTCATTTTGACAATCCATATATAGAAACTATTCGTGTGTATCGTTATGGTGGTGACTCATCAGAGTGGATGTTTCTTCGTGATATAGATATGCCTGATCTAACAAACTTTCCACTTACTTTAGGTTCATCGGATAAGTTAACTGGTTCGTTTGCTCGTGTATCTGCCTTATCTAAGTTTTATAACTTTAAAACATTTAAAGATATAACTAGATTAAGAAATTTTACTAACTCAAACTTTGATTTACTTGCAGTAGGATTGGGGTCAAGTGTCACATTTACTGCAAGCACAACTAATGAAACAATAACTACAGCTTCACCACATGGTCTTGTGGTTGGAGATCAAGTAAGACTATCTGGTACTGATTTACCAGAACCACTTGTAGAAGGAGCAGTTGGAACTAAAAATAACCTATATTATGTAGAATCTCAAACAGCTAATAATAAGATAACATTATCTAGCACAAAAAGTGGTAACGATGTTTTTACAACTAGTGGATCATTTACAAACCCATTGGTAATTAATGATGTTGGGCACGGACTCACTAATAATACAGTAATACATGTAACCAATATTGATGGGGCATTACCCGGAGGCTTAGCTATTGATACAAATTATTATGTAATAAATAAAGCTGATGATACATTTCAGATATCAACATCAGAAGGTGGCTCAGCAATAATATGGGGTGGTGATGGAACTGGAACACATAGTTGGCACAAACCTATTGTTTTTTCAGATGCAGGTTCAGGTACACGTAGCTTGAGAAAATATATGGCACCATCTGACATGGATGGTTCATGGAATATAATCCAGCTTAGTGAAAATGAGTCTCCTAGTGTTGCCTACACAACCACACTATCATCTGAGATTAATGAGACAGCTACAACGATTGCCTTAGCCAGCACAACAAACTGGCCTACTACAGGAGTTGTTAAGATTGAAGAAGAATATATATCGTATGGTAGTATATCAGGTACATCATTAACAGAATGTAAACGTGCACAGTATGATTCATCTGAAAGCAGACACGAAGCAGCAAAGGCTGTTAATGTAATTGAGTGGGTGCTTGAAATAGAGCATAGAAATCAGGATACAACAACACTTGAAGCTGACCATGAAATTGGAGCAACGACTTTATATGTTGAAGATGCAGCATTATTTAAAGCTTCTGGTAAGGTTCTGATTGGTAATGAAATATTTAATTATACAGGAAGAGACTTAACAAAGAGTCCAAATGAATTAACAGGAGTTTCAAATAATTCAGCAGGATCACTTCCTAAATCGCATACAGCAGGAGTAACAGTATTCAGCTATGAGGAAGACTTTACGAGTCAAGACGTAGAACAAATGTCAATAGAGATTAACAGCTTTGGGTATAGGGACAAAGCACGAGCACCAGTAACATCATTGCACTACTTACAAAATGACAACTATCCTCCAGTAGGCTTAACATATAATGAAGAAAAGAAAAACTTCTATGAAACAGATAGTAATGATGATTATTATAGGTATATAAGAGCAGTAGGATCAATGTACTTTGGTGCATTAGATGCAAACCTGCAGTTCTCAAGGTATGGAACTCCTGAGTACTGGCCTCTTGATGCAGTTGTTACACTAGACTCAGAAATCAGGGCAATAATGGAGCATGCAGGTGAGGGTCTTGTATGGACAACTAACTCATTATACAGGGTGAGGGGTACTGATCCTAAAGCAATGGTAGCTTTTAGGGTTCCAGATGCACATGGAATTAAGGATGGTGACGAACAAACAGTAGCAACATTTGGTGGCGGGGTATTATGGCTTACTGCTAATGATGGGATTGCATACTATCAGGCTGGTAAGGTTCAGTATTTAACTAGGGACAAACATATAATAACTAATCTTGTTAAACCTAGAGCTTTAGTAGCAGATGGAGTTTACTGGTTATTCCAGAAGCCGGGTAATGGTACTGGATTCAGGCTTGAGATTACAAATAATGACTTAAGACTTTGTAAGACTTCAATAGAAGGGTACTATGCACATTATTCAAAGGCTCTTGGTAAGGCTATCGTTGTAACTAAAGATGATGAGGTGTCAGATAGTGACAGCACATTCAGTGTAAGTGAGATAGGCTCAACTAAAGCTACTAATATATCATGGAAAAGCAAGAAGATTGATGCAGGAGAGCCTGCACTTGCAAAAGCATTAGGTTCATTAGCTGTTGTATATGAGGTGCTAGATTCTAAGTCAGCAGTTACATTGTCAGATGGCATACGAGGTCAGTCTCTAGCCGCTTCCTTGTTAGGTATGAACCCAGATGATTTAGATGCAGGTCATTTGGCACAAGCAGGAGCTGATGCAGAAGTAGATATGTATGATGTGTTTATTAACTATGGGAATGCCGAACAGTATTTTGAGATTGATATAGGTGGTGGTAATTTATCTGAAACAGAACGTAAGAAGATAGTTATGCCCCTTGATTTTGATACATCAACAATTAAGGCTGGTGATAGAATATGGAATGAGATGCTTGCAGACAATACTATTGTTAGTAGTGTTACCACTGCAGTCGTTGGTGGTGTTACATATCCTGCACTGCTTCTTGATAAAGAGCCACTAAGGAGTGGGTCGGGTACAATATACTGGGGTAACTTACCTGTAGTAGATGTATTCCTTAATAATGATACAACAGCAGCAAGAACCTTTGTCCTGCCTCCTAGTGATAGGGTTGAGCCATTGTCTGCTGACTTATACTTAAATGATCTACGTAGATTCAGAACTATATCTGTAAAAATACAGGGTAATGTAAGGGTTCAGACATTATCAATAAGACACTATCCACTTCAGCAGTATCAGGCACATACACTAACCCATAGTGCTGATGTATTCTATAAAGGTGATATTGATTTCAGGGTTATGTTAGATGGCAAGCTTATATATAGGAAGGAATTAACTAATCCAGAAGGTGAGTTTAAAGAAGAAAGGGTTTACCTCCCAGCTTCTTCATATGGGCAAAGAATACACTATATGAATGAGAGCATGTCAGGTACTATAGAATCAGTACAGTTCAACGGAAACATGGCAGCTTAATGGCAGACTTTCAACAGTATCCAGCACCAGTAGTTTTTCATCAAGCACTTGTTGGCGTAATACCTAGAGAGGATGGTGATGATCTGAAGTTTAATTTTGCTGTGGATGGGGATCATGCAGGCACAGAAACAATTTCTGGTGCGGGGCTTGCAGTTAAAGGGAAGCTTCTGCCTCTTAGAATATTCCCTAACCCCTCCCAAGCCGGATCATTAGTACAGGTTAGTATAGAGGAGGGCTGTGACATGGTTAGTTGTGAGTTAGTTGCTGCCCCAATAGCTTCTCACAGAGTCGTTAAAGAGCTATCAGAAGCACAGATTACATACAAGGGTGATGTTACTATAGATATGTATTTCGATGGCACTAAGCTAGGTTCTAGTCGTTTTTTTAGCTCAACTGGATGGAAGACTGAGAAGTTTTATATGCCATCAGGGAGTAGGGGATACATATTCCAGTGGAAGCAGATCGATAATACTAACAATAACCCTAGAGGTTATGTTGGTTCATTTGAAACTGACATTAGTATAAGTGATGTTGAAACTCCAGCAGTACCCAGCTAATGGCTGAAGCAGAACGATATGGAATAAATGTAGTTGCTTCCCAGATAGAAGACCAGATAACACAGGAGGCTTTCAGAGATCAGGAGCGAATTAATGCAGAACTCAGAGCCAAGATAGTTAATGCAGAAGCTGAGATAGTTAGCTTAAGGACTATGATAGAAGAGCAGTCAGAAACATTAGCGTTATTAATGGATGGATAATGAGTGAAGTAATAAGTATTAGTTTTAGTCCAGACAATACTGTTTGTTATTATAGAACAGATGAACAGTCTAACAAACCTTTTAAAAAGCATACAATAACACCTGACTTTGATTTAAACTTAGTTCCGAGTGAAGTTAAGAATGCTTGTTTAGAAAAGTGGACAGATGAATTGGTTGATAAGTATTTAAAAAGACAAACTTCTTATTCTAAAATGACACCTATTGAAAGAAAAGAAGCGGGTTATAAATAATGGCAGTAACAGAAATTGATATAATACAAACTGAAAAAATAGAAGCATTACAAAATGATGTTGTTGAAATAAAAGATAAACTAAATCTTGTTGTTGCAGATATTACTTCACTAACTAGTAAACTTAACCAAGCAATTGCAGATGCTGATGATTTAAATGGTGTTATTAATGATGGATACTCTACTCCTAGTGGTGGAGGTAGTGCTGGGGTTGGAATTCTTAAAAGATTAGATGATTTATTTGACCAATTTCAGGAACACAGAAATCAATATACATCACAAAGTGCTCCATCTGGATATAAGGAAGTTCATCCTGAAGTAAGTGGTACATTAAACAGTTATTCTCCTAACCCATCTAATATAAGGGCTACAGCACAAGGCAATAATAATCCAAGAAGTACGTTTACTGCAACTGCACAAACTGCTAGTGTAACCGGAGTTTATACTCCAGAAAAACAAGGTGTTATGACTTTAAAAACTAAAGCTGAAGTACGTGCAAGGAAACATGCTAGAACATTACTTAAAAAGACTAGAAGATAATGGGTGTTAAAAAGATTGATACAATACAAAGTGCTCAAATAGCTACACTAGAAGCTGATATAGTTGAATTAAAAAATAAATTAAACTTACTTGTAGCTGATATACAAAATATAACAAGTAATGCTAATCAAATAATTACAGATTTAAATGATTTAAATGGGATAATTATGGATGGATACACTGCTCCATCCAGTCCTACCAGTGACGGAATATTAGAAAGAATGGATAATTATAAAGATGCATTTACTGATCACATAAATTATCCTTGGTGGGTATCCGGTGTAATATACATGAGCGTTACAACAGTTACACATGATGCAAAAGTAGTTGGAGGTGGAGGAGGAGGTTCTTTTGCCCCCGGAGCAGGTGGTGGAGCTGGTGGATCTTCTGGTGGTACTTCTGGATCTGGCTGGTCTTATGGCTCTCCAGTGTTAGGAGGCACTGGGCAGGGAAGTAATTCGTCACATACACAAGGTTCATCTGATGCATCAGTTGATGGTAACTACAAAGACAAAGAAAGAATGCTGGGTATTACTACTGCATCAGCAAAGCGAGCTAAAAAATTAGCAAGACAAACACTAAATAGACTACGTAAGTGAGGTAAAACTATGGCCTTTGGCAGAGCAATTAGAGGAATGTTTGAGAGTCTTGGCGGCCCCAAGATGTCTGATCCTAGAAGACTCCATAATCCAGAAGAACTAAAGAAGTGGAAGGCAAGATCCGATAAGTCCTATGATAGATATGGGACTAGAAGGGATATGTATGAAGGTCGTGCCCAAGATGAGTATGGCAGATACCTTACTGATAGTGACGAAGCACGTAGATTATATGGTAGATCAGAATCACAAGCTGGTGCAGCACAAGCAGGCATTACATCAGCCGCCATGCGAGAGAGAAGAGCTGGTGAACTTGCAGATGATAGGCAACATTATGCAGGACTACGTGAAAGATCAATGCAAAGACAGAAGCAGAGAGAAGCTTACAGATTAGATCTTGAGTCACAAGGATCTCAGCCCGGAAGTTTTGATGCAGTGCAAGCTATGGTAATGGATGCCGCAAAGATGGGGAATGAAGCTGTCATGGCACAGACTGAGGCAGTAGCTTCTGGCTTAGCAAAGACTAACCCTGTTGCAGCAGCAAAGCTTATGATGGATGCACAGAGTACAGCAGGTACTAACCTTGCTAAGGCTAAACAGCAGGGTTGGTTTGCAGGGCAGGAGAACAGGATGAAGGAATTGCAGATTGATGCTAACAGGATAATGCAACAGTCAGGTATGCTTGGTCAAGAAGAACAGGCAGATCAGATTATGGCACAGGCACACCAGTCACGTATAGCAGATCAGATGAATCTTGCTACAGCAGGGCTTAATAGATCACAGGCTAACCTTGCACTATCATCTCAGTATGGTGCTACAGGAGATAGGTTCGCTAACCTAGCAGGAAGATCATTGCAGGCAAGCCAAGTTTATGATCAGTTTGGTGATGCAATGTCTGATAGGAGAACCAGTATAGAAGAGCAACGTATGGGCAGGGAACAAGAGCTTATGCTTAGTGACCAGATGGCACAGCAACAGGTTGATGAGTATAATGCTGGTCGTATGGGCAGAGGTATACAGACAGGTCTTGCTATTGCAGGTACTGCGGCAAACCTTTACTCAGGAATCCAAGCAGGTAGGGCAGCTAGTGCAGAAGCAGATATGTACAGTAGATTTGGGAGGCCAGATGCTGTTCAACCAAATAGATTTGCAACTTCTTTTCCAAGTTTAGAAGACCAATTTGCAACTTCAGGCATGCAAGTAGGGACAACTTTTGTTAATAATCAAGCAAACAAAGTTAACCCAGTAAATCAAAATTTTAATAACAACAGTCAATATGGTTTTGTACCAAACATGTATGGTGCAGGGCCATCTGTTAGAGGTACTGATCCTATGGTTTCAAAACAAAACTTTATGAAAATGCAAAAACCCCCACAAGCTTTTAAGGGACGTTGGAGAAAAGATGAGCTTAAATATAAAGCTCCTAGAAATACGCATATGTATAGGTGACTTTGGAATATAAACAAATAAAATAAAAAGGATTTGAAATGGCAATAGCATTTTACGATAGTGGCAGGTTACTTCCATATCGGCATAAGCAGTTATCAGAACAGATACAGCAACGTAATCAGGATGCCGAAAGAACTAGGCAGTATATAGGATATGCTGGTGGTGCATTTGCTAACATGGCAGAGAAGACTGGACAGATTTTTGGTGCAGATCTTTACTCTGGATACCAACAAGGAAAGGAAGGAGATCCAAAACAAGTTTTTTATGGTGGCACTACAGGAAGAGATGTTGCAAAGTCTGGCTGGCAGAAGGGTATAACAGATGAGGAAAATAATAGAAGAGAAGTTACTCATAGGCTTGGGTTGTTAATGAAGAATGTGGAGTATGGTAATCTTCAAAGGGACTATGAAGCTTGGGGTGGTAGGGATAAAAAAGTTTTAAGGAAAGCATACAATGATACGTGGGAAGCTCATTTAGAAGAACAGAAAATGGGCATACCTAAAATTGAATTAATGCAAAAGTATTCAAGCCTTTATGATAAGGAAACAAATCAATTATTAGCTGCATATAAAGTAGCAGATCCTGATGAAAAGGAAAGACTTGGGGAGATGTTAGAAAAAAGAGTTGCATCTTATAACACCTTTGAATTATATGCAGATGGTAACAACTTGTATGATAAATCTGTTGCGGCTAGGCCAAGGGAAGATGTTAATTTGCTTCTTGCTTATTTACAAGATGGCGTTAAGTTCCCCGGCATGAATCAGATTATGTCTAAATTTGAAGGTCAACAAAAGAATAGAAGAAAAATATCTAATCAATTAAAAGATGAAGATCCTTCACAATTAGGATGGAAAAAATTAATGGAGTTAAGAAAGTCTGGTGAGATTAGACCAAAGAAAACTACTACCTCAACAGATGATGGTGTAACAACTCAAGAAAGTACAGAATCAAAAAGATTAAATGCCTCACAAATTTCTCCTTGGAATTTTATTGCCCGTGCTGACTTAAGTGATCAACAGCAGGAAGAAAGAAGACAGAAACTAGCTAAAGCTGAAGTACAATATGATCGTAAGTTTGAACCTTATAAGGGTTTTCAGGATTCAGCAGAAAGTATACTACCACTTGATGTGGTTCCAGCTACTGAAGAAGAAAGGAATGAACTAGTAAATACACTATCAAAAAGATCCCTTCTTGATATAAGTTTAGTTAATAAGGATTCATCTGGGAATATGCTTTCTCCTTTTGATGCTCTTTGGCAAACAGCACTTTTAGTTAAGGATGTGGCACTGCAAAAAAATAGAGAGGATAAGTCTTATTTTACAAGTGATGCACAGAAAAAAATAAATGATTTAAAAAATAGGGCAATAGCAGAACAGAGGGCAACAGGAGAAACAACTGAACTTGGAGACTTGGAAACAAAATTTGGTGGGTTATTGAAAATGCTAATTGCTACTGATGAGAACCCTAACTTGACTGGGATGGAACGAGGGGCAGGCAATGCACTTTTAAGAAGAAATGATCTTCCTGCTTCCAGTGTAGAACTAAATGAACTTGGTCAGCCTATAAAAAATATTGTTACAACTAACCAAGATCTTGCTCCATTAAGGGCTGGTGATTCTCAAGTTAATTTAAACAATGCAATTCTAAATACAATAGCTAATGAAGATGCAAGATCTACTGGTTATCCATTTGAAGATAATAAGCATACAATTCTGGCAGGTGCAGTAAATGCTTGGGAAATTATAGGAGGTGATAAAAGAAAAATTTCTCAATTCTTTGAGCAGGTTCCTATGAGTGCAGGTAAGCAAGCACAATTTAGAAAATACTTTAAATCAAATAACCCAAATGAATATTTAGGTCACAAGAAAAAAACAGGAAGTGATCCTAACAGTGAGCAAAAAAGGAATAGAGCAAATCTTTACCTTGATCCAGAACAGACAAAAGCAGTGGTTGGATGGGCATACAATAACAATCTTAATAATTTAAAAGCTAACCACTTATTCCTAACTGATTCAGTACTAGAATCTAACCCAGCATTGAGTCAGATTCTGGGTGATATGGCGTATAGACATGGAGGTGGTTTCATGAGGGGTAGTAAGATTAACAAGCATGGGCTAGAAGAAAGATACCCCGGACTTCCTGATGCTATTAAGAAGGTACTTGATGGTAAAAGATTTAATAAACCAAACAGTACAATCGAGGGCTTAAATGATATGCAAAAACTTTTGTTTGGGCAGGGTCGATATGATTTAGATAAAACAGAAAAAGAAGAGAGGGCTTGGCCTTCAGAAAATTTAGGGCCAAGAATAAAATTTCTTCGGGAAAGGTTTGATCAGTTTGCAAAAAGCTCAATGCCTTTTAATGCACAGTATATGAATTTACAATTACAATCTAATTAAAATATTATGGCTCAGGAATACACAGGGAATACAGGATATCTAAGAAGGATTCCTAAATACCAAGAGGAATCTATTGAACCAAGAGATCTATCTCCTTGGGTTCAAAAACAAAGGACAGCATTAGATAGTTTATATAATTTACCTGATGATCCTTACATGTCATGGAAGTTAAAGCGTTCTGATATTAGGAGGAAGGTTAGAGCCATAGAACCTGATATATCTGATCAGGATTTAGAGTGGGTTTATGATCAATTTAATTTAGGAGAAGCTGCAAACCCCGGAGACTTTAGTCGTGAAGAAGGATTCGGTGGAACTATGAGTAGGGCTGGTTCATTAATAAAGAACAATGCTGGCATGTTTGTTGATTGGGGGGAGTTCCTGATAGCAAAGCATGTTACTGGTGATGCAGAGAGTATCGTTCAAAACCAAGCGGAGATGGAGGAGATCGCTTTTGAAAACCAATTAATACATGCTTATTCAACTAAGGATATGAGTCCTGTTACACAGTTTTTGTTTGACTTAACTGTGTCAGCACCAACTATGGTTGCAGTCATGGGTATAGGAGCTGTTGCAGGTTTTGGTGCAGCTAAAGCAGCAGGTGCTTTGGGTGCAGGTGCAGTAGCTAAATGGCTTGCTGGGATCATGGGCTTTAATGCAATAGAAGCCATGACAGAAGTAGGTTTTAATTATGCTGAAATAATGTCAGATCCAATGGTAATTAAAAAAGTTGAAGAAGCATTAGGCAAGAAGATGACTGGTGCTGATAAGGAAGAAATTAGATTAAAGGCTATAGAAATTTTATCTGATCGAGCTGATGATAGTGCGGCAAAGGTAGCACTTGGAAACTTTTTTAATCCACTTAATCTTGGGCATACTTTTGGTGCAGGAAGATTGGCAAAGTTGATTAAGGTTTCTTCAGGTAAATGGGATACAGCAAAAAGATTAGGTGTTAGGGTTTCTGGAAGAGAAGCATTAGAAGAAGCATTACAATCTGCAGGCTCACAGTACACTGCAAGTGAAGCTAAGATGATGGCCTTAGAAGATGTCGGGGCAGACGTAAGCTTCCCTCTAAGACCCGGTACTATCTATGGCATAGACCTTAAGCAAACAGGTTACGAGGCATTAATGGGTGGCTTTGTAGGTGCACCATTAGGCTTTGTTCAAGGAGCAAGAGGTTATAGTAGATGGCAGAGAGGTGACTTTGATCTTGATAAGTATGGTAATCCTGTCAGGAAGGGTGATCCAGTTGGTCGTATATTTGGGAATGTAGATGTACCTCAACCCGGTCAAGAAGGTTTTGTTCCAAAGGGATTAGTATTAAATGAGATAAGAAAAATAGTAGACATCCCAGACAGTGAAACCGCACTACATAATTTAGATCAATTTAGACAGTCTGCAATTGATGAGGGGAATCAACGCAAGATAAATATAATAGATGAGGAAATTGCCCTGATGAAACAAGGGGCTGATCTGCTTGGAGAAAAAACTAAAGCCGAAAGAACAGCTAGGAGAGTAAACTTATTAAATGATTTTAAACCGGGGACTCATGCTATTCCAGATCCAGAAGTAACAACGACAGAGCCAGTAGTTGATGAGACTGGTGAAACTGTTGGTGAAACTACAACAACTGTATCTTTAACTAACCTTAATAAAGATCCAGCACTAAGGACAACAGCAAAGAATATCTACGAGATACCTGAAGATCAGA
>VTLG01014182.1_pt1 | contig 16855 bp, 16 predicted proteins | sample 4694571 | NCBI WGS metagenome assembly VTLG01 (sample SAMN12604809, study PRJNA352737) | marine metagenome | biome: ENVO:00000447; feature: ENVO:00000209|ENVO:00000569|ENVO:01000036; material: ENVO:00002151; isolation source: viral sequences binned using virsorter ...
CTGTTGGATCTCCATCTGTAGTACGAACTTCTAAGATTGCATTGACATTATTTACTACATCACCATCAAAGGTAGTCCATGTATCCATTAAAGTCGTTCGATGATCAATCAAATCGTCAGGGAAAAAGCCCCTCGTAACAAATTTCTTCTCAAGAGTGATAGGGAATTTAACGCCAAGATCAAATGGATTAGCAAATGTGTAAGTACCTGATGGTTGAATACTGCCTAAGAAGTCAAAGTTAGGCTCAATATCAACATCAGCAATTAAGTCGAAATTTGAGTCTCCGACAAGAGTTAAAGCATCCCATTCGCCGCTATAGAATGTGTTGACTTTTGCGCCTTGGAATGGTGGATTATCTTGGTCTTCTCTACGGTCAAGAATAATTAAATTATCAACAGGGTCGGGAGGATCAACGATAACACTTGTCTCCAGAGCACTAAACGAACCACTTGCATCTTCAAATTTCACCATCACTTCGCCTGGGAGTAATGGTATGACTACGCTACCTGCTGCGCCGCTAACAGTAGTCACCTCAACAGAATCACTCCAATTCGCCGTTCCATCGGTTTTGTTTGAATGACGTATGTGAACTTTTCCTCCACTCTTAACGTCCAAGTCCCCTGTCTGATCCCACGCCAATCGAGCTGAATTATCTCCTATTGTTTCAAGTTCTAAGTTTGAGATATTAGAGGGAACAGCCGTTTTACCTGCAAGCGTGAAATTAGCCGTTGCGACACGACTTGCTTTACCTAATTGTCCAATAGCTTCAATCGCTACTTTTAATGTTCCAGGTCTTAAATTTCTTATATTTAAGGAAGGAGAAGTAGTCTCTACTGAAATCCAATTATCATCATTTAATCTATACTTAATATTAAATATTTGAACCCTTTTGACAGGGCTTGTCCAACTTAAATCAAAGCCTACTAAAACGCTAGAACCCTCTTCATATAAGAACTCTGAACCAGTAATGTTTGTAACAGGATCAGGGGGATCACCTAAATTACTAATATCTCGTTGAACAACACTCAGATTATTTTCTATCGCATTATAAATAGAACTATTATAAGCAAGTGCCGTAACAGACGAGATCCCGTCTTGCTCTCCGCTAACGGTAATAACCCTAAACTGTTGAGGAAGAATATCGCTAGTTTGTATTAACCAAAGATTATTTGCATTTGGAGCTTCGCTAAATGTTCCCGAAATATTAACAGTCGTACCTGTAATACCTGTAATCGTTTTTGTTTCAATCAAGCCATTTGGCATGATGACTGAAATCTTAGGACTATTAGAAAGATTTACATTTAGATCGCCTACAGCATCTATAACAACACTTGAAGTAGTTGCTGACTTAATACGACCACTTCTACGCTGACCACCACGCAAAGGATCAGCTACATCTATAACCATCCCAGGTCTTAACGTGATACCACTATCAACTGAAACGCTGAAAGTTACTGTCTCAGTAAGGTTTTGCTCTGTCTCAAGTGTCCAACGTCCAAGACGATTAGCTTGTCCTTGTGAATAACATCCTAAAGCTCTGATGTCTTTATTAATAATTCCATATTTGGAGACAGCATCAGCATTTTCAACATATTCAAATTGAACCTCACCTAATGTTTGATAGTCTTGCCAAGCTACAGTTGCAGTAGTATGCCGAGCTTTTTGTGAAGTACCGCTATAAGTAAAGATCCCATCTACAACATTACTTGGCCCTAAAAGATATTGACTATCTACTGGCTTGTCTTGCAACAGAACAAGGCTACCTGCTGCGTAATAGCTCATCCCTCTAAATATATTTGACATCTCATTGATGACGTTATAGACCTCATCCCTACCATTAATGTTGATATTGCAAGAGAACCGAGGCTCTTGACCTCCTTTTCCGTTGCTAACTAATTCATTGCAATACTGACTAATTGAATAAAAATCCCACTTATCTAATGAACTTTCTGGAATGTTTGCTCCGTACCTAGTAGAGGTAATGAGATCCCATAAGCACCAAGCAGGATCATTGCACCATGTAGCAGCTCCAAACGTGCCATCCCATAAGCCTGTATAAGTAACTCGACCCAAATGTGTTGTTGTGTCTACACTTGCATTACTTGGTAGTTTTATTTTTAAACCTCTAAGAAGATATTTTCTGACAGGAATACTATTAAAAGATTTAGAATCAAACCTTAAATGTGCAAGTGCACTATTTGGATAACGTAGTTTCTCATCAATTATTTCTGTGTAACTTGTCCATGTAGTTTGGCTTTGGTGTCTTGAATCTGCATCATCAGGACTAACTCTTTCTACTTTTAAATCAACTGGAAAAGCACCATCTAATGTTATTAAATAATCTCTTTGATAAGGATCACTTGTTTTACCGCTAATTGTATTATCAACAACTGCTGTATAGCCTCCACCGTTGTATTGCAGATGAATTTTTATTTGAACAGCATGACCCACAATGTCACCATCTGTTTCAGCTACTTGAAGCGATGGAACTTGTAACGTAACTCTTACCCTGTCTACATTTGTATTAGTAATTTGTCTAACAACAGGAGTAGATTTTACAACTGCTGTATTAACAGCTTGCTCACTTTCAGTACCAGTTAAATCGGATATATATGCTTGATCTTGAGTCCCATTTCTTGTCGTAACTGAATAGCCTTGAAAATTATTACTCCCATCTGCTGCTTGGACAGGAGTGTTATCTAAATAAATACCTTTAACTCCGTTTTCTATGCCCTCAACTGGCCCTTCTGAAAGCAAGTCTAAGACTGAGGCATACTGAACACTTGAGAGCGAATCATCCGCCTCTGTTGGTGGATATTGACCACCAGGGAAACGCCCGCTACTGTTTCCACCCTTACCAGCACCTTTAATAAATTTAGTCATACTTGAAGTTGGTCTACATCAAGACCGCTAGAGAGAACACAGGAGCCGACATAGCAACGTCCATAAACTATTGGAATTGCCATGCCTTGCTTAGAAACATTTACTATTCCACTAAAAGTAAAAGATTCAAGTCTTGCAGCTTCTTTACCTCTTAGTGAACCCATTTCTGGAGTTGGTGAAAGCATTTGAGATGCTCCACTCAAAGCCATCATTGTTCCTACAGTGCCAAGAACTTTTGATGCTGCAATAGGAGAAGCTAAACCCAAGCGACCAATGGCCCATCCACCAGGAACAATAAATGAAGCCGCAATAAATAAAGCACCTGTTATAAATCTTCCAAAGCCCCTTCCTGCACCAGCAATTACAGGTCGAATCGTAAAAACATCTTTCTCGCTCCAAGGAAGATTTAAGTCACTTACATTGTCTTGCTCTATCTTTTGTTTCCCAACCTTAACCCTATAAGCAACACCATCTTTCTCGCTATCAATTAACCACTTCTCAAGGCCAGGGAAATTAACACATAACGCTTTCACTGCTTCTGCTGGTGTGTTGGCAACAAATTCAAACCGACTTTTACCAAGACGCTTCTTTAATGCTCCATAAACCTTGACTACTTTTTTCATCGGCTTTTGTGTCGAAGGACCATTGCGGTTGACTTTAAATAGTAACCACCATATATGTCTCTAGAACTGAGTCGTCCTTGGACATGATGAAGAACCATCTGATCTCCAATATAGATAGCTGCGTGATTAGGAACAGGAGCTTCTAACTGCATTAAAATAATATCTCCATACTCAACGTCTTCAGTACGAATCTTTCTCATCCCTTCGTTTGCAAAATTATCTCTATATAAATCTTCACCTTTTAACCACCATTCATCTCTTCTGTTGTATTCACTCATCTCAACTCCCAATTCCCTTTTATACCAATCCTTCCAGAGTGTGTAGCAATCGACTACACCATGAACAAATTCACGGCCTACATAAGGCAACTCATAACCATTTGGTTCACAGTAACCCCATTCACCCGTCTGAGGATTAACAACATGCCAAGGCAGTTCTGATTTCTCACAAGCGACTCGATCAGCTTCAGATGGAGTAGGCGTTGTTTTTGGATGACTATGAATAATCGAAATAATTTCGCCTTTGTCTTCAATCTCTTCATATCCATCTAAAACAAAATGCTCAGAAGGTGTAGAAGCAATGTTGTTACGTGGGAAATATCGTCCCCTTCCTTTAACTACAGCTACTAAACCACAACATTCTCTTGGATACTCTTCTTTTGCATGTTCTAATATCTTCTCTTTTATAGAATCACTTAACTTCATTTATTTAAACCAGCACTAGGGAAGCTTCCGTAAGGAAGTTCTGCATTAGCACCAAACCGTAATTTGCAACTACTTAAGCGTTTACCACAACGATCTAAAGCAAGACTACCAACCGTTTGATCGTTCACATCCCAGTAATTGCTTCCCGAATAACTACACTCAGAACTTCTATAAGCCCATTGACATAAATTCGCTACAAGCTGACGCTTAGGTAACATCGTGCCAGGTAGGTCAAACTTTGAAGCAAGCTCAAACATTACCGAGTCCCTTGACTCACTTGATTTTCTATCAATAAACCATTCTTCAATAGGCCAACCAGCATAAGGGTCGGCGTCAGTTTGACCATCTAAGAATTTCTTTAAAGTACGAATACGCTTAACCTTCGCACCTGTTAAATCATTTCCTACTGTTGTCACATTGACCAAAATCAAAAGGTTTGTAACTACATTGGTCAAATTAGAAACGGTAAGTCTTGGTCTGGGTAGCGTTCCTGTATTTGTAAATTCAAATCCATCTGCTTCAATCGGTTGCCTTGTGTATTGATTGCTATTCCATGTGATATTTCCAGAAACATCTGCATTACATCCGTTATGCCATCGGTAAACATCCGTAGCCCCATGAAGAGTGTTATCTAGGTGTAATTCAAAGAGTTCAATAATTGCATTAGGAGCTATAACAGATAATTCTTCAAAGATGCTATTGAAAGCTGTCCAAACTACGCTTCCATCTGTAACTGTTGAACCGATATCAGTAGGCCAAGCAGGTTCAGAACTTCCTGAAGTTCCAGCAGTCGTGCATTGAAAAACAAGGCCACTGTTTTGTAACAATGTAGCCCTACGAATGTTACCAACACTATATGTAGTACTGGCAGCCCAAGATGTATAAGCCATTAGGGTTCAAAGACTTGATCGAAGGTTGCTCTAATCGTGTTTTTGTTATAACTCGGCATGTCTACCGACCAATCAGAACATTTATATTTTCCTGCTGTTCCATGTGGATCTGTCCAATCAAATGACTCAACACCACCTCTTGCTTCTAAGAAAGCTGTGATGTTATTACGTTCAGCATCCGTTCTATTGTTAAAAGATAAGTTCCAAGTCTTTGCGTCTCGATTTAATCCATAAGCAAGACGTTGCTCATAACCATCACCGAAAGCAACTGTCCTAACTGTTGGATTACTTCTTTCTGTAGCAGGGAAACTAGGTGTGTAAGAGAAAGTAGGCATTAACTTAGGAGTCCTCCTGGTCGTTTTTGTTGAACAATTTCATTTTGAACAACTGTGGCTATAAGTTGTCCTAATTGTCTACCTTCTCCTTCATCACCTTGGACCTCCGTACCACTAGCATCAACATTGACAACGATTGAAGTACCACCACCGCCTTCTACACCTAAACGTCCACCTCTACCTCGCTTTAAGGGGATGATTGCCTCATGTCCAGCTTCTCCAGCTAAAGCAGCACCTTTGGCTAAAGGAAAAATCGTGGGCCTGTCAATTATTCCGCCTTTAGCGAAAGGAACTATTTGATTAGCAGCAAAGACATTTCCTTTTGCGTTTCCAAAAATACCTGGAAGCATATTTCCTAGAAACCCTGTTAATGGTTTCATAATTGCTTTCTTAACGGCTATTCGTGTCAAATCAGCAATGATTGAACGTGCTAAATCTTTAAACATAAACTTCCCTTCAGTTACAAATTTCACGAAAGAATCTTCAAGTCCTTGTAATGCGTTAGCCCCTGCGTCACGAAGTTGACTCATGTGCTTCCCAACATCTTGCACATACTTAGACAAAGCATCATTTGAATTGTCAGCAGCAACATCCCACGCCTTCTTATCTCCAATTAAATCTTCTGGTGTTACTTTTGCATCTTCCAATTCTTGAAGCTTGCCTTTAATTGCATCTATTTTTGAGCTGATTTCAGCTCGATCTTTTTCATCCATCTTTATAGGTATCCTGCCAATTAAGCCACCATCACTTCCTATCTCCTTCATGCCTCGCTTAAGTTGGTTTTGCAAATCTGCTAATTCATCCTTCATTCGAGCTTCTTTTAATCTCCTTGCAGCATCAAAAGCCGCATTTACCATTTGAGCGAAACCCGAAACTATATTTTGGAAACCAGCCCCAATAGGTTGGAAAAACTCACCAAAATTGAATTGAAGTTGTTTTAAAGCAACAGCCATTCTTTGACCTGCCTCTTCTGAAGAACCAGCCATATTTAAAGCAGCTTGTCTATGATCTTCACTTAACTTGGAAACAAATTTCATAACATCGTTTAAACCTACTGTCCCATCTCTCAAGTCTTTCTGTAATTGAGGAAGAGTTCTATTCGTTGCATTAGCGAATTTAACTACGGCTCCTGGTAATCTCTCACCTAGCTGCCCCTGCAATTCTTCGGCTGATACTTTGCCTTTACCGAAGATCTGAGACATCGCTCTTATCGCTGATTGAACATCATGTGCTTCACCACCTGTTGCCTTAATCGCTTCACTAACACCTCTAAATACTTTCTCTGCATCGCCTATAGTTCCACCTGCGCCAAGAACAGAAGCAGATAAGGTCGTAAACTGTTTTGTTGCTACACCTATTGGTATATTTAATTCCCTGCTAACTGAGGTAATAATTCTTTGAGCTTTTGCATAGGCAACAGAATCCTTGGTGACACCTTGTAAAGCAATTCGTAGACGTTTGACTTGAGAAGTGTATTTAGCAGCTTCAGCGGCTTGCTGAACACCACCTGCTACACCAGCCACAGCTAAACCAATTCCAGCACCAGCAACACCACCAGCCATTCCACCTTTAGCGAAACCAGCAGCAGCACCAAACTGAGCAGGAGCAGGAAGGAAGGCAGCACTAGCACCACCTAAAGCAGCAGGAGCAGCAGCCATAGCACCTGCCCTAAAACCTCCCTGCTTTTTCCCAAAGCTATTTAAGGAACCTTCTGCTTCTTTTATCTGACGACTTAATTTCTTATAAGAAGAGCCTGTTGCTGAAACATGTGATCTTAGATCTTTAAGGACAGAAATTTGAGTCCTTATTGAATGTTCTGTTTTATTTGTAGAGTTACCTAATTCTCTTGCTGCTGTCCGTAATTTTGCTAGATCTCTTGCTGCTGGTGTTGAGTTTTTATGTAGATCTCTAACAGATCTTTTTAGCTTCTCTACACTTTCAGCCCCTTGGACAAGAGCCTTAATCTTAAAGAGAGTCGTATTATCTGCCATGTCTAATCCTGCTTATTCAATATCTTCAATGCAGCAGCTTCCATAACTTGTATGCCCTCTAACATTGATGTTTGATCTTCTATTAAGTATATACGGCAAAGCCATTCAAGCACCTCATATTTAAGACCAATCACCCCATTCATACTCGTAGTCCATTGAGTCTGTAGGCGTATAAACATCATCACTATTTCCCAGTTGCTATCGAAGACTTCACATTGCTCTTCTTTGGGTTTCTCCTGCATAACGACACCCATCAAAGCAGCATCCTTCAAAGCATCATCATTGTTTACACTATTGAGCCAGTAATCAACAGCGTCTTTTAGTTTTTTTCCATTGCCTCGTTAAAGGACTCGTAATAAGTCCTAACAACACCAACAGACCATCTAAAGTCTTCAATCATTTCATCTAAATGACTCTTAGTGAATTTGTATTCTGAGCCATCTTCATTTTCCATATCCTCCCAACCTAAAACAATAGACTTAAGAAACTTAGCGTCATCATTTTCTAAAGCTTGTATTTCTGATTTCTTTAGAACCTTGAATATGACATTAAATGTGGACTCAAGATAATCCCCTTCTTCAGGGACACGGATAGTTACAGGCCACTTATAGGAAGCGACCTTTTTGCGAACAAATGCCATTTAAAATTGCTGTTACTTAACAACAATAGAAGCTATGTCGACAAAAAACAAGTTACTGGAAACCTATGCGAATCTCATCATTACCAGTTGCGCTAGGAGTTGGAACGAAGGGTAAATTGAGCATTTGTATTCCGTCTGAATCGGTATAAGTTGGGTTTCCAATGTCAACAACAGGACAAAGCACCGTTACGATATTTCCTGCTGTAGTTCCATGTTGGAAGCAGATCTTACCTGTTGTGTCAGCGTTAGCGATAGTGAAGAAGTCCTTTTGAGCCATAGTTGGAGCTTCAATCACGGCTGTTCCTGCTGGTGCTCTGTTAGTCATTAGAACACTCTTATCAGCACCAACAAGTTCTCTGTAGACAACTTCATTAGCCATATCAACACTTAAAGACTGAATAGCTGCTGTGTCGTAGTCCATCAAGGAAACAGCTACAGTATTACCTGCTTTAAAGAGCACAGGTGTTGTCTGGTTGGAATAGGTTGTTGTAGGTAAAGCAGTATCAGTAGGAGCGTTATAAATCCCTGTCATAGAGAAGTTGAACACAGGAATTGCACCAACTTCCAGGTTCATGCTTACACTTCCTCGGCAGCCAGTAGCCTTGTGTAAAACGCCTGAGTTATTAAAGTAAATCGTTGCACTTTCAAAAGATGAACTTTTAGGTAAATAACCAACGTTTGCTGCTATTGAATAACCTGAACTCGAACCAGGAACGAATGTTGCTGAACCTGCTTTAACTGTTGCGACTTTAGTTGTGCCGTTATAGTCGACAATCAAACCTTTATGACCATTACCTGTTCCTGATGTAATAGTGATGACCATTCCGTTGTAGGCATCATCAGAAGCACTAGCACCAGAAGCAAGAGTTATAGATCCTGCGCTTCCTGCTTGAGCTGAACCTGTAACGGCTGAACCTGTTGTGCTAGCGGCAAAGCCACAGGAACGGAATAACGAGTCAAGACGACTAGCTGTACCTTGAGTTCCACTTCCTGCGATTTCCGCCTCAAAATTTATAGCTACCCTTGTGTTCGCTAATAGCTGGTCACTGTTACCCATGTAAGACCTAATCAAGTCTCTACTAACCGTCTCAGCCTCAATAGGTGATACGTCTAGGTTCCTAACTAAAACAGCATCCGTTCCCGCCAAGGTCGGATCGGTCCCGTATGTTGACTCTATCTTTGTTTGGATAAGTCGTGATCTTGAAAAGAGAGCCATTAGTTAGAACCTCAGTTTGTTAAGCAGCTTGATAGTCGTACTTAGAGTTTAATCGACTTTAGGTAGTTAAGTCATTAGTTTCAGTCCTATATCTAACTAAATAATTACAGCTAATAACTCCCGAAGGTTGATCAGCATCCATTAACACGAAGTCAACACCCTGAGTTTCAACATCTATTGCATGTCCATTGAGCGTCAAATCACTTGTAATCTTGCTATGAAGAGACTCGACAATAGGATCTGCTACTTCGTCAGGAACATCACCTCTAACAATCACCGATACTCTTACTTGTAATGACCATTCCAGTTTGGGTAGTGTCAAAATAGATTGAGCATTATCGCTGACAGGCTCAACAACAAGGGCTGGTGACTCTCCCCTGCTTAAGGGAACTACTCTTGAGCGATAGATCCTCGTTCCAACATTGGTCGTACCAGCTAAAACTGTCTTAATTTGATCTAATATTTGTTCTCTTTTAGTCGTCATGTTTTCTGTAATGCAATAGTGACTAATTGACCATCAGTAGAAAAACGAGTTTCCCTAACCTTGTAACCAGTACCGTCAACAGTTATCGAATCACCTGATATAAGGGTTCCAAAATCGCTTGCTTTGGTTTCTAAGGTGTAATCGCTAAATAACACCATCCCATCCATTAAGACTTCACTGGGCTGACGCAAGACACCGTTGGCGGTAGTGCTACCAGAAGTGCAGCTAACACCAAACTCACCGCCTACAAAAACGTCATTGTCATCACTCAGAGCCATTGTCTATTGCAACTTTAGATTTCTTGGCCTTTGGCTTAGTTGGAGGACAAGCAGGAGCGTCAGTTGCTTCTGTTGCTTTACCTTGTCGTATCAGAAAAGTAGCGTCAGCTTCAGGAAGATCGTGAACTTCACCCTGAGCTAAGTGTTGACCAGCAACACCAACATTACGTGTAATTTGTACTTTCATAAGAAGAAAGGGGCCATTGCTGACCCCTCATGTCTACTAAGTTGTAACATCGAGGATGGCAGAGAAGGCAGAAGCCTGTCTTACTGCGACATCTAACGTTGTTATAGCTCTAACTGAAGTCAAAGCTTTCGTAAAATCGGAACCGTCTGAATCCGATACGGCTAATTCCATTCCGTTACCCCAGAAGCCACAGATAGCCTGAGAGTAGTCGCCAAAGATAACAGCAGAACATTCGCCACTTGTTGAACCCTTAGTCAAGTTAGAAGGAACTTGGTTTGTAACACCAATGCGATAGCCATTGATAACACCAGGAGTTGCACCACGACCAATCCCTGAAAGATCTGTATTCCATAGGAAGGAGCCGTTTCCTGCGGCGGAACCAGCACTCCTTATCTGCTTGAGCGCACTGAGCACCTTAGCATTGGTACAATATCCCATGTTGTTACCACCAGCGTTATCAACTAGAACTTCCTCTTCTAATTTGATGAGGTTTTCTAATGTGATAGCAGCACCGTTAGTACCACCAGCAACAGAACCAATACCAGAAGTCTGCATGATTCCTGTTGGCTGACCTGAACTTCCAGATCCATTAAGGATTGCAAGATCAACGCCGAGATTCACAGTCGATACAAGATCACGCCTCACCAATTCTTCTATCCCAGGAGTTGCCTGTAAAAGAGTTTGCCTAGAATACTTAGAAAGTACTCCGTAGTTTTTTGGTGAAAGTGAGATCTGATCGAATGTACTTTCTGACTGAGTTATGGCTGTAGTTTCTGAACTTAACCAGTAGCCAGTAGAATTTCCTGAGCGTCTAGGAATTGCTACATCTCCAACCAGGCCAGGCAATGTGTTAACACCCATGTTTATCATCAGGGTGTTATTCTTTAAGCTTTCGATGAAATCGTCAGCCTTTAATTCTGTTTCAACTAGGTTCCCACCAGTTGTGGCCCCAGATGTAACATAAGTCGCCCTTTTTTGTAGAGCTGCGTAAGGAATAAGGAAGCTCTTTTCAGATGTTCGTTTAACACCAGAACGCTCTACTTCTTGGCTTAATTCTCTAACAAAACCAGCATCTTTAGATGTCCAGTCACCAGTTAGAGCTGCACGAATACCAGCAGCAATACTGTAATCAGCTTGCTCACGCTTGTTTAAGTCAACAGGGGAAACTGTTTCTACTGGCTTTTTGCCAATAGTGTCTAATACGGCTGCTCTTGCATCGTCAATAGAACTTCCGTTCTCTACGAGTTGAGTGCCAAGTTCATCAAAGCCATGCTTTCTGCATAGAGCTGTAATGTTTGCAATTCTGGAACGCTCAGATTTGGCTGCCTCTTCAGCAGCTTTAGAACGCACCTGATCTAAATCGGGAGTGTCAGTCATCAGAGATTGAGTTGTTGATTGTGCGACTGAAGCCGCTTGAGTAGGAGCCGTAGCTCTCTCGTTGTCTTTAATTGTAGGTTGTTCTTGCTCAACAGTAACAGTTTTATCAACTTTATCCTCGACTTGTGCTCTTGAAACGCCTACAGAAAAATCTGCTGGCACACTTACAAGACTAACTTCCGCTGGCGTGAAGCTAGTGACTCTGTAAGCACCTTCTCCAGTTTCCTCAGTTTCATTGACAGAGTATCCAAACGACACGTTTTTGTAGACACCCTCCTTGACAAGACCGAAAGCCTCCTCACCAGCAGCATTTCTGGCGAATCGTACTTTAGCCATGCCCCTTCGTTTGGTCTTATCGAGATACCCACGCTCAACTACACCAAGAACAACATCTGGATTATGGTTGAAGAGTAAAGGAGCAGAAGAATTGAGCCTACTGAAATCAATAGACCCCTCTTTGTGAACTAAAATCTCTTCCCCTAAATAACCTCGGTTGACAGGTGTTTCAGAGCTGAAAGGGAACTCAATAGTGCGATCTTCTTCATTTAAGTTCCTAGTTTCTAGGACTTCTGAGAAATCACGTAAAAGAGTTTGACCCTCCAAATCACGTTTCATCGTCATTGGATTGTGTTTTACTTTCGTTTACTTTAGTCGGTTTTGGTTCTTTAACGTCAACATTTAGGTTGGTATCAAATATTAGACCTAATTGATCTGCCTGTTCAACTTCATTAGCCCTTGCAGCAAGCAACTCTTCCAGATCATTTCCTTGCTCTGCAACAACTTGCGCTTGTGTCTTAAATCCTGCTTTAACTGCTTCTTTTGCAGCTAATACTTCAGATTTAGGGTCAATCCAATCCCATGATCTAGGTGTCCAACGAACACGCCTATATCTTTCAGGCTCAATATCATAAGTTGGTAGTGATAAAGAACCAGATAAAACAGCCATTTCCAACCAAGCTTCAAATACTCTGGTGTGAAATGTTTCTACAAAATAATTCTGTAAGGAACGATATTGCGCCCTATCTTCAATCAAGGCTAAACGACTAGAACTATAGTTACTGGTGGAATAATCACGACTTAGGCTTTCATAAGATAAGCCGATACCAGCAGCCATAGATCTCAACATGGCTCTCATAAATGGCTCAAACTCTCCATGAGGTGAGTCCATATCTGGTATTTGAATTTGTTGTCCATTTTCGAGGTAATGAAACATACCTGGCTGAAATTCTGTTACACGATCACCACCATAGACTTCACCGCCTGGGTCTAACTCCCCTTCTGGAGAAGTCACGAACCCCATTATCGCTGAGCTTGCACGAGCTCGAATAACCGCACTTTCAGCAAATCCATCCAAATGGTGTAACGACTTAATAGCTGTAGCCATCCAAGGGATACCCCTAGACTGACCTGGCCTTTCGCACAGATAAAGATGAATAATTTCATCCGCTGGTAGAAGCATGTGACGCTTCAAACCTTCCTGAATAGGAAAAGGTGTATCGCCTGGGTGTTTAGTCAGAAAAGCGTAGGTCTTTGCTCTTTGCCATTGGTCAAACTCAATCCCCATCCTCCATGTATTTTTACTATTCCTACTAGGGCCGTTATAGTCATCGTCTAATTGGTCGCTCTCCAATACCTCTAAAGCAAAAGGAATAGTTGAACGCCCAAAAGGTTTCTTGACAAGACGGATAAAGACTTCGCCTGACTCAGCTAAACTCTTACAACAAAGTCTCTCTATATCCTTAAAAGAAAGCTTCCCTGCTGTATGGCATGAGTCATAACGACACCATTCACGCCAAGCCATTTCAATACTCTCATTGACCTTTTGATCTAACTTTCCACCTCTTTGCCTACGGATCTGAGATTGAAGTTTTATACCATTAGGGCCAATCACATTAGAAGTAATACTCCTAATAGCGTTCTTAGCATGTGGATTATTACGAACTAGATCTCTTGACCTTTGACGTAAAAGCTTAATCGCTCCTTTTAATTCAGCATCAGCAGAAGCAGCAGAAGCAACCCAGTTAGCTGTTAAACGTCCCTGTTGAGCTGCGGCAAAAGAACGACCTTTAGGAATAACAGTTGTGATTGTCTTTTCCTTTTCTGGAAGATCACCTGAAATAAAAAGACCTTTAAATGCGTTAATGACTCCCATTAGAACCTCACGAATAAGTTGTGTGGATCACCTAAACCGTTAGCGATCATGTTTGCTTTGCGTTCTCTGACGACTTCTGCTTTCAACTGAGATTCACGCCTTCTTAATTCAGTGAGATCTGCATACTTAAAGGTTCTATCACCAATGCTGTATTCAGCAGCCTTATTAACAATGATTGCTCTAATCGCACTTGTAACTGAATCAAGGTCTATTTCAGCTTGAGTTCGTCCATCGTATGCCCCTGGTGTACCTGTATAAGTGAGTTGTGCCTTGACTTCTAACTTCCCTTCATAAAGTGTGACTTCATCGCCTGATTTAGTCGCTCGACATTGAAACCACCAGGAGCCTGCGGTCATTGTCGAAGTTGAAGCAGACGTTATAACGTATTCCCAACCAGTACCATAATCTGTTCCAACGATTTCCTTCGCTTCTCCAGAAGCATTGGCACGTAAGTAGTATTTAGCTGTATAATCAGTGTTAGTAACACTTTCATTGAGCCAGTTAACACCTGACGGATCTCTCCATCTAACAGTGTCACCTGCTCGAAACAAGGAAGGAATAGGCACTTACGTCTACCAGTTAGTGATATAAGACCGCCTATTAGCGGCTTGATTAGATGATACTCCTTTTTTTGGCGAATTTTCTTCGTTATTTAAGAGCTTTTTAGCGTATTTATCCCACATTAAGCCTCGCTTATAGACTGGGTAGACCTGATAAAGCCTCAATAAGCACGAATAAGCGTAAATAAGCTCATCCCATGCCTCATTTCTTGCGCCTGACTTTAACTGCCACACTCTTTCATAGATTTTTCCTGCTTTATATTTCCTAACTTCTTTCTCTGAAGTTAATTCCTGAAAATAATCCTCTGTAATTGTCGGGTAGAAATGCAGGTAGCCATCATCTATTTCTGAATCTCTCAACCTTCGATAAAGGTAAGTTTTTACTTTATTAGTACCAATGCTATATAACTTAATACTTGATTTTAAAGTATTTCCCTTAGCTCCATATTCAACTTTATTGGGCTTACCAAGCATCACATCACCCTTTAGTTTTCCTACACCCTTGATAGGAACCACACCTAAAGAAGCCCTGTTTTTACACCATCTATAGACTTCCTCGGTAAAATGTCCACCTGAGTCAATCGCACTTGCTTCTATCTTTATCTCTTGTCCATCTTCATTGACATAAGGAGTCATTAACACCTCATCTAACTGATCCCAAACATCCTGACGAGCTGGATTTCCCCATAAGACAATGCGATCTACAAGATAAAGCTGTTCAGGTCGATCATTACGTTCTGACTCTTTTGGCCTACCTGCTCCCCAGACCGATAAAGATAAACGATCATCTTGTGTATCAATTCCACATAGCAACACCAATACTTCTCTAGGTGGAATACCTCTTTTATAAGTAGCTTTAGAAGCTCTTTCCATTAACACAGACGTACCTACCTTCCTTTCGTACTCATCGCTATAAAGCTCTCCCTGTACCGTGTTCTTATAAGTTTTGATCTGTTCTATATCACCCTGACAAGATAACCATTCCTCTATCAACTGAGGCCATGAAGCATTAGGTGAATAACTATAGGCAGCCCAAATATGAAACCCTGCATGACGACCATTACCTTCTGCTGTTTTACGCCACTCTCCACGTTCTACCATCCATCTTTTTTTACTATCAGGAATTAACACGCCACAACTTTCACAAGCGTATCTAGTGGTTTGTGGATCATCATCAGTCCATCGAAAGTTCTCAAACTTAAGCACCTGCATGTGACCGCAATCACAGCAAGGAACGTAATAATGCCTTTGGTCTGACTTATCCCATAATTTCTCGATCCTTGAGAAGTCCTTATCTGTAGGTGTGCTACCAGCAACGATCTTTCTATTCCAGTAGAAATCTGTTCTCTTGATTCCAAGCTTGATCTGGTCACCTTCTGAACCTGCTGATGCAGGGTAGCCGTCCGTTTCATCGAACAGGACGATACGTCTACTAACTCGTCTAAAGCCTCTAGGTGAATTTGCTCCTACAAGGCCAAGTGTTCCACCAGGAAATTGCTTACTTAATAACGTATTGGTTCCATCTTTAGCTTTTGCTTCACTGACTAAACCTTGTAGACATTTACTGTCCCTGAGCATAGGCGCAATCTCTTCTTTCGAGTAACCAGTCGCATCTTCTATAGTCGGTTGAACCACCATGATAGGACAAGGATCTTGGTGGATATGGTATGCAATTAGGTGATTCAATATCTTGGTATATCCAACCCTTGCGCTCTTCATAACAGTCACCTGTTCAATGTCAGGATCAGTCATTGCATCCATGATGCCCTTTTGATAAGGCAACGTTTTCCACCTTCCACCATCTGAACTTGACTCCAATGAAAGGTATGCAAATTTATCGGCCCACTCACTAAGGCTCAACTTCTCAGGAGGCTTAAAAGCTAAAAAAGCTTTATTTAAAATTGCACTCGCATCATTCATGCCGTTTGTGCAGCTAGATCTTCTAATGTTTCACGAACAATCTCATCTAACAGAGACATAGCGTTCTTATCTAAATCAGGAATACGCTGTTTCGCCTTTGTCGGTATCCCTAACACCTTTGTCTTTGCAATCGTTACTAACTGAACCCAGGAACTCTCTACATCAACGCTAGGAACCAACACCTTCTCTCGTTCTTCTACATCAATTTCAGCCAACCTAGCCATCATTGCTTCCCTCTTAGATCTACTCGTATTGAAATCAGGTATATCCTCCTTATCTATTTTTCCTACATCTACACCCCGCCTTTCTTTTGGTTTTGGTTTGGTCAATTGAGACTCGTTTGGAACCATATTTGTCTCCCAAAGCCTTAAAGCTTCGTCCTTGTTAAGTACAGGCTTTCCATTGACGTATTCAATTGCATCGTTTAAAATACCAGCCCTCTTTTTTTGTGATACCGCAGATCTACTAACGTTTTTAAGCTTTGCTAAATCGGCAAAAGAAATGAACATTCGGAGATTTGTTAAGTCTAGTTAACTCCATCTTAGTAGGCGTAGTGAATTTGTTAAGTCTTGGGGCCGCTGTGCCTAGAAAAAATTTGTGATTCGAATCCCCCA
>VTLG01001175.1_pt1 | contig 16852 bp, 17 predicted proteins | sample 4694571 | NCBI WGS metagenome assembly VTLG01 (sample SAMN12604809, study PRJNA352737) | marine metagenome | biome: ENVO:00000447; feature: ENVO:00000209|ENVO:00000569|ENVO:01000036; material: ENVO:00002151; isolation source: viral sequences binned using virsorter ...
AGGAATGGCAGGAAACTTTGTCTATAAATACAACAGGCCAGCAGTGCGTTGGCTTCGTTGGGTTGGAGCAGAGTTCCTAGAAGAAGTCGAGTTCAACAAAGAACCTTTTTACAATTTTATATTAATAAACAATAACGAAGAAGAAAAATAATTTATGTGTACACCTTTAGCAGCAGGAATAGCACTTGGCGTAGGACAAATGGCTAACTCGATTATAGGCCAAAGACAACAAGCACAAATGCAAGAGCAAGCACAAGCAACGGCTTCAGTTCAAGAACGTCAAAGATACCTGGCAGAAGTATCTGCAATGCGAACCCAACAGCAACAAGAGATGGTTGCAAGAGCGCAGAGGATACAGGAGGCCAATAGAAAAGCTATGGAAGCTAGAGCCACTGCTACAGTCAGCGCAGGAGAGTCAGGAGTATCTGGACTTAGTGTTGATGCTCTTCTAGGAGATCTTACAAGAAAAGAAGCTGAGTACACTTTCTCAGAACAACAACAGGCAGAAATGACTGACGTTAACAGGCAGATTCAATTAAAGGAAGCAGGAATAGGATTTAGTAGAAATATGCTTCGGATTAACAAGCCTATAGAACAGCCTGATTATCTAGGGTCTGTCCTTCAAGGCGCACAGACAGGATTAAGCACTTACTCATCACTCAAATAATAATAATTTTATGGCAAAACCAAGAACTCAAGTAGATGTACCTTTTGGTAAAGCACCTTTGCGTCCTACTATACAAGGAGCAGGAACTAACCAAGTGTTTGTTGCTCCGCTACCAAGACAAACTTCAGCACAATTACTAGCAAAGAATCTTGCACAGTTTAGCAACGTATTAGGTCAGTTTAGTAATGTACAAAAGCAACGAGGTAGAGAAGCTGCTATGGCCCTTACTAATGAGGAGGTTATTGCTCAATTAGATGGTACAGCCCCTAGAAGATTTAATCCTTTTGATAAGATAGGGTTTCAAAAACAGTTTAGTGAAGATGTTTACGCTAGAGGATTTGATCTGAAGATTAAACCTCAACTCACTCAATTAAAAAACAACATCAAAATGATGGGTGTTGAAAGAATCCCTGATGCAATAGCTTTAGATAAAGTCATTACAGAAGGTCTTGATAAAATAAATCAAGAGGCACTGGAGAATATAGGAGATGATGAATTTCAAAAGTATGCCCACAATGTGTTGTTTTCTAATTCTGCTGCTGCATTTAGAGCAGGAGTAAATGAATCTTGGAACTTTGATAGACAACAGTATTTAAAAGATGCTTCCGCTGAAGGAGCAGGAAGAAGCCTAGAGAGTTTTGTAGACAACCCAGTAATACCTGTAGGTAAAGTTGTTGTACAACCAAAACACAGGGCAACAGCTTATGGATTGGCTTCTATAGATCCAACTACAGCAGAAGATCAAAGAAAAGCTGATGCAGGAACTCCTGGGTACGAAGGGTTCAGTCAGACAGTTGGAGCTTCTGGAAGAAATCTTATACCAGGCTATAGTGTTGCATCTAACTATTATCCTCAAGGAACTATACTCGACATAGACGGCAAGGAGTATCGAGTAGATGACACAGGAGGCATGAGCCTAAACGTCATAGACTTTTATGCAGGAGATGACAAGGCAATGTATGACGCTTTTGCTAAGAAAAAGATTAAGTCAGTTAAGGTTGTAGATCCTTCTGTTAAATCAGAAGAAAACATAAAAGAAGGCGTACAAGCTTGGGTAAGTTCTATTGATGAAAAACTTGCAAACTCAGGACATAGTACAACAGGGGCAAGAAAAACAATCATAAGAAACTCAGTCAATGATGTTGTTATGAAGTATGCAATGGATGGGGATTTCGTGAAAGCAAGAGAAGTGGCAAACAGTCTTGAGGAGTCTACAGCAAACAACGTCCCTATATTTAAAGGAGATGATTACGTTCCTTCATTATTAAGAAAGATACAGAATGAAGAAGACGCACAGACTGCTGCAAATTCTAAAGAACATTCTAATGCTGTTGCGGAATATTTTCTGAACCAAATAAATCCTAACATAAATGATTTAAAAAAGACACAAGCTGAAACTAGCAGAGAAGCAGATCTTTTTATAGAACCTTTAGGAGAGGAACCTTTTGAAACTTACATAGAAGAACTCATAAACAGACCCAACGAAGAATGGCTAAAAGAAGAATGGACTTTAGGGAGTGAAACAAGAGTAAATTTACTTAGAGAAAAGTTATCTGATTACCTAATTGAAGAAGGCAATAAAATTGACAGTGCAATGGAAAAACTTCTTCCAGACGGAGATACAGGGTACTTACTTGATACTTATGTTGATGCAACTTCGATAGAAAATATATACAAAGGTAAGGCAAACTATGAGGATTATTTTACAGAAGATCTTAAAACAGAAAGATTAACTTTAAAACCAAACTACGCAAACCATTTGAGGCTTCTTTTAAACAGAGAAACTATCGCTTTCAACACTAAGATGAGAGCAAAAGGAAGAGCTTTAGTTAGAGACGTTTCTATAAACAACCAAGAGAGAGAAACAATAATGCGAGGTTATGCTAATGACCAAGCTGAGTTTACACGCAACAAAATACAAAGAGAGTTTGATAACTTTGTGGCTAATGACACTTCAGATTTTACTCCTTCACAAACATCTAAACGTACTCCATTAGACGAAACAACTGAAATGTTCAGAAAAGGAGGAGTGACAGATGAAGAAGCGGAGAGACTAGCAAGAGGCAGGCTTCTTAGAGATTCAGATACGTTCCCTGCTGATGAAGATAATAAACCAGATGTGGCATTGAAATCTAACTTTGGTTGGGCTGACACTGGTAAAAATAATAATTACGAAAGGGCAGACTACGACAGATATAACGAGCTTATAAGTAAAACTCAAAGTGCTGGATTATTTAAAGAAGAAAGTCAAATTGACGAAGCGTTTGATAACAGAAAAGCTATTATAAGAAAGTCTGATTTTGTTCCAGATTTAATAGAAATAATTCAAACAGGAAAGCTAGGAGAAGCTAGTGGTTCTGACTACATTTCTGGATTTTCTACTGGAAGGTATTACGGAGAAGAAGAAGTATATCTTAAAAAATCAGAAATGTATAAATTAATAACTGCTTCTGGAATTTCAACTTTGGAAGCAATTCAAGGTGTTATGAAAGTAGGAGAATCTTCTTACAACATAAGAAATATTATTAAAGATAGTTGGAGTGCTATGCCTATTCTTAAATGGAAAGACATTACAGATTACGAAGAAAACCCTAAAAGCATTGAGTTGTTAGTAGAAGATATAATTAGAACAAACGACCTTGATATATCTGTAGAAACTTTTGTTAAAGCTCAAGATCAAATTTTTAAAAGAAACATCAATCCCAATACTAAATAATAATGGCAATATCAGATTTATATAAACAAGGGGCAAAGGCTGCTAGGGCTACTAAAACAGGATTACAGCAAGCAAGAGCTTCTGAAGCAGGGGTACAACAAACTCAACAACTCACTCCTGATGTTACTCAACAGCAACAACAGGATGAAGAAGATCCTAGTGTTATCAAAGATGTTGCTTTAGCTCCTTTTAGAGGAGTGTTGGACGCTGCTACAGGTATAGTTGATTTAGCAGATACAATAGCACCAGGTGATTGGATTGACGATGAGTTCTCTTTAAACTTCTTAGGTGAATCTCAAACAGCAGCAGGAGGGTTTGTTTCTGGAGTGAGTCAGTTCTTAACAGGATTTTTTCCAGGATTAGGGATAGCAAGTAAAGTTGGAAAAGCTACTAAATTATCAAAGCTTGCCAAAGAAGGCTCTAAGCTAGAAAAAGCTGGCAAGTATGTTGTAAAACCTATGGCAGCAGGAGCTATTGCTGATTTCTCAGTGTTTGATGGACAAGAAGCTAGGTTGAGTGATTTAATTGAAAAGTATCCAAACCTTTCTAATCCTATAACACAGTACTTAAAGTATGAAGGGAATGATGACAAAGAGATAGAAGGTAGATTAAAAAACGTATATGAAGGACTTATTCTTGAAGGGATTGTAGGAGGAACTCTTGTGGCTTTTGTAAAGAGTCTCAAGGCAATGCGTTCCTACAGAAAAGGAGTTGATAGCGGTTTAAGTAAAAATGATGCAGCAGCAAAGGGATCACAAGAGTTTTACAAAGAAGACCCTACAGTAGAAAACATAGCTAAACCTGTAGATAAAGACACTAAAGAAACAATTATTACACCAGAAGAAACAGCAGAAGAAGCAAAGAGTCTTGGTATTTCTTTGAAGTATAAAAATGGAAGATTCAAGAAACCAGAAGTATTAAGAAAAGAAGTAACAGAAGCTAAGAATAAACAAGAAGCAGCAGACGAAGTAGTTACCTTTGAGCTTAAACCTGGAAGAAAAATAAGTGAACTAAAAGAGGATGTTCAAAGAAGGTTTAACGAAATAAAAGGTGAAAACAAAACTGGAGGAACAGCAGCAGTTGTTAGTGGAGTTCTTAGAGAGGTTGGGTCCTCATCAGAAATAGAACAACTCATAGGTACTACAGCACGAGAGCTTAGTTCAGCAGGTAAATTAGATGAGATAAGTGATGATGCTTTTAGAGAACTAGATTTTGCAGCAGAAGGACAAGGGCCAAAAACAAAAGTATCTTTACAGGCTATAAAGGATGGGCAAGACGTAGAGTTGCATAAGAAATGGTTAGAACAAAACGCTGCTAGTTTTATGGTTCTAAGACAGGCAGGAGAGCAAGCTGTAGCAAACGCAAGAGCTTATTTAGATGACATAGATAACCCAGAAGCTTTGAGAGAGTTTGTTGATTCTCTGGCTGTTTATGGAGAAGCCAATCGAGTGAACGCTATAAGAGCTAGAAGAGATTCTATGGCTTTACATCAAAGAAAATACTTTAAGAACTCAACTGGAGACTATAAAGACGTAGAAATAAATCCGATAAAATCTGATACAACAACAACTGAAGATTATACAAAATTCTTACAGGAAAGATTGGGATCAAAAAGTCCTCAAAAGTTAGCACAAGAGTTAGCTGTTATAGATAACATTGATGATTTAATCCACAAACTCAACGCAACAAAAAAGATAGCTGAGAAGACTGCTGGAAGGAAGATGTTAGAAATCACCCAGGAGTATTGGATCAACAGTATTCTTAGTGGCCCTGCAACTCAGTTTGTTAACATGATTGGTAACGGACTTACTAACTTGATGTTGTTTGCTGAGAAGTCGGTAGGAGCAATTCTAAGTGGAAATGGTGATCTAAGGAAAGCATTATTCAGTTATGGCTATAACATGGAAACATTGAAAGAATCTTTTGATGCTGCTGTATTAGCTTACAAGACTGATGATTCAATTTTAGTTAGAGGAAGTAAACAATTTAATGACACCTCTTCGGAAGCTGATAGAGCAATTACAGCAAAAAACTTAAACGTATCTGATAAGAGTGCTTTAGGAATGTCCATAAACTTTCTAGGAAAGCTAACAAGGTTTCCATCAAGGTTACTTACTACAGGAGATGAGTTTTTTAAGAATCTTGCGTACAGGCAGTACCTAAGAACAGAGCTTGCTACAGATGCTATTAGAAAGATGAGGATGGGAGAAGATCTTGGAGAAAACATTTCTTCTATAACTGAATATGTAGAGAAAAACTTAAAGAACTACATTAATGAAGGAGGACATTATTATAGTCAAAAAGGTAAACTAATAGAAGCCAAGAGAGCAGCAGAAAAAGCTGGTAAAACTTTTGGTAAAGGACAAGAAGAATTTATTGCAAAGTACTTACAGAAGGAACCCTTCAGTGCTACTTCTTCAAGATCAATCTTAGCAGAGAAAGCTGTAAATCATGCAAAGAATGCAACCTTTACAGATGAGTTACCTAAAGATGGAATATTCAATGCTTTCGGAAATATATTAACAAAACATCCAATTCTAAAGTTTGTTGTACCTTTCCTTAGAACTCCTGCAAACATTTTAAAGTTTGGTTTACAAAGAAGTCCTGTTGGTCTTTCAATGGAAGTTACAAAAAGGTTAAGTAAAGAGTACAGGCTAAAACTTAAAAATGGAACACCTACAGAGATTGCAGAAGTAAGAGGTAGACTAGCTACTGGAAGTCTAACCACAGCAGCTACGCTTTATTATGTAATGGGAGGAGATTCATTTGGTTTCAATATAACAGGTAGTGGCCCTCAGAATAGAAAAGAAAGAGATGCTCTTAGAGCCACTGGTTGGCAACCTTATTCTATAAGAACACCTGGTGGAACTTATCTAAGTTATCAGCGTCTTGATCCTGTAGCAACAATGATGCAAATGGCAGCAGACTACAGAGACTATCTTATATATGAAACTCCAGAAGACGATGATAGAAACGCTGCTGAATTGTTTGCAAATATGTCAATGGTTTACGCAGTTGGTTTGTCAGATAAGACATTCTTAAAAGGGGTTAACAATATGTTAAATATCTTTAGAGATCCCGAATACTATGTACCTAAGTTAGGTAAAGATATAAGCGGAGGTTTTGTGCCTAACGTGCTTAATCAATCTAAGAATTACCAATCTGAAATTATGGTGAGAGAAGCCAAAGGATTTAGTGATACTTTGTTAAAGAGGATTCCTGGTAAAGAAAAACAAGTAGCACCTAAAAGAACTATTCTTGGTGAAGAAGTATACAGACAAAACCCTTTAGGGCTTCTTGGAGTTGTAAATCCTATATACCTTTCAAAAGAGAAAAATAATATTGTTGACACCGAAATAGCTGCAACAGGTCATGGATATTCAATGCCTTCCAAATATTTGTATGGCATAAAAGATATAGACTTGTCCCAGATTAAATCAAATGAAGGGAATTATGATGCTTATGACAGGTTACTTGAGTTGTCTTCTACAGTTAAAATAAACGGAAAAACTTTAAGATCCAAGCTCAGTCAAATAATGGGTAAGGAAAGTTATAAGAAATTGAAGAATATCGATTTATATCAAAGTACAGGAGAAAAATCTCCAAAGATAGATATTATAAACTCAATCATAAAAGCTTACAGAAACAAAGCTAAAGCACAACTTTTTAAAGAAAACCCAGAAATATTAGAGGAATACAAGCAAGCTTTAAAGTTAAGAAGAGAAGTGTTAGCACCCTCATCGTAATTATTTAAAATAACTCACCAAACAAACAATCAATCAATTAATTATTATGGCAAATTCATATGTTGAATATACGACAGCAGGAGTAGGAACAAACCAATTAGGACAAGCGACATTTAGCTACAGTGTTGTAGATGTTCTAAATGCGAACGACATTAACGTCTTTGGTAAAAAAGCTGATGGTACAAAGGATGCTTTGACTATAACGTCAAGGAACTCAACTAATAAAACAGTAACACTGAATGCATTCCCTTCTACAGGTTCATATACTACTGTTCGGGTATACAGGCAGACAACTTCAGATGCGCTTGTAGACTTTGTGGACGGAGCAAGGTTAACTGAAAGTGACCTCGATACTGCTTACAAACAAGGACTATTTGTTGCACAAGAAGTGTCAGAGGACGCAGCAGCTATTGGCAACACAGCAACTAATAATCTGACAGCCGATAATATGTCTGCTTCTTTTTACAATCAAGGGACTTTCACAGCTACAGCAACTCCCACTACATCTGGAACAGTGACTTTAGATAGTGGCTCCAACACATTGAGTTATACTAAAATTGGTAACAGAGTGTTTGTATCTGGAACTTTAAAGGTTGCTTCGGTAAGTAGCCCAGTGGGGGCTTTGAACATAACAACTCTTCCTTACACATCATCAGACTTAACGGACAAAGCAGGAGCTTCGATATCAATTTTAAACGCACAGAATCCGCATGGTTCAAACATTGATGACTTTACAGGGTGGATTGGCGAAGGGAGTACAACGTTGTCCATATATTATGTTGAAACATCTGATGCTGCAAACAGTACAGGAAACTCGGCTGCTAATAAAATGCAAGCAAACACACAACTGCACATCAGTTTAAACTACGTCACCTCATCTTAAATATAAAAAATTAATGAACAATCAATTCACGACTCCAACAGTAGGAGTTTTAGGACTTCTTGCCAACATAACACTTAATGATGTAAATGAGATATTAGCTGTACTAGTGGGTGCTGCAACACTCATTTACATGGTGTTAAAGATAATATCAGAAATACGTAAAAAAGATAAATAACTACATGGATAACAACGATAAAGACAGCATGAAGAGAATGTATACTTTACAGGATCTTCTTACAGATGAGTTCATAGACAGGATAAAACTTGGAGACGCAGAACCTTCTTTACTAAACGCTGCTAGGCAGTACCTTAAAGACAACGGCATTCACCAGGGGATTAAACAAAACGATAAGATACAAGACCTTGTAAGTATTCTTCCGTTTAAAGAGGAAGAAGAGGAACCCCCTACAAGTAAAGTTAACTAATAATATGGAAGAGTTAAAGGATTTCAGAAATTTCCTTTACCTCGTTTGGAAGCACCTCAATCTACCAGACCCCACAGACATACAATACGAGATTGCTGAATGGATGCAGAATGGCCCTAGAAGGGCTGTTATCCAAGGCTTCCGAGGCGTAGGTAAATCATGGATATGTTCAGCTTATGTTGTACACCAACTGCTGTTAGATCCCTCAAAAAACATCCTGGTATGCTCTGCCAGTAAAACAAGAGCCGACGATTTCTCCACGTTCACTTTGAGGCTAATCCATGAGATGCCTCTGCTAGCCCACTTGATCCCCACCGATAAGCAAAGATTTTCAAAGATAAGTTTTGATGTTGGCCCTGCACCAGCTAGTCATGCACCAAGTGTAAAGAGTTTGGGCATTACCTCCCAACTAACTGGAAGTAGGGCTGACATCATAGTGGCCGACGATGTGGAGGTTCCAAACAACTCAGCCACGCAAGGCATGAGAGACAAACTTGGGGAACAGGTAAAGGAGTTCGAGTCCATATTAAAACCTGATAAGGAATCCAAGATTGTCTTTCTGGGTACGCCTCAATGTGAAGACTCACTCTACAACAAACTGATGGAGAGAGACTACACCGCTTGCATATGGCCCTGCAAGTATATAACTCCCAAAGATAATGAGAAAACTTATTATGGACGAGTTAGCCCACTTTGCGTTGCTGAGGAAAAGAAGAACAAGTCCACAGAACCTCTAAGGTTTAGTGAGATAGATCTGGCAGAACGGGAGATTAGTTATGGAAAAGCTGGCTTTGCTATGCAGTTCATGCTTGATAGTAAACTGTCAGATGTTGATCGCTTTCCCCTTAAGGTTAACGACTTGCTTGTCATGGACATAGACAACGAGGTGGCTCCTGAGAAAGTTGTGTGGGCGCAATCACCAGACCTAGCTTGGACTGGAGATGTCCCTAACGTAGGCTTTAGTGGAGATAGATTCTATAGACCTTTCAAGCAAGTTGGTGACATGGTTGAGTTCACTGGATCAGTGATGTCCATTGACCCCTCTGGAAGAGGACGAGATGAAACTTCCTGGGCTATCGTAAAGATGCTCAACGGATACCTATACGTCCCTGATGCAGGAGGTATGCAAGGGGGATACGGAGAAGATGTCCTAAAGGTGCTTGCAATGAAAGCAAAGACCCATAAGGTCAACTACATCATTGTTGAGAGTAACTTTGGTGATGGTATGTTTAGTGAGTTGTTTAAACCTTTTCTAAACAAGATACACCCCTGCTCGATTGAAGAAGTACGCCACAGTATCCAAAAGGAGAAGAGGATCATTGACACCCTTGAGCCAGTAATGAGTCAGCATAAGCTTGTTATATCACCTGATGTTATCCGACAGGACTTTCAGACTGCTCAGAACTACCCTCTTGAATCCCAACTCAAATACCAACTCATCTATCAACTGTCCAGAATAACAAGAGACAGAGGTGCTATCACCCATGATGACCGATTGGATGCTCTAGCAATGGCAGTGAGCTATTGGTCTGAACAAATGGCACAAGATGCCGAAAAGAAGATAAGAGATCGCAAGGAGGATCTTCTGGACCAGGAGTTACAAAAGATGGCTGACAGCTACTTTGGGAACAAGAAGAACCATAGGAATAGCCCTAATTGGCTCTAGGATTGACGAGGTGGGCTTAGAACAACAACTCACTCACCATATACCATTTTAACCAACGACGATTTGTAGAGGAAATATGAAGGAAATTAAAGAAGATCTGTTCAAGGCTCAAGAACACATCAGCAACGCCATTGAACATCTCACTGAAATAGAAAAGCTAAAGGAGAAACCCCCTGTACCCTTTCCAACCAACAACATTCCTAGAGAAGACCTAAATGTCGCTATATGCGTAGGCCACTCAAGGAAAGGTGACACTGGTGCTGTATCCTGCGGAGGTATCAATGAATGGACGTACAACAAAAAGGTTGCAGAATATCTGAAGTCAGACCTCCAGGAATATGGCATCAGTAGCTTTGTCGTAGATGACTACGGAGGAACCTATGGATCCTACACATCTGCCATGAACTGGCTTATAAAGCACCTAAAGAATGAAAAAGCATCCATCGCCATTGAACTTCACTTCAACGCCTCAAGCAACTCGAAGGCCAATGGAATGGAAATGCTCTACTGGAATACCTCTAGGATCGGTCTAAGCCTCGCTGAATATCTTCTTAGAGGATGCCAGAAATATTTCCCACTCATTAGGAATCGAGGAGCCAAAAGCAGAAAGAGCGGTGATAGAGGTGCTACATTCCTTAGAGGAACCCATTGCCCTGCCGTCATCACTGAGCCTTTTTTTGGCACTTGCTTTGAACCAGATTGGACCACATTCGCTAACAATGAACACGTTCTTAGCCAAGCTCTTGCCACAGGAATTAAACAGTGGAGCGATGAACACATAATACTATAGAAAAAATAGGGTCTTTAGGTTTGTATTCGTATACGAAGGAATGATGAAGGTGAGTAACAAACCTCCCCTTCGGGAAAATAACACTCATTATTGCCCCTCTTATAGATAACTATAAGATACTATAAGATACTATAAGATACTATAAGATAACTATAAGTTTATTATAAGTTTATTATAAAGTTTATTATAACAACTCATTAACTCATATCTATAAGATACTATAAGATACTATAAGATACTATAAGATACTATAAGATACTATAAGATACTATAAGTATGTTAGCCTTTGATGTTGAATGTTAATGTTTAATGAGTTGATTGATTGAGTGTTATAATTAATAACCCCTTGCTTTTGGTGAAAAAATGTGAAAGGGTAATATATACGCACTCGCATTCGGAATTCCCCCACGTCCAGTTAAATCGATCGATTCCTGGTTAATTTTTAAAGCTAAAAGGGAGGCTATTCTACATTATCTATATTGTCAGAAGTTATAAAGATCTAGTTAACTTCCTATAGTTCAACAAGTTATACAAATAATAGTGGTTATTACTGTTTTCTTGGTTTTTCCTGGTGTTTGTTGGCTCCTTTTTGCTCTTTTCTTTTCTTTTTGAATTTTTTTGAATGTTCCCGTTTTTTCTATGTATAAACCTAAATCCATATCTATTGCTGGGGTGCCTTTTAAGATCCAATATAAACTAATAGAAGACTTTGGAGCTTGTGACATTGATAAAAAACTTATCACTATTAGAGAATCTTTAAGCAACCAGGAAACACTAGAAACAATCTTACACGAATCCTTGCACGCTTGTTTAGCTCTTAGTGGTCTATCGTATCTATTGAACAACGAGGATACAGAAGAAGCTCTTATTAGATGCATAGATTCTCTTTATATTCCAATAGTAAAAAACCAGCTTGCCAGGTATAAAAAGAACATTACTAAAAATTAATGAAAAAAGTTAGATAAAAAACTTGCGCCCGTTTTTATCCTGGTTAATACTTGCAAAGTCTTAAATAAAAAAAGAATCCTAAACTTAACTTAACCTAATAAACCAAATGCCTATTATAGATTTCATGGTAACCATTGTAGTCCCTTTAACTTTATTATTATACGTAATTAATGGATTTTATTATATAGTCCAAGAAATAATAGAAGATAGAAAACAAGAAAAGGAATTAAAAGAGTATCAAGAGAACTTGAAAAAAAACTCCTAATAAACCTACAACCAAATAAACCAAATGACACCACACAAATTAGTAAAATTTAATGAACTATTAAAAGATAATGATTTAGCTTTTAATTGTCTCCAAGTCGCGTTAGATCACTTAAAAGAACATTTACAATATTTGCAAGATGATCCAGACTGTAAAGAGAGGCTTTTGGCTACCGAAAGCCTTATAAAAATCTTAAAATAAATAAAATGGAATTCCTTTTATTGGTCCTTATTGGAACGTGCGTATTGTGTGTTATTGCTGGAATATCAGAAAAGTTTTTTTAAACTTGATATCCCTTTTTTTTAATTATTGAACCCTGGATTGCTGATTAATTATTAGCTTTCCAGGTTTCAGTTATTAAGAATAAATCTTATTAACTAGTCTTAACCTAACCCATCCAAACAACAAATGAACAAAAGATATACTTTTAAAAGTAAAAAAGATAAGGCCATTTACTTTTTATTAAATGCGCTTATCATATATTCAATGTGCTTCATAACTTATTTATTAACATTATTAATAAAAATTATAAACGCTATTTGATTGTTAACCGATTGATAGAGCCAATAGACTGCAAAGGGTTTATTGGCTCTATTCAGTTTATTAACACTGAAAAAACCTAAACCATCCTAAAAAAAAATGAACAAAAAGAAATGGGCCTTTAAACGTGATAAGGCTTTACAATTAGTGGACCTTGTTAACCAAATAGAAAACAACGGACTAGAGCCAACTTTAAAAGCTCTTGAAGATATAGAAAAGCACTCAGGAAACAAGCCTGGAACCTGGGGTTATTGGGCTAAAAGATTAAAACCATTATTTGAAAGTGAAGGAAATATTATTCCGTTTTCTATTTTTAAAGATGGCGGAAATTCAAAACTTCCGTTCGTTAGCTTCTCAACTATTCCAGGTGCAACTTGTCCTGGTGCCGGTGATTGCTTAAATGTTTGCTATTCCTTTAAGGCCTGGAGGTATCCAGCAGCTTTTTTCAGACAATTACAAAATTTCTACTTAATGAACTCAAAAAAGGGTAGGGACATTATAGCAAGTGAATTTAAAAGCCTTAAATTAAAAAGGGGTAAATCATTTCTCAACTTGCGTCTTTACGTGGACGGGGATTTTAGAAGTGTAAATGATTTAACTTTTTGGATGAATCTTTTATTTTTAAGGCCAGAAATTAAAGCATATGGATATTCTAAAAGCTGGAAAGAGTTTTTAATTTATGACTCTTTAAAACTTAACTTTCCAGAGAACTATTTATTAAACCTATCAAGCGGTTCAATTCATGATGATGATGTTAAAAACAGAATGAAGCAGCTTTCTTGCGTTCGAGGTGAATTTATAAACGTAGATATTCCAAAGGAATTTGACGCACCAATAGGAGCCAGGACAAGAGAATATAAGAACGCTGTTAAAACTTCCCTAGGCGATCGACGGGCTTTTGTTTGCCCTGGCCTCTGTGGTTCTTGCACTCCGAACGGGCATGCTTGCGGTTCGGATCGATTTAAAGGTGTTACAATTGCTATCGCTACTCATTAAAAAATAATTTTATTAACCAACCAACCAAAAATAAAACAAAATGGCAAAAAATAAAAAAAGTAAAAATTGTATCCATATTCTAGACTTTAAAAAGAAAAGAATAAAAGCATTTACAAATGATCAATTGTGTGAATTTGTAAATAATGGGAACCTAGAAGAAAAGGAAAGGTATTTACTCGTTGAAAACGAACGCAAGGCAATAGCCGTTCTAGAATACTTAACAAGCTAAAACAAAAATAAAAAAGACCTGGTTTTATCTAAAAAATAATTCCAGGTTTTTTTAACTTAAAAATTAACTCAATCAAAAAAATTTCCCTTAATGCATTCGGGCATTCGGGCAATCTAAACCTAACCAATAGAAAACTAAACAAATGACAAATACAATAGACTTCAGATATCACCAAGGGCCATATCAACCAGATTGGTTTGATAGTGCAGATCCTTATCACTATGATATTACAAGTGGCACTAGTCCGTTTAATGAGTGGTACGCATTCGAGCATGACGAAGATGTTCACAAACTAGCTCACTCATTTGAGAGTCAAACTTTTATAGATGACTTTGTGTTTCTTGAAAATGAAAATAGATGGTATGATATCGATGATGTTAATGAGCATCTAAATGATGATGAATGCAGTTTTTCTTTTACTCCTAAACCTGGAACGTCTCCAGCCGATGCAAGGGCTATGTTAGAGGCTGAATCAAGATTCTAAAAACCTACCTATGCACATTCTAAGACAACTAAGACCAAACGGCATTCCTGTAATATTTGAGGTTATCTATTGTAAGCATTCGGGCAAGGTCAAATCATTTAAGCAATATAACCTGAGTCCAGAGCCTTTTGAAAAAGAAGCCAGGTATGGAGAGGTTGAAGATTTCACTATGGATAGTTTACGAAATCAAATAATAGGTGAACCAATAGAAATAGAAGCTGATACTATCGAGGGACTAAACCTTTTAAATGACTTAACAAAAGATTAACAATTATATTAATATGAAAACATTAAAACAACCACTAACTCAAAAAACAAAAGAACAAATAGAAAAAGCATTCGGGCAAAAGCATTCGGGCGATCTTGATACCCTGATTGAAGCAATGTTAAAGGGTGCTTCCGAAATGACAGGGTATTCACCAGATCAGCTAAAGAAACTAAAAAAGAACTACATTATCCGCTGGAGAAATATAATCATCTATACATTAGTGAGTGAGTTTGGTTGTGATTTGGAAGAAGTTTGTGATGCATTCGGGCAAGATAAGGTGCTTGTAGGGGTGGCCCTGGATGAGTTTGAGAGCATTCGGGCAACTGAGGGTAGGAGGCATTTGTTGTTGCCTTACGTTAATAAGCTAGTTGATTACATAGTACTTTGATATAGTTAATGAGTAGAAGAGATATGATTGCGTTACTTGTTATTGTTGCGTGGGTTATTTTAAACGTATTAATACTAAGATTTTTTTCTGTTTGTGATGTTGACAAAGACCTTCACAAACGCAAAGATACAAATGTCATTAAGTAACATCGAATACAGGTGTTTTAGGAGTTCGCCTTATTCAATCTTTAGTGTTATTTGGTGGTTAGGTTAAGTGCGTGGAGGAGGAGGTGTTTTTTTGTTCTACCTCTTTCTTCACGCCATCTCCTTTTCTTGACAACGCATTCGGGCAATATTACTTTATGCAAGTTAAACTTAAATATAACCTAACCATATTTAACTAAAGCACGTAATTATGGATCAAAGTGAACTGAACAAAGAGATGTCTGAAATAGGCATAGGTCGTTACAATTCTCAGTGGGAGAGTGCAAGGGATCATGATGAGATATCAAGATCAAAGGCAGGGCAAAAGATAATGCGTGAGTTGTTACCTGAGTTTCACAAAAGAGTAAAGCAGCTTCTTAAAAAAGAAAAGGGTGGAAGACCTACAAGGTGGAAAGGTGACCTAATGAACTACGATTTGAAAAAGGTTTCCTTTATTTGTTTTAAAGTAGTGCTTGATGAGTTACCTAAAAAAAAGACTTTGGCATCTCTAGCGTATGCTGTTGGTAAGTACATAGAGCGAGAGGTAATGTGTACCTACCTTGTTAAGACCAACCCAAAGGGCAAGGGTATCATCAAGGGAGCCAAGACAAGATCAAAGGCCAGTCAGTACAGGCACATACAGTTGTCTATGCGAAGCGAAGAAAAGAAGGAGGGCATGAAGAACTTTGATCCTTGGAGTAGAAGGGATAGGATATCTTGTGGCACAAACTTGGTTGAGTTGTTGCGTGTATCAACTGGCCTGATTGAATATATTTACATACGCAAAAACTCATTCAATAAAAGAATCCTTCGCTATGTTGCAGCGACCAAAGAGACACTTGATTGGCTAGAAAATTATAACACCCATCATTCAATCCTCGATCCTTTTTGGATGCCGACAATAGATCCTCCAGAAAACTGGGAGCAAGTGTGGGAGGGTGGTTACAAGGCAAGTGAGGAGGATGGGTTTTCTCCAAGTTTCCCTTTTATAAAAAGCCATGACCAAAAGTTTTTAAGATCACTGAACCCAAAGAAGTTAAAGATTCCTATGGATGCTGTTAACCTCATTCAACGTACTCCTTGGGAAATCAATCAAAATGTGTTGGCAGTTGTGTTATGGGCATGGGACAACAACGTACAGGTTGAGGGGTTACCTACAAAAGAAGACGAAGAGTTACCGCCTTTTCCTGTTGATGGTCAAGAGAACAAAGATTCAAGAAATGCTTGGGCCAAGGTTGCCAGCGGTATTCACAAGAGAAATCTTTCAACAAGATCTAAGAGGATGTTGACTACAAAGGTGATTTACCTGGCAGAGAAGTTTGCAGGAGAAAGAATCTTTTTACCTTGCAACGTGGATTTTAGAGGGCGTGTTTATTATGCTCCAACATTCTGCAATCCAATGGGCAATGATTTATCTAGGGGGTTGTTACAGTTTTGGAGAGAAGAAAAGGTACGCAACAAAGAGGAAGCTAGATGGCTTGCAATACATGGATCTAATTCCTATGGCAACGACAAGGTATCTTTAATAGATCGAGAGCAGTGGGCCTACGATAATGCCGACATGATTAAGTCTATCGCTATCGATCCTATAGGTGACTTGAGGTGGATACAAGCTGATGCACCATTTAGTTTCTTAGCCTTTTGTTTTGAGTGGAGAGTGTTTCTTGAAAAAGGAAAACTTAAAACAAAGCTTCCTGT
>VTLG01008125.1_pt1 | contig 16850 bp, 18 predicted proteins | sample 4694571 | NCBI WGS metagenome assembly VTLG01 (sample SAMN12604809, study PRJNA352737) | marine metagenome | biome: ENVO:00000447; feature: ENVO:00000209|ENVO:00000569|ENVO:01000036; material: ENVO:00002151; isolation source: viral sequences binned using virsorter ...
AAATTCTAAACTATCTCCACCAAATGCACCTAATATACCTTGAGTCCCTTGAGTACCAGTTGTACCTTGGGTTCCTGTCGTTCCTTGAGTTCCTGTTGTACCTTGAGTTCCTGTTGTACCTTGTGTACCATCAGTTCCTTGTGTACCAGTTGTACCTTGAGAACCAGTATCTCCATCAGTTCCTTGAGAACCTTGCGTACCATCAGTACCTTGTGTACCAGTAGTTCCCTGAGTACCAGTAGTTCCTTGCGTACCAGTAGTTCCCTGCGCACCAGTTGTACCTTGGGTTCCTGTCGTTCCTTGTGTACCATCAGTACCTTGAGTTCCTGTTGTACCTTGTGTACCTGTAGTTCCTTGAATACCTTGGATACCTTGAGAACCTTGAGGTCCGGGGTCACCGGGGTCTCCCATAGGACCCGTTGGTCCCTGAATTCCTTGAGCACCATTAGTACCTTGACTTCCATCATTACCTTTAGTACCTTGAGTACCTTGCACTCCAATAGGTCCTGTATTACCTTGTGAACCTTGAGCACCAAAAGCCACGAAACTTAAAACAACATCATCACCATTATTAAAATTACTATTGTAAGATATACCATCTACGTCTAAGTAGTGACAAGCAGTTGTACTGGAGCCTGATGTAGCAGAAGCTCCCGTAATATTATATATAGCCCATACCGCAGAATCAGTAGATTTAGTTATCTTTATAGAACCGCGAGGGCTAGTTGATTGGTCATCAAAAGTAGCAAGCCATGTAGATATTAAATCAGAGTTTATATCATAGTCTGAAACTGCTACCTTAGTGGCATCAGAATAAACATATGGACTTCCTCCTGCGGGCGTTGCTAAATTTAAAGATATATTAGTTTGACCGGGCACGGCAGCAGAATTATCTAGACTAGACCAATTAAATTCTAAACTATCTCCACCAAATGCACCTAATATACCTTGAGTTCCCTGAGTACCAGTTGTACCTTGGGTTCCTGTCGTTCCTTGAGTTCCTGTCGTTCCTTGAGTTCCTGTTGTACCTTGTGTACCAGTAGTTCCCTGAGTTCCGACTGCACCTTGTGTTCCTAGCTGTCCTTGTATACCTTGAGCACCCTGAGTACCAGTTGTACCTTGAGATGCTGATGCACCATCTGCACCTTGAGCTCCTGTTGTACCTTGTGCACCAGTAGTTCCTTGAGTACCAGTTGCACCTTGTGTACCAGTCGTACCTTGAGTTCCTGCAATACCACTTAAGGTAACATCAACATCAGGAACCATAGAACTTTGAATAGTTAATTTATTACTACCAGCGTGCCAAGAAGCTCCAGAAACATGAGAACGCCATTCTGTTGGAATACTGCGCGCTATCTCGTTGGTCCCTTTGGACCCGTAGGCTTTGCGTCTAGCCACGTATAGCTCCTTTAACAATATTCATTTTAACCTTCTTACGACTACTAAAATATAGAAGTTGGGAGTGATTAGGGCTCACTCCCAGAAGCCATGTTGATTAAACTGCTTATGCAGCGTTAATTACAACGACACCGGATGCTGGGTTAATAACCTTTAATCCGTATCTCATCGACATGTATGAACCAACAATTCCGAATCCCGGATTTGCTTCTTCTACAGTCAATGGTCTCCTTTCCACGTATGCCATAGGTTTGGATGCTCCATCCCATATGAAAATGCGGTCAGGTGGACACCAAGCGTTAACAGTTACATTCAAACCGTATATGCTACCAACGACACCATTAGAGACTGTGTCTCCTAACATCTTGGTTTCTTCTACAACGTACGGCATCGACGCGTTTGAGGTCGAATTGATTGCAGTTGTAAAGTCTGCCATGTTAAGTAGTGTTTTGTAGTGCTGTGGGGAAATCATGATACTTGAAGCATTGTATCCGTGACCACCAATCAATTCTATTGAATCGGTAATGTCACTTAATGCTATTTCACCATCTCCTGCTGCACCAGTTGCTTGCATATAGTGGCTTGTAGTTAGGATGGAGTCACTGGTCAAACCGTAGGAATAAATTCTTCCTGCGTTGACTGTTCCGCCAGTTCCTAAGAAACCACCGTATACGTTGTTTGTAAAGTTTACGACGCCTGATTCAGCACTGTCGTAGCTGATACTTGTTCCCGGTGTTAAACCAGTTCCAAGAGTTGAGTCTCCAATTCCAAGTAACGCATATATTACGTGCTTGGTCATGTGTCTGTCTACAGCTCTTCGTGCTTCATTCAAAGCCATCTCTACTTCGTTAAATCTTGAGTCTTCTATCATACGTCGGGTGACACCTATAGCTAATCCCCACTCATTAACTGACACTCTCTCGGAGCGTAAGTTTGTGTGTTGATACTTAGGAGTGTTACCTTCGTTTATTTCTTGCATACCCATGGAGGGTTTTGCGAATGTGATATCAATATCACCACCGGTTTCTGTGGTCATTGGCTCACAAAACATGCTTAAAGCTGCAAGGTTAGTTACCTTGTAATCTTGTATTGCATCTTTGTAATCAATAAGTACTCGTTCACCTGAACCACCAGTTGCGTTATACGCACCTGTGTTCAAGGTCGTCAGAACACCGGTTGCTAAATTATCGTTTAGTGCTACCATGTTATCTACCTACCTATCCAAACCACAGAACCTGTTGTAATGATGCTGCACCGGAGTGAGCGCCACTTGGGTCGATGTAAATTCCTACAGATACTGCGGAACTTGAAGCTGGTCCTAGGTTACCGTCAGCTAGAGTTGCGACGTGGTCGCCTCTACCTACTGTACCTGAGACATACATATTCAATACTACACCTTTTCCAGTTATGACACTTGCTACGTTTCCGGAGCTTACTGTTGTTAATGCTACACCTACAGGGTGAACGTTGTCAGCAGCTGCGATTGTATCAACCTCTGCGTCTCCGCCCATTTGTAAAGCGTAACCAGCAGTAACAGCGCTTCCAGCTGTGAATGGTAAAATTCGAGCTGGTGCACCACCATCGTTTACTAGTATTTCTGTTGCCATGTTTAATTACCTCTTAGTAATTCTTTGTTTAAACGGATAGTTCCGTCTTTTTCCATCTTGACTGCGAATTGCCTTTCGGTTTCTTCTGGAACAGCTTGACCCTCGTTGGATTTACCTTTTCCAAAGGTACGTTCTGTTTCTTCAGGTACCGGCAGTGCAGCAAGAGCTTCGCTGAAACCAGTCAGCCTTGGTTCATCCCAAGCGGTTAACTCTTCTAGTCGTGCATCCTTCTTCTCGTCATCGATTGTACCGAATACGAGTTCTCTGGATATAATTGCTTCTACAGTTTCTAACTTGCGAGCTTCTGCTTCTTTTGCAGCTCTCTCTTCTTCAGCAAGCTTAAAAGCTTCAATTTGTTTTAAAGCTTCTTCATACTGATTTTGGATTTCTGCATTAGTTGCGGTCATCTCTTCAAGTTGTGTGCGTAGTGAAGCGAATTCACGTTCTACAAGGTTTTCTGCCTCGGATTTCACAGGAGTTTCTTCAGTCATATTTATTACCTCTTGTTTCCCGTCTGAACATCCACATGCTCCTTCATGACCTCCACAACCGCAGTCGTGGTCATCTTCTGGTGTATGTGAATCACACTTTCCATTTTCTATTGTACATTCATTGCAGACGGGGTCCATCTTTGTATTATCAATGAAACTAACCTCAGTGGGTTTAATATTCGTTGCGAATGTATCACCCATGACGTCAACATCGTTTGAAAGCCAATCGATACTGACATGAGTTATGTCCCCTTCTTTCACTTTGTCCATTACTTCTTGTCCGCGGTCGTTATTATTATTAACGGTCGCCAACATCTTAATAGCCGTCTTTCCATTTTCCATCTCAACTACTTCCGGATTAGCAGCCATGCCAATTAAATCTTCCGGCGTTCGTTGATGATTGAAGTATATAGGTAGCTCGTTAAAAGCTTCTATATTCTTTTTTAATATTTCCGGTTCTATATAAACCTTTTGCTCCATGTCGTCTTCTTCATACTCATGAGGACCTGAAGTTATAGCTATAACAGGGAAATCAATAGAAGTTGCATCGGCATTAAATTCAGTGTCTGCTCCTAAATCTAAAGCAAAAGTTCTTCTTTTCTCTATCTCACTAATACTTCTACCGAACTGTCTTTCGACTCCATTCTCATCAGCCCACATGTTACACATGTTTGCAGCAAGCTCATCGTGATTATCAACACCACGTTTCTTTAATGTAGCTCCTACAGACGCTACACACTTTTTATAGCTCATGCTCTATCTCCTGTTGCATTAGCTGATGGTTTGTTTCCTCGGTTCTGCGCTCGAGCAGACTCTTCTTTCTTATCTTGGTTTTTACCACCAGAAATATTTGCATTTTTATCGCTCTGTTCTTTCTTTATAGGGGAAGCCTTGATATCTTCAGAAGTTTCCATGTCTAGTTCAGTCACTCCTTCAGCATCGAGACCTCGTTCTTCCCTAACCTCACCGGGCGATAATACACCTTCAGATAAATATATCATATCTGTTTTGGCTTTCGTAAATGCATCTTCTATGTTAATCTGCCTAAACTTAAACCTAGCCTCTCCATTTTCTAATTGAGGCATTAGTTGTGAGTTCATTGCGGATTCTATCATAGTTTGTAAATATCTTACATATGGTTCAAATATAGGTCTGGCCTTATCTGGGTCAGTCCACATAGTCTTAGGAACTTTTAAAGCCATATGTATCTTATCTAAAATGTCGTCTGTATATTTACCATATTCAAACGCTCTTTGTGTTCCTTGTAATTCTTTAATTATTATATCGTTTCCGTGAATAATATCTTCACCGGGCTCTAATGCATTAAATGCATCTACTACTTCATTAATCTTATCAGGACCATATGGCATATCAGGTAAACCACATGATATATCAAAACGTGATGAAGCATATTTGTTTAATGCTGCCCCTATATCTCTTTCCGCGTAGTCTTTTAAATCTACTAAATAAAGAATTGGATGTATGTCAGATAAACCATATCCATAATCATCAAATGGATTGTTCATCAACTGTACTATCTCCTCAGGTTCAAAATGGATAGAATCCTTTTCATCTCCTAAGTCTTGATAGTAATACATTGTTTGTCCATGCTCGTTCCTTTGAACAAACATGTTCTGGCTAGAACGAAGAACTAAGTTGTCTCCGGTCCACTCCATATATCCTGTACCAAAGATTCTAGCATTACGAACCCACCCATAAAGTAAGTTCTTAATGTTTATATCTCTGAACATTTCTTCTACTCTGTCTCTAAGGTCATCATCATCGGTGACTATATCGAACCCATCTTTAACTGCGTAAAAACATGGAAGGTCTATTAAACTTCTAACTATTGGGTCAGAAAGATAGACATTCATATAAGTTCGAGGTCTTCCTAGATGTTCCTCATATTTCCCTTTAGACCCATATGCAAAGTTATTGGTTAAGCGCAAACGTTTAATAACACCTGCTCCAAAACTAACGGGGTCGTCCTCCTTGAAAGGAGGCGCGCTACCTGTTGTAGCGAATACTCTTCGTACTCTGTCAAATAAAGCCATGGCTACCACTTAAATAGTAATTGGTATCAGTATATAAAGATTTCGTCATAATGAAAATCCCTTTTTTATATTGAAATTACTCTTATTTGTTCTGAAAAGGGGCGCACCGGAATGTCGCCCTATATTAGAAGGCAGCGCTCGGTCAGGCGTTCCGCCTGCATGAGAAGAGCTACTTGCCATTGATGCAGTACCGGGTAACATAGCTAAGGTTGCATGTATACCCAGAACTGAACTATCACAATAATCATCATGTTTACCTGAGGGTGCAGCAATACGTTCTGTTTTATTAGCAGCATCCATTACATATTCTAATTCGACATGTTCTCTAAACCACTTATTAACGAGTTTACGTTCATGCATTTCTAGGTTTTCAGGATTTGGTATCTTAACCATACGTTGTTGCATAAAAGAAACATAATCTCTATATATCTGTGTCTTGCTTCCTTTTGGTCCTCCTGTAAATACAAAGGGTATAAATCTTATTTGTGGTGAATGACTAATACAATCCATTCTTATGTCTTGTTCAATCGCCCCACCAATACCAGTGGCGTCAATAATAACAGTAGAAGCATAGAACACTCTAGCAATGTCCATGATACGTTTACGTTGATATGGAATGTCATGACCACCAGTTCTAGGAGTGATTTCTTCAATGTATACAAGGCGGGCCAAATTTCCCCACTCATCCTTTTCAAGGGCCCAAACAGTAATACAAGTAGCGTTAACAGATTTGCCAATGTCAACAGCAACAATATGTTGCGCTCCGCGATGCTCATAGGTCTCGATGTTGTAGGGTCTATAGTTGTCATAACATGCCTTTAATTTTTCTGGGTTGAATACATTAGATATACTTTCCACAAACTCGCATTCATATTCAGTTCTCCAATAAATGGAATCTTCACCCCACTCCATCATCTTTCCTAACATATCTTCTTCAGTATATGCGGGTTCATATGCTGACCCTATATCTATAGCGTCTCTCCAAGTATATACTAACCTTGTCCATGTAGGTTCATATGCATCATCATACAAATATCTATACATATGATTATCTTTTGACTTAGGTGTACCTAGATTTATGAACGGCGCATTATTTGAAACTATCGCTGGTTCTACATTATCAACGAATAGATTATCGTCGATGAGTGGAGACTCATCAACTATACAGAATGTAGGGTGTTGTCCACGTATAGCTTGTCCTTGATTACTAGGCGCTAATGGAGCACGTCTCATCATTGTGCCCCCCTTCATGCGTATATGGGGCTTATTATGAAATTTATAATTATCTACTAAGCTATCTAAGAATCTATTATCTTTAAAATGTCTATATACATAATTAAATATAAGAGCAGCTTGGTCTTCACTAGGAGCTAAAACGAATATTAAATCTCTAAAGCGTTTAAAGAACATATATATAACTACTGCTACAGAGAGAGCGTAAGATTTACCACAGCCTCGTGGAGCTAATATAGCTAACTTACGTTGCTTCATATTGTCAGGATGAGTTAAAGATTTAACAACTATGTTTAGTTGTAGGGGCCTTAATCTAAGAGGTCGTTGTTTATTATCTACTAAATAAGATTCACAAAAACCTTGCACTAACTGAGCCATCTTATGCTCATCATAGCGCATACTTTCGAATAGTTCTTCTAAAGCACGACTATCATGAACGTTCTTGCCCGTCAGGGCCGTCTGTAGTTTCTTCCCTTCGTTTCTCACTTGTGTCGTCATTGGATAGGTCCTCTAAAAAATTAGCAAAGCCTTCAGTCTTCTGTTCAACTAATGTAGGAATTTCTATATTTAATGCTCTGAATTCCGTATGTATGTCACGAACGATTGAATTTCTTTGGCGCAAGAGCTCTGTTCGTAAGTTAACATCCCGAATATGTAAAGAAATTTCTTCCCACAAAATGTCTTCAAGAGCAAGATTGCGAGCCAGCAACCGTACAAGTTCTTTATGACGTTCATATTCCCCTGCTCCTACTCGCTCGCGTAATCTATGCTCGTATTCCTCTTCGTTCAAAGTGCTTTGCCTTCATCAAGGGCTGATTTGACTTTAGACTTAACCAATGCGGCAAGTTCATCGTCTTTCTCATCCCATGCTGTGACTAATACATTTCGAACCAAAGAATCTTTTACGTGCTTTTGTGCTGTTTCATCAAGCTTTTCAAAAGCTTTCATCTGGGCTTTAGTTAGATTCTTATCTAACATGTCCATTAATTCAGCTTCGTTGTTCTTTAAATACTTAAAGACTAACTCTTTAACTGCTGGTACAGTATAAGCGATATAAGCGCCTAAAGCTAATACCAATGCAGCGAGTGCTGCTAATAATGGGTCATCCATTAAAGCGTCTAACATTCCAGATTCTTCTACAGTGTCCAATATAGCAGTAAGATTACCGTCGTCAGCAGTCTCATTTGTTGCAGTTTCATTGGTTGCTGTGTTGTTATTTGTTTCATTCATATGTTGATATCTCCATATATGTTGGGGCTCCCACACGGCACTTGCGTTAAGTTATCCTGTGGAGCCTTGGCCCTTTTGCGAGAGCCCATAAACAGATAGTTTATCATCCTATATAAAGCTTACTTCTTACCTTTCTTTTTAGTTTTAGTTTTAGGTCGTAAGCTAGGATATTTCCTATAAACAGCTCTTTTAATTCCAGCAGGTCGCGGAGCATTGTGCGCTAACTTAAGAGCTGACTTAGCTCTCTTCAACGTATTGATAGGAAAGCTTCCGGCTGGCGCGCCTCCTGAAGGTCCAGCAAATGCTATACCTTTCTTATACTTTCCTACGTTAGAGCCACCTTTCTTCTTACGAGCTGCTGCTTGCTTCTTCTTTGCGGCTGTTGTCTTTTTCCTAGGAGCCATGCCTAAGCGTGGTCCTTGTATTTAGTTTTACTGTGTTGTCTTTTACCTATGTGGTGTCCATGATGTTCTCTACTTGCTACTTCTGATTCAGTTACATCTCTAATTTGTTTTAGAGCTTCTTCTTTAGAAATTGCATGATGTTCAAGTGCATGTGTTTTTCCACCGACATGGCTGAAGACTTTTTCTCCAGAGCCACTTTTTCTCATGGTTAGAGTCTTATCTATATTGTATTTCTTATTTTGATTTTCTGCCATTGTTATTTCCTCTTTTTGCGAAGCTTCCCGTTGCGGTCTCTAAATTCTCCCTTCTTAGTCTTACGCTTAGTAGGCTTCTTGCGTGGAACGCCGTTCTTCTTAAGCTTCCCTCTTTTGTAAGCCATGCTTACTCTTCTTCTTCAGCGTCTTCTTCAGCGTCTTCTTCGTCTGCTTCTTCTTCAGCGTCTTCAGCGGCTTCTTCAGCGACTTCTTCGACAGCTTCTTCTTCAGCTTCTTCTTCTTCGACAGCTTCTTCTTCTGCTTGTAATTCTTCTTCTGACATATTTATATATACCTCAAGTGCTTGTTGTTTAACTTCCATTTGCGCCATACGAGCTTTTAGCTCCTCTATAGCGGCTAGGACAATTTCTCCTTCATAGTCATTCATTTCTTGTTCTCCATCTTATGTTCTTGTTCTTGTGCTTTAGATTCTATCATCTGGGCTTGCTTCTGCATACTATCATTATAGTCAATAACAGCTTGTGCCTTTGTTTTATAGAATGCTGTTTTCTCTGCTTGTTCTTGTTTCCAAACATCTAAAGCATCTTTAATAATTAGAAGGGCTGGCCCACCTAATATAGCTATTAAAGTTGTATATGCTTCAATATTATCAAGAACTTCTGAGTTATTAAGTCCCGTGTGTATAACGAACCCTGCAAACCCTACCCAGAGTAAAACCAATGGTACTGCAATCATGAACATGAAGATATCGTTAAATGTGACTCCTTCACCTTTCTCTTTACTCATTGTTGTTTCTTCTCCATACTTTATTCTTATGTGCTCGAACATGTAACGGCCTGCGGCCTCGTACCATATTCTGTACACAATATACACACTGAGCATCACACATAATATTGCCATTACTATTAATGCTATTTCCAGTATATATATTAACAATCCATTCATTGTTCATACCTCTAATACCCATCCACTCTCTACGTCTTCGTAGTAATTCGTTTCAAATCCTATGTATTCTCCTTCTTCCCAATAATCGCCATTACCATTATAGTCGGCGTAATAAGAAAGATAAAAGAACCAATAACCATCATATATGTCAGTGAACCCATCTTCTAATGGTTCACCATAGTGTTCTTCGTATTCAAACCAAAGTTCATCTTCCCACCATCCTGAAGCATTATAATATACCTCAGTATATCTATAATTATCATATTCAACACTCTTATTGCCATTTTCATCTTCGACAACAAATACGTGCATTATATCCCAATAAAATATCATAGGGAGGGGGTCAGCATCATCATCACAATTAGTATCCACATCTATATAAAAATCTAAACTATTATTAGAAGGTCTTGAAAAGTTACCCTCAGATAAACCATCCCATAGATACACTTCTGTATGATTACAATGATTTTCTTCATTCTCGTAATCACAAGAACCATCATCTTCAGTAGCACGTTCATTATAGTTATTAGCGTCTATATCCATACACCCATAAACTGTTTCATTAGTTTGGGTTTCGTTATTTTCGCTTGTACCATTCTGATTTAATATATTACATCTCCCATTATCATGAGTAGCTTGTGGGTCGTAGTTAACCGCTTGGGGGTCTGTACAACCGTACACTATCACAACAAAGTTACAACTTCCATCGTCGAAAGTAGCTTTGGGATTATAATTAGTGGCGTTTGATTCTAGACAGCCCCCGATGGGGCCTTCATCATCTCCATTCATAAAATCATGAATAATAGACATGTTGGCCCCCCCACTCAAGAGCGCTAGCAAAATCACAGTGATTATAGTTCCAATCTTTCTCCCTACTTGTGTTTCTCCGATTTTATCAGCAGCCTTGCCAATAGTCTCGAAAAGCTTTTCTTCATCTTCTTCATCAGAGGGTCTTTTTGGTCCACTAATTCCCAATATCTCTTTTTCTTCATCAGAGATTACGGAAATAGCTCCATAATCATCGCGCGCCATGTAATGATTTATATCGACAGACGTATATAAAGATTACCCTAATCAAACTCTGGAAATTGCTCTTGGTTGTCAACTTCTATATTAAGCTTGGTTTGAGAGTCTATATCCTTATATGATTCTTTCTTTCTTGTGTATTTAGGTTTCCACTTAGGAAGCTCCACATCGCAAGGGCCGCCGTTACCTTTATAGAACGAACACCATTTACATAAGTTCTGAGGCTTCTGCTCATAACGCTCTTCATACTCTTCACGCTCTTTAATGCAGTCATGTACCATCTTAATTAAGTCACGTGCTTCATCGAGCTCACTCTGTGTTATTTTAACAAAGAAAGTATCATCAAAGCGTAGATAATTAACGCCTACAAAATTAGGCATCTCACCCATCTCTAATGTGTACAAAAATGCATAGATAATCAACTGGCGATAATATTCCTCTGGTAAATAGGGCCCATAGCGTTTACTAGTCTTATAATCCAGTAACGTAGTTCCTCCATCGAAATCATTACATACCACATCGACAACTCCTACAATTGCGTAGTCTTTAGATTTAACCCACTTCTCAGCATACTTTGGAGCAACAGAATTCCAAGCTTGATACTTATTCTTAAATATCTTCCACTTCACCATTTCTGTAAGTTTCTTATTGACACTTCCTACAAAGTTCTGAAGGAGCTCTTCTGTCTCAGTGTACATAGAATCCATTTCTTCTTTAGTGTGTACTTCCCAAAGCCATTTATGTTTGGCTATCTTTTCTTCCCAACCTGTTTCGAATTGTTCTTGAACCCAACTTCTTGGTGCTCCTTTCTCCCACGCTGTTAAAGATTTGAATTGTTTCTTAAATAAATCTTCTAATACCTTATGTACTAAAGTACCACGGAATAAATGAATTGTTTTCTTTTCAGGTAGCTTAGCTAAATATTTATAGTAAAACTCGCGCGGACATTTTAAATATGTATTAATCTTTGAAGGACTTAACCTCATGTGGCTAGGTGTCCACTCTATGTCATCACTCATTCTTCCTCCGTATTAAAAAAGAATAATTGAAATAATCTATCATTCTCTATAGAATCACCAAAGTATTGAGAAGCAGCATGTATATGTTTAGCATCAAACAGAACCATACGATTATATTTGTTTCCTACTACGTCTACTACTTCAAACGGGGTGGGGTCATAAAAGTTACCTTTAAAGATTTCCCAATCTATTGGATTCTCTACTCTATCTTGTCCTGTCTCTTTGTGTCTATATAATGTAGTACCACACTCTACAGGAGCATCGGGAGATAGATATACCATAGCTGCCCATTTCTGGTCATCAGCATGAATTACAAAAGGGTCTTCTGCCATACAGTGTTGAAATACTCCATTAGTTGAATAATCCCAACCACCAAGTTCATTTCCTTTTGCCATTTTCTTTCCTAATATACTTTCAAACTTTTCTTTAACTCCGTTAAAATGTTTAGGTGCAAGCGTACGATGACCTACAGCCCCATGGTATCCTCGCTCTACATATTCCCTAGACATGGCATAATCTCTTACTGCCTCAGGATTATTATAAAAATTATCCACTACTATTATACTTGGGGTAAAGCCCTCTGTTGGTTTCACAACCTTCACTCTTTCTTCCATTAATTCCTCTGTGGACATTTCTTTTAACCTCTCATATTCTTTTGGGTCGTCCATACCTAAAGCCGACATAGCTGCATAGTCTTCAGCAGATATATAGCCATCTGGTTGTATGTTAGGTATGTAAACAGGTTTAGGCATCTTTGTTTTTCTCCGCCAACATCTTCTTGATTATTTCTTCTTTGTCAGTAATAGAACCTTTTCCTTTTGATAAAGCATCTGCATCTTTACCTGAAAGGTTATCTATGTTCCATTGGACATGACCTACATAATCAGCATCTAAATCATAATTAGCTTTAAGGTCTTTGAATTTCTCTAAACATTCCTCAAATCTACCTACCCACCATAAAGCTACTGCTTCTTGGAAAGGTAATGCAAAGTAACCGGGATATTCTAAGTCTCTTCCATCTAGGTCATATTCTAACTCATCTCTTACAGCATTAAGTTGTTGACCAGCTCGTGCTATAGCATATGATTCATGCCATCGTCCTACATGTTCATATGACTGACTTAAATAATGATATGCTTCAGGTCTATTAGGTAGTAAAGCTATAGCATGTAAACAATTAGATTGTACATGAGCTTCCCTTCCACCTAGCTTTTTAAAACAAATGGCTTTACGCATTAAACATTCATAAGCCAATACGTCATTATCAGTTAATTCTGCACACTTGAGGTAGAACCCCATTGCAGAAGCATATTGCCCTATGAGTTCATACTCCCACCCGCACTCGAAAGAGTTTTCGGGGACATCAGGGGCTTCGATGTATTCTTCTACTTTGTCTTGTATATTTTTCATATTTTCCTCGTTGCTAAAAATATTTCAGGATGTCCAGTTGGATTAACCGCATATCCTATTTCGTCTAGATAACCAAATAGATTATCTTTTAATGCGCGCACTATAGGTGTACGTGCAGTGGTTCTACCTTGAGGCTCAGGCTCCCAACATTCAAAAATTATAGGAGGGTAGTTATTCCTTTTAAGGGTTTCAAACGCTCCTTTAATAACTTGGAGTTCATGACCCTCTACATCAATCTTAATTAAACTTATATTGTCTATCTTAAAGTCATCCAGTTGCATAACTGATACAGGGTAAGAGTTATCTTCTTGCCAACCATATTCTGTGAATCCATTTGTCCCACCGTCAGGTTGTCTTTCATAAAACGTAAGACTTCCATTACAATCAGATAAACCTATGTTATATGTCTCTACCTTGTTTGAAAGATTCTTTAACATGATGTTAGCACATAAATGATTATAGATACGCTTAGTAGGTTCAAACGCATAAACTTGGTCGACATACGGACCTAATAACCATGTATAGGTTCCTATATGAGCACCTATGTCTACAAAGGTTCCACCTTCTAATTGAACGATACCTTTCGCAATTTTAATAATATCTACTTCAGGGACTCTTGAATCTGGATTCTCATCAAATCCTAAATACTGTATCATCTCATCAGGAGCGAAGAAGTAATCTCGTTTTATAGATAAGGTATGTCCAAACTCTTGAATTAAACTAGTGTTACTAGTAATAGGGTCTACGCCATTCTCACATCTTCTGCACATAGAATAACAAGTATTAGGCTTAGGCATAATGTCATCATACTCTTGAGTATAGAGATTTCCTAGTATTTCTTCTAAGTTATAATCCATACAGCATAAAGATACTGCACCATTAGGAAGAAGTATGTTATGCCACAGTCCTTCGTCACATCCACAAGTTTTATCTGACTCGTGGTATATAGATTTAAACCTGTCATATACTTCTAAAACCTCTGGTTTCATTTGAGCTTCTCCTAAAAGATTACCAGCTCTATGCCACATTTCATATTTATTAACTGTTTCATCAGGATATATATGTTCAACGTCTTCGTGAACTTCTCCCATCGACATAGTATCAAAATTTTTGATATTAGCGTTCTTTAACGCTTCCACTACCTTAACATAGGTACTAGTGACTGGATGTTTAGCTAATCTTTCCCTATCTGGTAAGTGTAAAGTAAACCCACCATTTGGTCCAGCACAGAAAGGAATGTCTTTAATTCTCTCAACATCCTTTAATTTCATCCCTACAGCCGTAGTAAACACTGAAACTCTATGTCCTTGTTCATGTGCATAGAGCAACATATCGGTAGTTTGATTATTTAACCAAGGTTCCGTAAATCCAGAGAAGGTAATTCTAACTTCTTTAGGTAATTTGTCTATCACCATCTTAAAATCCTCCAATCTCATTATTCTATCTTTTTCAGTAGTGAAATGTTTTGAGTCCCATACTTTCTGTAAGACTCTCTGTGGACAGAAGACACAGTCTACCACACATCCTGCTCTAGGAATAGAGGTAGTTATCTCTAACGTGGGCCATTCTGTCTCTTTCCAGTATTCTTTCATTCTTCTGGTAGGCTTAAGTTCTCTTCAAGGTAGGAACCGGGAACCTGAACCAAGTATGCAGTGTTATCCTGAAAGCCAAATGTAATATAAACATCATTTCCATCAGGGTGCATAGCCATACCACAACAGAACTCTATACGACCATCCATAAACTTGAATGGTTGAGAGTAACCAATTAGATTAAATTTCTTATCGTATTGCATAAATCTATGATAGTAGTGAGCATCTCTATCATCCTTGTTATTATGCCAGTAATCACATTCGTGAACCACTGTTAGATAACCATCCTTATAGTTAATCATCTGAGAACTACCACGTGGGTCTAATTGAAAGTCCAACTTATCTTTCTCATCACCTTTATGAACTATAGTACTTGGGCATCTGTATTTCTTAGGGTTATTCTTCCACTTAGGGTTAACATCTACCTTAACTATTTCAATAGGGTTAGACCATTTCACATAATGAAACGGCTTATCTAATATAGGCATCCAGTTTTTCTCACAGTATGCATCTGGTCCTTCTGGTGGGTCTATAATGTAACGTCCTACTTCCTTAACACCTTTCTTAGTGATTTCAATCTCGGACAGTACCATTCTACCTTTTCCATCAGGGGCATAACGTCTTACACCTGTCATGTAAGTCTTCCCTTCCCATTGTACGATTCTACCATCTTCCAATCCAACAAAGTCCCATTCGGGTTCTTTAGTGAACTTCTCAGTATTAATCTCGCGTGGATTTCTAAGTTCCATATTACGTAGATTAAAATCACACATATAATTCTTAGTTCTAAGATGTGGGTCCTCGTCGGGGCGCACATAGTTTAACGGGCCCCATGGGGTTTGGTATTTCTGGTCTCCTTCACAATGGTGTAGGTAGTATGAAACATGTCGTACATTAATCAAGTACTTAGTTGTATCACCAAGTCTATAAATCGACGGGTTGCATAATCCTAGACCAGCGCTTTGTTCGTGCGGTATAATAAGGGGCTTAATAGCTCCTCCTTTCCCTAGCAATTGGCTCACTAGAGAAGTCTTCATCAAATTTTTCATTTCTAACATTCTAAGCTCCATTTAGCGTGCTCGTAAACACTTTCACTTCTGTATCTTTTTCTATCTCTTGGCTCCATGGAGGCACATACCCTGTATCGCATTCACAGTTATGCATCCCATGTTCACAATTACACGTGGTAAATACAGTCACATTAGCTGCCGCCTCGCTCCGCGCGACTTTGAGCAGGATTAGATATCCTATCAAATCATCGAGCGTGTCTTCAGTTGCATCATCGAGCCCACTGTTCTTGATACGACTGAGCTTGTCATCGATACGTGCACAAATTGCTTGTGCATTATCGAGCTTACTAAAAATATTGTCTGGCGAAAGGGCTGAATCCCCATACGCCTTGTTCTTGCTTATCAACAAGTCGCGAATCTCATTACAAGTCCACTTAATACTATTTTGCGTTTGTTTTGTCATTTAGCATTCTCCGTTTTTGGTTATAGTAGAGGTAATACGTGTTACTATTTAAGGTTTGCGTTTGGGGTAAATAAAGAGTGATTAATTAAGACCCTATATAGATATAGTATATACTCTATAATAGCATAATATAGTTTCAAAATTTAGCCCGATTTGTTAACCCCCCCAACCCCGAGATGAGAGAGTGTGCCCCTGACGTTTTTTAGACGGGGGGTATGAACTCTGTGAATAAAAGAGATAATAATGATGAATAATAATAAATAAATAAATAAATAAATAATTGATTAAAAATAGTGAGCGGGATTTATCCCTTTATATAGGCGATATAAGATATTATATCTCTCGACGATAGGCCCTACCCAAAGGCTTATATGTTACCCCACTATTGGTATTATAGAGGTAAAAGATATGACAACAAAACTAACACCAAAGCAAGCACAAGCCATATGGCACAAGCACCACAGAGTAGCAACTAAGACTCGCCACTCTACATGGATGAAGAGGTCTTAAATATGGACCTTGTAATATTCAGCTTGGCCCTTAGTCTGTATATATGGACTAATGTATACTATTTCTTAGTAAATTTTTGGCCTACGCAATAAGTATACTACCCCTACCCCCCCATACCCCTATGGGGTGGCACGTGTAAAATCACCCGCCCCCCTTTACAATCCCCATGCATACCTATATATAGCACCCCGCTATTGGTATATTACGAGAAGGGGAACTGTGTAAGCTATCGACTGCTTACCA
>VTLG01009885.1_pt1 | contig 16850 bp, 25 predicted proteins | sample 4694571 | NCBI WGS metagenome assembly VTLG01 (sample SAMN12604809, study PRJNA352737) | marine metagenome | biome: ENVO:00000447; feature: ENVO:00000209|ENVO:00000569|ENVO:01000036; material: ENVO:00002151; isolation source: viral sequences binned using virsorter ...
CTCTCACGGAGGGTATCCTCCTTCCCTGAGGGATTCACATCCTTCATGTTGTTTATTATGGATAGCATGACTACCACCCAATTAAAACCTAAGCCAACAAGGACTAGGAAGAAAACAACAACACCTAAAACAATGACAGAATCCACTTATCCAGTAAAGGTTAAGACAGAGCGACAGTATAGGCATACTGAGCCTGTTATCATTGATTCACACATCAAGGATGTACAGGTACTTAGTACTGCTGCATATATACAAGACTTTAAGAACAGATTACACTTAAATAATGTAGAGGTTAAGGAATTAATCGATGCACATGTTGAAGTGTATGATTATGTTAAACCTTATGCTGTATCAGCATTCACCAAGGCTGCTGATTATGTCAAATCATTAAGGAATAAGTCAACCGACTGACTTTCTCTCTAAACCCATGATATATTGGGTTTACTGAGGGACTCAATGTTCCTTAGTAGTATATTAAATTATTATGGCTACTTATGAAGTTAAACTAACATTCAAAACCTTATCTAATCCTAGAGAGGTTATTGAACTAATAACATCTAAGGTAAGGGAGAGCATACCCGTACTTAGTATCAGTCATCAATTAGTCGAAGATAGACCTACCTCAGTAGAACATCACGGAGGCAATGAAGATGATAGTTCCTAATTGGAAACATCATTCAAAAAAGGAACCTAAGCGTACATTAAAGCCACAAGCTTTACGTAATGCAAGGAAGCGTAGACGATCACTTATTATTAAACTTTCACAATCACGGCCGCGCTATGCCTAAGTATCATGTTAAGCTATCATCAGGTAGAGACTTTATTATGACATCTAAAGCTAAGGACGAATACGAACTTGCTTATGAATGTTATGAAGAAGCTTGTTTAATGGATGATTATTTAGTAGATGTGGAGCTAATCCCTAATGTCTAAAAAGAAAAAGAAGAAACCTTATTTTCCTAATAATTGGGATGCTATAGCAGATGCACCATCTAAATGGTTTCATCCTATACCATTCGATGAATTCATGGATTGGAAGATAGGCGGTTATGAGTTACCATCATCAATCAACTGTATAATACGAGAGACTCGAATTGATACAGGCGAAGTCACAGAATATGTATATCAAACCGCAGGTCGTGCCAGGAACAAAGCTGTTCAAATCATGGATGAAGGAGTTAGTGAGTTTGTAGTGTGTACTCACGAAGAATTACACTACGTTTCCCCTGAATTTGCTGAAGATTATGACGACCCGCTCGCTTGAGGATATTTACACTTATGAAAGGCAGGCATTAGATCTGCTTAAGAAGGATCATCCTCACTATGAAGAAATTAAAACTTTATTAACCCAACAAGTTCAAGACGAATTATGGGAGCATGCCAACACCCGCACAAATTGAGGAACAAGTACAACTTGAAAGAGATCAGATTGCACAAGGACTCAAACGTTTAAGAGATAACACATTCAAGCTAGAGGAAAAGAGTTATGCATCAGCTACAGTTTATGGAGTAGCTTCTATTGATGCATTAATAGGACCTTTAGTTAAACGTATTGAGGATACTACTAATAACAGATTGAAACGTAGGACTGGGCATCAATTTCAGTTAATCAAGGAGTATGTCTCACAATTAGAACCATTAGCCTCAGCTGCTATCTCATGTAAGTTAACCTTCGATAAGGTATTTAGTCACAAGGAGGGAAGTAATAACCTCACTAATGTATGTGACTCAATAGGACATGCAGTAGAAGATGAGTGTCAGATGAGACATTATGAGAAATGTGCTCCTGGTTTACTTAATGTATTGAAAACTAATTACTGGCATAAATCTATAGGTACACATCAGAAGATTGTAGTAATTCAAACACTAATGAATCGTTATGATGTTAAACCCTGGATAGCTTGGGGTAGAGGTAATAGAGTTAAGTTAGGTGCATGGTTACTTGACTGTGTAATGGAGACAAGTGGTTGGTTCTATAAAGACATGCGTCAAGAAGGAAGACGTAGAGTAAATTACATTCTACCTACACCTGAATTCTTACAGATTAAGGATCAGGTTATGAAGGAGAGTGAATTATTTGCTCCACTATCTTGGCCAATGTTAATTGAACCTAACAACTGGACTAATGAGAAGCCAGGCGGTTACTTACTTAATGAGGTAATGCGTGGTAATGATATGGTCCGTCGTTCACGGTCACCATGTATACAGGGAGAGACACCTATCAAATTCCTGAACCACATACAAAAGGTAAGGTATAGGTTAAATCTATTCACTGTAAATGTAGCCGACCAGCTCTGTGAACGTGGTATTAATATAGGTAAATTTATTCCTATAGTTGAAATACCTCTCCCTCCAAAACCTGTAGATATAGCAGACAATAAGGATGCTCGTAAGAGTTACCGTAGAGCTGCTGCAGAGGTCATGAATAAGAATGCCAATGCATTTAGACGTTCATGTCGTACTCGGATGACTATGGAGGCAGTTAGAAGATTCAAGAATAAGGACTTCTATATACCTTGGTCGTTTGATTACAGAGGAAGAGCATATCCTATTCCTGCATTCTTAACACCACAAGACACTGACTTTGGTAAGTCATTGATAAGATTTGCTGATGAGTCAGTACTAACAGAGAATGCACGTGATTGGTTAGCTTTTCAATGTGCTACTACTTATGGATTAGATAAGGCAACAATGACCGAAAGGTTAGCATGGACGAATGCTAATGTCTCTCTAATCAGCAGAGTAGCCCAAGATCCAATAGATAATATAGGAGATTGGGAAGAAGCAGATGAACCATGGCAATTTTTAGCAGCATGTGATGAGTATTATAACTGTATCATTATGCAGACTAAGAACTGTACTGGTCTACCTGTTGCTACGGATGCCACATGTAGCGGTCTACAGATCCTAGCTGGTTTAGCTAGAGATAAAAGGACAGCACAACTCGTCAATGTGTTGCCTGCTGATAGACCACAAGACGCATATAAGGTTGTCGCAGAGGTATCCAAGTGGAATATACCTGACAGACTACGGAACATTTGGGACCGTAAGTGTGTGAAAAGAACTGTCATGACAATTCCATATAACGCGAAACCTTTTTCTAATCGTACATACATCAGGGACGCCCTTGAAGAGAAGAATGTTACGATTGATAAAGAAGAACTCACAATCACAGTTCAGGCTGTTAGGATGGCTATGCACAATGTTGTGCCTGGTCCTATGGCTGTCATGAAATGGATTGAAGATGAAGTCTCTAAAGCCTTAATACGTGGTACTACAGAATTAGAATGGATAACACCATCTGGTTTTGTTGTTAACCAACATATTATGAAAAAGAAAACAGAGACTATGCAACTACAATTGCTAGGTCTTTGTAAGTTAACTGTAGCTACAGAGGACAGTAATGAGGTCGATAAAGCCCGTCATAAGGCTGCTACAGCACCTAATCTAATACATTCCTTAGATGCATCATTACTACACTTAAGTGCTACTAAATTTAACGCACCTATAGCTTTAATACATGACAGTGTATTATGTAGAGCTACTGATATGTCTACATTGTCTACATTAGTAAGAGAAACCTATATGGAACTCTTTGCTAAACAAGATTACTTAACTAGTTTCGCACAACAAATAGGTGCTGAAACTGAACCACCGATTATAGGAGACCTTGAACCGTCTACTGTAATTGACTCAACTTATTTCTTTTGTTAAATGCTACAACAACATTATTCATTATTTGATTCGTTCTTTGCTCCTACTAGAGTTATTGTGGTCTCTGAAGAGAGACTTGCAAAGGCTGAGATGGAAGCAAGGCAGAACCAAGTAGATGCTCTCGATGTAAGAATCGAAGAACTGACTAAATATCGTAACTCCCTCTATAAAGAGCTACAATCATTGAAGCCAAGTACTGCAAAGCTTGGTGGTGACATGGATGCTCTAGACGGAGGCACACACGATGGCTAGTAAAAATGTCCATGTAACGGACGAAGTAACACTAGAAGGATTTCAAGCTATATTAGAACCTGGTAAGTTTGGATATTCTCTATCGGCTGTCGTTGACGCTTCGGTTGTCGACACGCTAGAAACAGAGCGGGCTGATGTTCTTAAATGGGCAGAGTCGAAGCTTAAGAATCCAAAACGATCTACTTGTAAACCAACACCCTGGGAAGAAGTAGCGGATGGAAAATATAAATTGAAATTCTCTTGGAATGAAGAGAGAAAGCCTCCAGTAGTTGATACTGAAGGCACACCAATAACTGATAAGAAGACACCTTTATATGGAGGATCTACTGTTAAGCTTGGTTTCTATCAGAAGCCTTATATACTTAAGGATGGAGTTACCTACGGAAGTTCTCTTAAGTTGGTTGGCGTACAAGTTGTTTCAGTAAAATCAGAGGCTGGAGTTGATTCCGGTGAACTTGATGAAACTGAGGTAGCTGAATTATTCGGTACGACATCAGGCTTTAAAACAACTAATCCACCTGAGAATACAGAAGAGGATGAAGATTTCTAATGTTAGAAAAGACAATATCTGATGATTCAACATTAGGCATAAAAAAAGCAGCAGTTAAATTAACCTTACCAGCTATTGAAATAGATGTCTATCGAAATGCTGAGAGTAATTTAAACTCTGCTATTAAGGAAGAACTACTTAAAGTTGTTTCCGAAGTTATAACTAAAGCACTTAGTTAATGGCCTTTAGATCCAAGCTAGAGGAGAGGGTCGCTGATCTTCTCCAAGGTCTTGGTATATCTTATGAATACGAATCTACTAAAGTACCTTATACCATTCAGCATCATTACTGCCCTGACTTCTTGCTCCCTAATTATGTTTACCTCGAAACCAAGGGATACTGGGATGCAAAGGACAGGCGCAAGATCCTTGCTGTTAAGAAGGATAATCCAGAATTAGATCTTCGTATGGTATTTCAAGCACCTTACAATAAAATATCTAAGAAAAGTAAAACGACTTATGCACAGTGGTGCGAACGTCATGATATACCATGGACGTCGTTCCATAATATTCCACTCGATTGGTTAATATGACCGATGCAGAATTTGTAAGACATGAGCCTTGCAATAATTGTGGCTCATCAGATGCTAATTCACTTTACACTGATGGTCACTACTTCTGCTTTTCATGTCAAACTTATACACCCGCAGAGGGTATAAATCTTTCACAATCACCACGGACGATGACTGATGTCAAACTTAAAGGAGAAGCGCAAGCTTTGCACCGACGAAGACTTTCTGAAAAAACTTGCCAGTTCTTCAGGATTTACAGAGACGGAGCTACTTTACGCTTTCCATATCACACAAGCGATGGAGTTCTTGTTGGAACAAAAATAAAAAATAAACGAAAAATTTTCACCTATGAAGGAATTTCCACTGATACCTTATTTGCTCAGCATCTCTTTCCTAGTACTGGTAAACGTATTGTTGTTACTGAAGGTGAGTTAGATGCAGCATCTTGTTACGAAGCAATGCCCGGATGGCCGATGGTATCGCTTCCCCATGGTGCAGCTTCGGCAAAGAAGGATATACAAAAACAAATCCCGTTATTTCAAGGATACGATGAGATCGTACTTTTCCTCGATGGCGACGATGCAGGCCGTAAGGCGACGGAGGAAGCGGCAAGCGTCCTTCCACCTGGCAAGGTTAAGATCGCTAGGCTTGAAGGTTACAAAGATGCGTCAGATGCGCTACAAGCTAACGATGCTGAAGCAATTCGAAAAGCGATATGGGACGCTAAGCCGTTCCGACCTGATGGAATCGTCGATGCAAAAACTCTTAGGGATTTGGTAACCACACCACAAAAACCTTATGATCACGAATACCCATTCGAAGGACTTAACAAGAAGCTTCACGGGATCCGGTATGGCGAACTTACAACATTTACTGCGGGCTCTGGTTCCGGAAAAACGTCATTCTGCCGTCACCTTGCAACTCACCTGCTACAGTCAGGGGAATCAGTTGGGATCTTGGAACTTGAAGCAAGTAATAGACGAACAGCACTTGGATTGATGTCCACAGCTGTTGGGAAGAATCTAAATATAGGAGAATATGACAAAGAAGAACTTGACACCGCCTTTTCAAATTCTATTGCCAATTGGAATCTTTTCTGTTTTGATGGGTTTGGAAGTTATGATCCAGATATCATCTACAACAGGATTGAATATCTTGCCACCGGATTGGACTGTAAGATCATTATTCTAGATCATCTTAGTATATTATTAAGTGGTCTTGAGGGTGATGAGAGGCGGATGATAGATACAACTATGACCAGATTACGTAGCTTAGTAGAACGTACAGGCATTGCATTATTTTTAGTCTCGCATTTAAGGAGGGCGAGTAATGACAAGCACGCTCATGAAGAAGGAGGACGTATTAGTTTGTCCTCACTTAGAGGATCACACTCAATTGCTCAAATATCTGATCAAGTGGTTGCCCTCGAAGTCGATCAGCAGAGCGGAACTGAACGAAAACCTACGACAGTGCGAGTCCTTAAGAATCGCTATTCAGGCGAAGTTGGCATCGCATGTACACTAAACTACGATTTATCCACTTGCAGATTTACTGAACATGAAGCTGAACCCGAATTCAACCCGATTACAGATTTCTAAACATGAAGTCATTCACCCATCGGAGACTACTAGGGCAGATATATATCAACATTATGAACACCCATGGTATAAATTTAATAAGAAACAAGATAAGAAAGCACAATTAATTAAACCTAACCCACCTAGTAAAGAGGCAGTAGAACGTGCCAGATTCGTCGACAAAACCTATCACTGGGAAGGAAGTAGCAATAGTGTTCGATCTGGAGACAAACGGACTGATCAATGATGCTACCCGAATCCACTGTGCTGCACTACATTGGTGCGAGAATAATATTACGGAGTCGTTCAATGATGAACCGTATGGCGACGGTACTTTCTGTATTAAAGAAGAAGCTCCAATGCCTGCTAACTACTCTATTACCACAGCGTTATCGTGGCTTGAAGTGGCAGATATTCTCATCGGTCACAATATTATCGGCTTCGATATACCTGTTATTAAAAGGCTATACCCTTGGTTTAGTCCTACTGGGATTGTTGTTGATACTCTTCTCTTATCTCACTTATATCATCCTAACTTATTGGATATAGATAGAAAGACTGGAAAAATACCACAGAAATTATACGGAAGACATTCCCTTGAGGCATATGGATATCGATTAGGTGTCTTGAAAGGAGATTACGGAAAAGATACCGATTGGAAAGAATGGTCTCAAGAAATGCAAGATTACTGCGTACAAGATGTTGTTGTTACTAAAAAGTTATGCAACCATTTCCACCCTTACCTGATTGGGTCCAGTTAGAACATCAGGTCGCACAAATACTTACACAACAGGAGTTACATGGATGGTATTTTAATGAACGCGCTGCACAGCAACTTGAATCTACTCTCAGAAAAGAGTATGAAGAAACTAGTCAATTACTTCGAAACCGGCACCCTTTCGTTGAAGGACCATTATTTACTCCTAAACGAGATAATAGGACCAGAGGCTATGTCGCTAACGCTACATTTACCAAATTAAAAGAGTTAAATCCCACCTCAAGGGACCATATAGCATGGATACTACAAACACATTATGGTTGGATGCCGTCATTAATGACCTCGACAGGGAAGGCAGTCGTAGACGAGCCTGTACTGAAAGAGATTGGGACGGATATTGCTCGTCAATTTCTGACACTATTGGATCTGACGAAAAAGTTAGGGATGATATCCGAAGGCGTGAACGCATGGCAGAAGCTTGTTACGAAGTCTAGAATACATCACCATTGTTCAGTAGCTACATCTACCTTTAGATGTGCCCATAGAAAGCCAAATTTAGCACAAGTACCATCCGATGTACGATTTAGGAAATTATTCACTGCGTCTCCAGGTTTTTGTATGGTCGGCGCGGATCTTAGCGGCATTGAGCTGCGTATGCTTGCTCATTATCTCGCCCGTTATGATGATGGCCGTTATGCAAAGATCCTTATTAACGGAGACATCCATCAAACAAATGCAGACAAGATTGGAATCACCCGATCTCAAGTCAAAACCGTCACCTATGCCTTCCTCTATGGGGCTGGGGATACCAAGATAGGCCACTCCTATGATAAACAACTACCCGAAGAGAAAGCCCGCCAGAAGGGCTCTGAAATACGTAAAGCCTATGTTGATGCCATTCCAGGTCTTAAGGAGCTGCTGGAGGGCGTACAAAAGGCAAGTGAGAGGGGTTTTCTTTATGGACTCGACAACCGTCGTATCCTCGTTGACTCGCGGCATAAGTCCCTCAATTACCTCTTACAAGGATCATCGGCGATCCTCGCCAAAAGATGGATGGTTTTAGCTAATGAACATTTATTAAAAGATGTACATCAATTAGCATTTGTCCATGATGAGTTACAATATGAATGTAGACCATGTGATGTGGGTTACATGAAGGGTTGTCTCGAATCAACTGCTATCCAAGCAGGTAAGTACTATAATATGAGATGTCCTGTTGCTGCTGAATCTAAAAATGGAGGGACGTGGGCTGATGTACACTAAACTATGCTCTCACTGTGGTGAAGAGAAACCTCTAGATCAGTTTTATAGACGATACTGTGGTAGTCATCGTGACGAATCAGGTATGGGCTATGATCATAGATGTATACCTTGCCATAATTCTTATAATAAATCATTGAGAGAAGTTAAGAAGAATGCACCACCTATGCCTGATGTATGTGACTGTTGTGGTAAAGACTTACCATTAAGAATTGATCATATACGTGGCACTACTATTGTTAGAGGATGGTTATGTAAAAGATGTAACCAAGGTATAGGACAGTTAGGAGATAATTTAGAAGGTGTAAAATTAGCTTATGATTATTTAAACCACCAGAATGAAACTATTAATTGATGCAGACTTTATTTGCTACAAAGCATGTGCGGCTGCAGAAACTGAAATTGATTGGGGTGATGATACTATTCTTGTTACCAGCAATTTTAGTGACGCATATTCCGCAACAAAACGAGAGTTCACTAAACTTCAAAACGAATTTGGGTCACTCTCTCCTATGATACTGTTCTTTTCTGACAGTCAAAATTTTAGGAAAAAAATCTTACCCGAATATAAAGGCCATCGCAATCGGAAGAAGCCGTGTGGCTACAAACGTGTCATTAAGGAATTAAGTAAGGAATACGAAGTAATTGTTAATTCTACTCTTGAAGCCGATGACAGTATGGGTATTTATGCTACAAAACATCCTGGTAATATAATTGTTAGTCCAGATAAGGACATGAAACAGATACCAGGACAACTCTATAACTTCGATGAAACATTCACAATCACGCCTGAGGAGGGTGCTAAATGGCATCTTATACAGACTTGTGCCGGCGATTCCACTGACGGATATAGTGGTGTTCCTGGAATCGGTGTTAAACGTGCTGAAGCGCTTTTCGCTAAGGAAGGGTATACCTGGCAAACAGTAGTTAAAGCATTTACTGATAAAGATCTTACTGAAAAAGATGCTCTAGTTAATGCTAGACTTGCTAAAATATTAACTGTTGACGATTATGACTTCAAAAAGAAGCGACCCATCCTATGGAATCCCACCACCAATTACACAATTGACGATGGAACAGGATCTGAAGTTAAGAGTGTTGCATGATAAATTACAAGAGGATTTTCATGACAAACAAGCTGATATAATCACGCTTATAATGGCACTACAACATCAGAATTTTGTTTTAGGAAATTCAATAACAAATTTAGTTAACAAATGGCCACGACCACCAAAGATCCTAACGGACCCAGCTATTATAAACGAGGCAGCTGCGATGTTTGGGATTTTATTAGAGACCAAGGATTAAACTTCCATCTCGGCAATGCTATTAAGTATATCTGCAGAGCAGGGTACAAGGATAGCAAGATACAAGACTTAGAAAAAGCAATCCACTACCTACAGAATGAACTTGACAATGAGAAAGACCTTTATTTCAGAGCAAGCCAAGGAATTCCGTGGCCGCTACAACATCAAGAACAGTCCAGCAAGACCACAGAGATCTTACCAGAAGGACTTGATAGTTGAGGAATTTAAAGAGTTTTTAGAAGCAGATGGGTTCTTATTTAAACACGGTCAAAATGTACAAGAAGAGTGTTTAAAAGAACTTGCTGATTTAGTCTACGTATGCTACCAATATGCTGAGAATATGCATTGGTTTTTAGATGAAGCTCTAAATAGAGTACACGAATCAAATATGTCCAAACTCGGAGAGGACGGTAAACCCATATACCGAGAAGATGGAAAGGTCTTAAAAGGACCAAACTACAAACCACCAAACCTGTCTGACTTAGTTTAAAATGCCTATTAGTTGTACTATTTCCCGCACTGGTCGGGTCCAATCATGGTTGGATAACCCAGAATCACGCCTGCCAGTATCTTGTACCGTCTTTGTCGTAGAGGATTCTATGGAGGGAAAAGATGGAATCGAAGCAAGCTGGAGATACGTGTCACACGGACTCCGATTTGGAGCAGGCGTTGCTGTCCATCTATCTAAGCTCCGTCCCAAAGGAGCAGAAAACGGCCGAGGTCTTACGGCTTCTGGCCCTGTATCATTCGCAAAAATCTACTCACAATTAAATGAAACACTTAGAAGAGGCGGAGTCTACAAGAATGGCGCCGTTGTGGCACACCTTGATATTGACCATGCCGATATTCTTGATTTCGTGCGGCTTCCTCGTTCCGAAGCTGCCTGGATTAAAAGATGCGTCGACCTTGATGGAGAAAAGTGGAGAAATACAAGCTCCGAAGTTAGAGACGCCATCCTTTACGGGATCAAGTCCGGGGACATCTGGCTTAACAAAATAAAATATGAAAACGGAGAACGAATCTATGGCAACGTCTGTCTTGAGGTTTACCTGCCCTCACGTGGTACATGCTTGTTACAGCATGTCAATCTCGCAGCCTGTGAACTTAGCACCATCGAGCAGGCTTTCAGTGAAGGTATGTCCGAACTGTGCGAGCTCCATAGTAGGACAGGTGTTGGAACAACTGGAGAATACTTGTCACCTGATATCGACCGCCAAGTTGGGCTCGGAGTACTCGGCCTCGCCAACCTCCTCGGAAGATACCATGTAACTTATGAAGAGTTTGGTAAGCAATTAGAGAAAGTTAATCAAGGTGAATATGGCACTGGTATAGCTTATCAATTAGCATTTAATTTAATGTTAGCTATACAAAAAGCTGCTGATATTGCCGAAGAAAATAATATGGTAAGAGCTTTTGCTATAGCTCCTACTGCCTCCTGTTCATATAGGAGTAAGAGTTTAGATGGATTTACATCTACGCCAGAAATAGCACCTCCGATTAGTCGGAAGGTAGATAGAGACTCTGGAACCTTTGGTGTACAGAGTTATAATTATGGTAATGTAGAGATTGCCAGTGATGTCGGTTGGGATGCTTACAAGAAAGTAGCAGATCAACTGATGATTATGTATGATAATACGGGACTTCTTCACGGATACTCATTTAACTCTTGGAGTGATGTAGTAACCTACGACAATGCATTCGTGGAAGAGTGGCTGCAATCCCCGCAGACCTCCCTTTACTACTCCCTGCAAGTAATGGGCGACGTACAAGATAAGACCGATGCGTATGCAGCATTAGATCAAGCAGATGTCGATGATTACTTACAGGATATACTCGGAAACGAGCCTGTAACATGTGACTGTCAAGAATAATGAGAAAACATCCTTATGATAAACTATTCGAACGAAAGCGTAAGTGGTCTCCCGTACAGGCCACAGCAGGGAAGCTACGCCCTGGAAGTGAGGAAACCATCAGACGTGCTCTCGCAGTACGTCATATGGAGTTACCTGTGGGTGCCTTCATCACGGAAGGTCTTGAGAAGACTGTTCCCAACAACGCTAGAAAACTACTTGAGGATAATGTAAAAGATGAGGAGAGACATGATCTCGCCTTACAATACATAGTTGATGCCCATGGGGCAGATGAAAAAATTGAAAAAGAAGGAAAACTATTAAGAGATGCTTGGATTAATCACCCTGATCACACTATTTCAAAAGCTTTGGTCGCAGAACGGGCCATCTTCTTTGTTTTACTCCCTTTCTTTAGGTTTAATGGGGATGCTGCTCTTCGTACAGTATCTGCTGACATTAGCCGCGACGAACAGATCCACGTCGGAACTAATAGTCTTGTATGTACTGAGTTGGGCTTACGTCCTTCTCCTTCTTTGGATAAACTTAGGAAAGCCACAATTAACTGGGTTGTTGAACCTCTAGGTAGAAATACTACTGATAAATATTTGGACAAAAAATTTTGGCTAGATGCTAGTGATCGCTTAATGTATGAGGGCAAAGCCCCAGAGTTTTCTGATACACAGCGAGCACGCATGCCAGCTTTCTTCGAACATGCAAACACAAACTTACCCAAATACGCTTAGGATCTATTCAGATCGATTAGAAAAGTTGGTTGAGGATCTTGAATCTAAGTTTCCTCACCAACCAATTCACCCTAAAGAACAGTTACCATCAATCATGTACCGAGCAGGTCAAGAAAGTGTGGTAGCATATGTCAAACAAATATTAAAAGAAAACTAATGTGCATATTTAAAATACCGAAGCCTCAACCACAAGAGTTACCACAAATGGCTCCGGCTAAATCAAGAGACAACGCTTCTTTAGAGAGTAATCCTTTACCTTCAAGTAAAGATGTAACTGATCCTGATGAAGTAGGGGACGTACAATACGGATCTGAACGTAAAAAACAAGGACCAGGAGCAGGTCAAAAACCAGGAGCAAGAGCGTTACAAATTCCTCTTAATGTACCAGCTGGTGGAGAAGCAGGAGGCATATCCACATGATGAAGGCTAAGGAAAGATACTCTAAGTTAGCTGGTGAACGATCTCAGTTCCTAGATATGGCTGTTGAGTGTTCGGAACTTACCTTACCTTACTTAGTACAACAAGATACAAGCTCAAGAAATAATGTAAAAAGCCTTACTCAACCGTGGCAAAGTGTTGGAGCTAAAGCAGTTGTAACATTAGCAGCTAAATTAATGTTGGCTGTATTACCTCCTCAAACAAGTTTCTTTAAATTACAAGTTAGAGATGATAAACTTGGTGAGGAATTAGATCCAGCAATGAGAAGTGAACTTGATTTATCTTTTTCAAAAATGGAAAGGATGGTCATGGATTACATTGCTGCCTCGGATGACAGAGTAGTAGTCCATCAAGCCTTGAAACATTTAATTGTATCAGGTAATGCCCTTATTTTTATGGGTAAGGATGGCTTGAAACATTTTCCACTACAACGGTTTGTTGTAAACAGAGATGGTAACGGTAATGTACTAGAAATAGTAACAAAAGAATTAGTTAGTAGAAAGGTATTAGGTATTGAGCTTCCTAATGAAATACCGAATAGTCCTAACGGAGAACATAGCTCAACAGAAGACGACGTAGAAGTATACACATGCGTTAAACAAGACGAAGATAGTGGTAGATGGAACTGGTATCAAGAAGTAGAAGGTATGATACTTCCTAAGAGCCGTAGTTCTGCACCGAAAAATGCTAGTCCTTGGTTAGTTCTTCGATTTAATACAGTTGATGGAGAGGATTACGGAAGAGGTAGAGTCGAAGAGTTTATAGGAGACTTACGTAGCCTTAATGGCTTGTCTCAGGCTCTTGTAGAGGGCTCTAGTGTAGCAGCAAAAGTTATATTCTTGGTGTCTCCTAGTGCTACAACAAAACCACAAACATTATCTCAAGCAGGTAATGGTGCTATCATACAAGGTAGACCAGAAGATGTTGGTGTAGTACAAGTAGGTAAGACTGCAGATTTCCAAACTGCACAAGTAATGATACAAGGATTAGAGAAAAGAATATTAGAAGCATTCCTTGTATTAAATATTAGACAGAGTGAACGTACTACTGCAGAAGAAGTACGTATGACACAGATGGAATTAAATGAACAGTTAGGTGGTTTGTATTCAGTACTTACTACAGAATTCTTAGTTCCATATTTAAACCGAACGTTGCTAGTACTGCAGCGATCAAATCAAATACCTAAACTACCTAAAGATTTAGTTAGACCTAAGATAGTAGCAGGTGTTAATGCACTTGGTCGTGGTCAAGATAGAGAAGCTTTAACTACATTTGTACAGACAATTGCACAGACTCTTGGCCCAGAAGCATTACTAAGATACATTAATCCTTCTGAAGCTATTAAAAGATTAGCTGCTGCTCAAGGTATTGATGTATTAAATCTTGTTAAGACTGATCAACAGTTACAACAGGATATGCAACAAGCACAGCAACAACAAGTACAATCGTCACTAGTAGATCAAGCAGGTCAATTAGCAGGTACACCATTAATGGATCCTACTAAAAACCCTGACGCTATGGAGCAAGCTCAAGCATTAACTGGAGGAGCGATAGCTTCAATGCAACCTGAACAACCACCTGAATAAAATTATGGCAGAAACACTAACAGTAGATCCAACACCCGATGCTGAACTAGTAGGAGAAGAAGCTGGAGTATCATTAACAGCTGAAGAACAAGATTCCCTGAAAGTTGGAGAACAATTAATCGACCAACAGGAGAACTTACTTGCTGGTAAATATAAAGATGCTCAAGAATTAGAGAAAGCATATATTAATCTTCAAAAGAAATTAGGAGAAGATGGCAAGGAAGAAACACCTGAAGCTGAGGCTGAAACTGAATCCGAAGAAGTGTTGCAGGAAGAACCTGAAAAAAGTTCTGAAGACTATTCTGAAGGAGCTCAATTAATTACCTCAGCTTCGGACGAATACTATTCTAATGATGGGAAACTATCTCCTGAAACATTAGAAAAATTTGCTTCTATGAGTAGCCAAGATCTGGTTAAAGCTTACATGGAAGTACAAAGTTCTTTACCAGAGAACGCTGAATCACAAGCAGCTGATATAACTGATGCTACTGTAAATCAGATTAAGAATTATGCTGGTGGTGAACAATCATATAACACTATGGTTCAGTGGGCTAGTAAGAATTTAGATCAAAATTCTATAGAAGCTTTCGATACTATTATTAATTCTGGTAGTATTGATGCTATTAAGTTAGCAGTAGGAGGACTGCAAGCAGAATACAGAAACGCAAATGGATACGAAGGAGATATGGTATCAGGAAAAGGACCAACAACAGAATCAAAAGATGTCTTCCGAAGTCAAGCAGAACTAGTAGCTGCAATGAGTGATAGAAGATATGATGACGACCCCGCCTATCGACAAGATGTTATGCAAAAACTTAATAGATCTGATAACCTACAATTTTAAAACTATGCCAGGAAAGGATAAAAACAAGAAGATCATTAAAGCAGGGGATGCAAATGTCCCTAATGCTGCAAACATAATGAAGAAGAAAGGCCTCGGACCTGCTATGTTTCCTATAAAGAAAGCTAAGCAATCAGGTCGAGCCACAAATGTAGTGAATGTTTAAGTATTAACATGACTGATTATACTCCTTTTAATAAAAAAGTTAAATCTGCACAGGGTAAACCACCTAAAAAGAAGATTAAAATTTTACTAGACGCTGCAAAGATTTATCCTAAAACTTAATATTGTAGTGGCGACCCGAACCTTCGTCCTCGCCCGGTACATTTATCCTAACCTTTAATGTCTAACAATAAATTTGCAACAGAACCTAAAGTCGAAGTACTGGATGTTAACTATTATGAAAATGCTGAGCGTGTTAATGGACAGCTTGCTATGATAGGTTTCTGGGCTGCATTAGGTTCCTATATATTTACTGGACAGATTATCCCCGGACTATTCTAAATGACTACAGCCACACTAGAAAAATCCCCGCTTCAAAACTGGGATGAATTTTGTGACTGGGTTACGAGCACCGACAACCGCCTCTATGTGGGGTGGTTCGGTGTGCTCATGATCCCTGCACTATTAACAGCAACAACCTGTTTTATAATTGCGTTTATTGCTGCACCTCCCGTTGACATAGACGGGATCAGAGAACCTGTAGCAGGTTCATTATTATATGGAAACAATATTATATCTGGAGCTGTTGTCCCAAGTAGCAACGCTATTGGGATGCACTTCTACCCGATCTGGGAGGCAGCTAACTTGGATGAATGGCTCTACAACGGAGGTCCATACCAACTTATCATCTTCCACTTCCTTATTGGCATCGCAGCTTACATGGGACGCCAATGGGAACTTAGTTATAGATTAGGAATGAGGCCATGGATTAGTGTTGCTTACTCAGCGCCCGTCTCAGCAGCCTTTGCTATCTTCTTGGTATATCCTTTCGGACAAGGAAGTTTCTCTGACGGTATGCCGTTGGGGATATCAGGAACGTTCAACTTTATGTTTGTCTTTCAAGCGGAACATAATATCCTTATGCATCCTTTCCATATGTTGGGTGTTGCGGGGGTATTTGGTGGCGCTCTGTTCGCTGCTATGCACGGATCATTGGTCTCAAGTTCCATTATCAAGGAGACAACAGATAACGAATCCCAAAACTATGGATATAAGTTTGGGCAAGATGAAGAAACGTACAACATCGTAGCTGCTCACGGTTACTTTGGTAGATTAATTTTTCAATATGCGAGCTTTAATAATTCTCGCTCTCTACATTTCTTTCTTGCTACTTGGCCAGTCGTTTGCATATGGCTCACATCCATGGGAGTCTCCACTATGGCGTTCAATCTTAACGGGTTTAACTTCAATCAATCCATTTTAGATGCGAACGGTAAGGTAGTACCTACATGGGCTGACGTTCTCAACCGTGCCAACCTAGGTATGGAAGTAATGCATGAG